>SDBT01012339.1_pt1 | contig 13729 bp, 12 predicted proteins | sample 2277101 | NCBI WGS metagenome assembly SDBT01 (sample SAMN10404973, study PRJNA504765) | marine sediment metagenome | isolation source: marine sediment core GS10_PC15, 103 cmbsf | place: Arctic Ocean: Southern Knipovich Ridge | collected 2010
GTAACAAATAGTCGTGCTATCTATGTGGCGTTTTTCTGTCAGTTCCTCTATCCTCAAGAGGAATGAGTATGTTTTTCCAGTGCCTGGGCCAGCAAGAGCTACAAGCATTCCGCTTTGGTGGTCTACAAAGGCCTGTTGGCGTTGGTCTTCTGCATATAAGTCGTCCAAATTTGCCATAATCCTATCCCATGCTACCGGGTCTCACCCTTTACGCTCTAGTATGTCTCCCTAGTGTATCTTCTGCACCTCTCGTCGACAAGCATTTTCATGGACAATGGCACGCATCGCCGTAATCATCGCCCGCCATAGTTTCACCTGCGCACCTGCAACCCACAAGTATGGTACTCATGTGGCTCACGGCACCCTTTCGCGTCTGGTGGCTCTTTGAGTATATACGGACAGGTTAATCCTTCTCAGGGAACTCACCATCAAGAGCTTTAGTCGCAATATTTTTGACTTCGTCTGAGAAATTTGAGCGTGCAATCCACTGCAGGTAATCCGGATCATTCAGCGCTATGTCCTCTAGCCGCCGTCCTGAGTGTTTCTTACCAAAGTTGCAGACCACCTCGCCCTCTACCCATATGAACTTACCATCGGCGTCAACATAGTCGTGTTCGCCTCTCCAACACAAGGCGGATAACTCAGCTACATTTCTTGGCAAATCCACATACATCTCTATCTGACCATCCAGCACCTCGGCTGATACCTTCGCATCCTCTTCTGCGCTGTGGGCATTTTTCATTTCCCCACCGCAGTACTTACGGTAGGCTGCTTCAAGATCACGAGGCTCACGCTTGTGGAATATCAACTGGCTGTCGACTAGGTATCGTCCTTGTCGAGAGAAATCAACGTTAGCCCTGGCGAACTCCGCTTCGAGGCACGGCAGGTCAAATCTGATAACACTAAACCCTGAGATGTCGCAATCTTCAAGAAAATCCCGGATATTTCTCGCATATTGACGGAACATTGGTTCACTTTCCACGTCAGCGTCGGTTATGCCGTGAATGGCGGTTGCTGAGACCGGTATTGGTATCCCTGGGTTGATTCTGTGACTTTTATACTCTTCACCCCTATCTGGATGAATCTTAAGGATTGATAGCTCTACTATCCTGTCTGAGTAAGGATTGAGCCCGGTAGTTTCAACGTCAATGAACGCAATTGGCCTTTCTAGCCGAAGGTTCTTTAACACTTTATGTGTCTCCAGATATGCTGATACGACAATACTACTTCTTGGATTGAACAAAATCAATACAGGAACTCGATGAGTTAGCTCCCGCCACAACAGACACCTCGATATTTGTTCATAATGACCAAACAAGCACGAAGGCCAGAGAGCGGAGTTAGGCTGCCTTATAGTCTAACGTCCCCAGGAGTCGGTTCAGCCAGTAGAGAAATCCCCTCTCTTGCCTATACTCATATGCCCCCCCTCTTATACAATCCGCTTCGTGCGATAAGATAACAAATTATGTGTGCTTAACTGGGGGCCCCAAAAGGATTATGTCTTGTTGACAAGCTAGAATAGGTGTATAATTTGCTTGACCAAAAGGATTTCTTTTTGGATACGGTATTGATATGCCCGAATATAAATCAAATGAATGGGTATTTCAAGGTGAAGTCGTTAGTTGGTTAAATGAGTTTCTTTCAACCACTTCATATCCCTTCGACTACGCCACTCAAAATCCATCTTTGAAAGTAGCTGATTCAAAAACTAAGTTTCCAGATGTTCAATTATGGCTTAATCAATCGGCGAAACTTGGTTTTTGTGGCTGGGAGTTGAAAACGCCTACAACCAAAGTTGACGACCAAAAATTACTTGATGATGCCGTTGAAAAAGCCCATGTTATGCAGGCAAGCTACTTCGTTACCTGGAATATGCGGGACGCCATTATCTGGCAAACTCCAAAGCTTGGCGAAATTGTTAAAGCCGAACATAGAATCAAACAGTATCCCTCATTATATGCAATCACTAATGCGGATGACCTGAATAACGTACAACATAAAATCGCTCTTAAGAACAGAGCTAAAGAAATACTAGAAGACCTTGCTTTACTAAAGACCAAAGGATATTTATATAGCATCATTGCTGATGCTACATTTTTTGTAAAGAAACTTCATACGGCAGTGGAAAATCTACATCCTGATGTTGAGAAAACCTTGAAGAAGAAGGTTAGCCTTGAAATTAATTTCCGCAACGAACTTATTACGTGGGCAAGAAAACAAGGAATAGGTAATGCCGTAAGTGTTGATTTCTATAGAATGGTTGCCAGACAAATGGTTTATCGTTTGCTTGCAAGAATAATTTTCTATGAGGCGATATCAGTAAAGTATAAGCACCTTCCAAAATTGAACCTAAACGGATTGAGTGGCCAGAAAGCCGCGAATAGGTTGAGAGAGCTATTTAGAGAAGCGAGTAACGTAGACTGGCAAGCGGTTTTTAATTTCGATCTCGCTGATACAGTAGAACTCTCAAATGATTCTATTGATGTAATCCATAAACTTATTGATGATTTAAACACCTATAATTTCGCTCTCTTGCCGCAGGATGTGATTGGTGCTGTGTTCGAGAAACTCATCCCTCCAAATGAAAGGCATTCCTTGGGGCAGTATTTTACACGTGAAAATCTAGTTGACGTTATAAATACCTTTTGTATTAGGACAGTAAATGATAAAGTGTTGGATCCGACCTGTGGGACAGGTACTTTTCTTCTTCGTGCCTATGATAAAAAAAGAACTGAAGGGTTATATGACCACAAAGAGCTACTGAGTCAGTTATGGGGAGTTGATATCGCTCATTTCCCTGCAGAGTTAGCTACCATAAATCTTTTCCGTAAGGACATTTCCGAGACTACTAATTTCCCACGAGTTATATGCAAAGATTTTTTTGACATTCAACCAGAATCCACACACAAATTTCCACCGTTGAAGAAAAGCCCTGACCTAAACTACCAATCGATTGATGAAAAAATGCCCATGTTTGATGCTGCTGTTGGAAATTTCCCATTCATCAAACAAGAATTGATAGAAAAAGTCCACAAGGGATATAAAGAGAAGCTAGAAGGGATAATTAAAGAAGAATGGTTGACTGAATATCCAGATGCCTTTGATCTCACTGAAAGCGATAAGAAATACATTTTAGATGCAAAAAAGAGCGGTAGAAAAGTAACGAATTCTACCGCAGATCTTAATCTGTCTGGTCAGGCAGATATTTATGCTTATCTATTTTTCCATACTGCATGTTTTATTAAAGAGAGTGGGCGGATGGGTTTTATCACGTCTAATTCGTGGTTAGATGTGGATTATGGCTATGAACTACAGAAGTTTATGCTTAATAATTTCAAAATTATTGCCATATTGGAATCACGTTGTGAACCGTGGTTTGAAGATGCGGCGATAAATACAGTGGTTACCATTCTGGAGCGGTGTTCCAATAAGACGGAACGGGATAATCATATCGCAAAATTTGTAAAGGTAAAAAATAAACTGACTGAGCTTATTCCACAAGATATGAGTTTAGAAGCGACTGAGAGATGGTATCACTTGACTAACTTGATGGATTGGATCGAAAAAACTGGTGACTCGTATCTTGAGTTTGATAACACGGGCAAACAAATAAACAAGCTTACCGGTTTAGCGACAAAAGAAAACGAAGATTTTAGAGTGCGATTAAGGAAACAGAGTGAACTACTTGATGAGATAGCTATATTAGGTAAAACCGCAAAATGGGGTCGATATCTAAGAGCGCCTGAAATCTATTTTGACATGTTGGGAAAATCCAAAAGTGATCTAATTCAATTAAAAAGTATAGCTGATATAAGTGCAGGGTGCTACACGGGGATCAATGAATTCTTCTACGTTAAGAAAGAAAAGATTACGCATTGGGGTATTGAAGATGAGTTCCTGGCTCCAGTTGTCAGGTCTCCAAAGGAAGCTCCAGGAATACATATAGATGAGAGCAAATTGACTACTAAACTGGTCTTATGTACGAAGTCCAAAGACGAATTAGTAAACGAACAAAAGCAAGGTATTCTGAAATATATAAAATGGGGAGAGAAACAATTTACTAAGGAAAAACAGAAGGTCAAGGCTGGAATACCTTGGCCACAAGTTCCCACTGTTAAATACAGAAAACCCGGCTGGTGGTCCATACCAAGGTGTGAGCCTACGAGAGTATTCGTTAGCTATGTTATCAGCGACACTTTTGCTCAACGATATAGCGAAAAACCTGTGATAAGTGACCGCTGTTTTCATATGATTACGCCTTTTAACGTGAATGAAGGAAAGACCTTATCAGCGATACTCAATTCAACTTTAATGAGTTTATTAATCGAACTAACAGGCCGAGTTAATTTGGGAGAAGGGGCGTTAAAATTCGAAACAGAAGATACTAAACAACTATTGGTACCGAACCCGAGTAGTTTAAATGAGAAGGCTAGAGAGGAATTAGAAGAGACATTCGATGTTCTTTCAAAACGTGAAATTAAACCTATATTTGAAGAAGTGAAGATGAAAGATCGTCAGAAATTGGACAGCCTTATTCTAACAGCACTGGGATTAGATCCTAAAATCTACCTGAAACCACTTTATGACGGTTTATTAGAACTGGTTAAGGAACGTATAGAGCTCAGTAGCATGCGTACCAAAGCTAAAAAGACAAAAATCACCATGGATACTGAAAAGTTGGTAAATCAGGTAATTGATGCAAATCTGCCTAATGGAGTAAAAAAATTTCCAGAGGACTTTCTGGATAAGCCACTAAAACCCTCAGAATACGAGACGGTGCCCATCCCCGCAGAACCTTTAAAAGTTGGTGGTCAATTCTTAACACAACAAGAAGTAATAAGTGATCACGGTTTTAATATTATGGCTAAGAGCATGGAAACCGCAAAATACATTGTATATTCCCAGAAATCTGATCTTTATCTTATTAGTGTTCCTATTGACGATAATATCATCGTTAAAGCAGTTCAAGCCTATGAAATATATTTGAAAGAGCTAGAAAATAAACTGGTTTCAGAACTCACTAATCTCATGCAGGACTATAAACTAGTTGATGCATTGGTCGAACGGATATTTATAATGTTTAGACTTCAACGATTATAACAAAGGAGATATAGTCTAATGGTTATCGTAGGTCAGATAGAGTTACCATATGCATTTACGATGCTTATGGGGCGGAATGATTACGGAAATCCTGTTTCGAAAGGCGACCAAGAAAAAGACTTTGGAGATCCAACTTGCACTTTTAAAATGTATGCTACTCAGTTGAAATTAGAAATAACCGGATTGTTGCCGCAAGCATACCGAGGCGGTTCATGGGCTAGAGGTGGTGGGATTGACATATATTTTTACCACAACCAGGAGAACCGTAGAGATTTGAGAGCTTTAATAAACAGTTGTGCAAGAATTCATCCTACGCAACGCACTACATTAAGAGATGTTCCAGACCCAATACCATTCATTCACGAAGATGGAGTGAATCTAGCAGTTAATGCCTCCGGTGGGATTACACGAATTTTAGTATCGAGTGAATCAGAATTACAGAGTAGAGGTGTCCCTCCTATAGATATAATAGCAGAAGCTAATGATTTGCCATTATTTCTGGAACTTGAAGCTCCTGATGCCGGTAATAGGATACATTTAGGGGGACGTTTTTGGAAACCGTTTTATACACAGACTTTCCTAACCAGCATTACACCACAAACTCCCGTATTGCATTACGGCATCACTATTCATATTCCATTTGAAGATGAATATTCACAATTCATCAACGGAATGTTGGTTGCAACGGCTTAGCAAACTAAAAGCCAGCACTTAAGGGAGGTAAAGATGCCAACTAGAGAACTCAAAGATGGCTTTTTAAATGTAATGAATAGTCAACGCGGCACTAACACTCAAGAAATTCGTCGGGTATTCGAAGAAGCTATGCGTGAATGTGAAATTGAACGTGGTTGGGACGAGAGTAATAGCCGAAGGAGTTGGACTGACGATGAACTACGTGTAATTCTATCTGACGCTCCAACAAAAGAAAACTGTCTAAAACATGCTAGGGCTTTCAAGCGAGGATATGGTGCTGTTGAACAAATCTATCGTTGGGCAGCAGCCCCTCTTGATAGGATTGAGGAGATACGCCCTGATGACGTTTTTATCAAACAGATTAAGAGGGTAGCTAGACGACTAGGCTGGAGGGTATAAATCAAAGTTCTAAGCTATTACTAAAGGAGTAGCATATGTCGATAAAGGATTCAAATAAAAAACCTCGTGTAATACAACGGATTACCAGGGAGATGCCGCCAATGGGGAGTGAATTCGTAGGGCGTTTTCGCGATAGGGAATATAGTGCGACCGTGATAGCGGCGCGCTCATATCCCAGCGGTAAGGCGCTCAAAGTTGGAAACACTATCTATTCCAGCCTAAGTAGTGCAGCCAAGGCCATTACTGGATGGCCCACAAATGGTTGGCTCTTCTGGAAATCCAAGCGCTAAATAAACGAGAGGTGGGAAGTCGTGTTCTGCACTAAATCATGCTGTAAAGCTGCAATCAACTTTTTCTTCTCAAATAGGAGCTCGAGAACTGTCCCTTGTGACCCAACTTGGGGAATTCGGATCAGGTAGAGTTCGACTCTCCCGAAGGAGAAAAATATGGCCAATAAACCCGGACCCCAGCCTGATGTAACATACTGCCCAGCATGCAAAGGGGATCTTAAAAACGTCCCACGTGATAAAATGACATCGTCAGGTTATATAAGAACAGACGGAACTGTATCTCCTGATACCCATACATATACATGTAATGAATGCGGTATTAAGTTTGAGATTAATCAACAACGTTAAGACTATATCAAAATTATTTCAGGTGGAGTTCGACTCTGCTCAATCTCCCCGTCCAACGAATACAATCTATTACTAAAAATAGCATGTATAAGTACTTTTGACTTTTAGTTATCGAAATAATAAAATCAGGGTGTCGGTTGACCTGGTGTTTCGACACCCTGATTCTTCTAAAACTCCTCAAAAGGAACGGTCTATTTAGCTTTGGTAGGCCGTACAGGTCTCGAACCTGTGACACCCTGATTAAAAGATACAGACGTATCGTACCTACGAGTGAATAATGGTAACTCTTAGTTCCCTGTTGTTTTTAGTTTAGCCTCGTTTTGTACCTTCTAGTACCTCGTTGTACATTTTCGTGCTCATAAGTTCGTTAGCAAAAATGTTAGCAAATGGTTCTATTCCAAAATAGGTGAGTATTTGAAAGCGGGTGGATTATTTAGCTGTTCTTAGGTCATAATTCATCGAGCTTCTCTTTAAACTCTATAAGACGGTTTTTCATATCTTCCGGTATTTGTTGCTCTTTCATAAGACGCTTGACTCGAAAATATGTTAATAATCCGTGTTTCTTTGCAAGGCTAAGCGTTGCTTCTTCAAGTAATGGCAGCACTTTATTCTCAAGTTTAGATATAAAATCAATGAAAAGCTCATCACTCTCTTCATTTCCTTCTACCTTATATAAAAGCTTGGTAAACGCATCACTAGCGCCCATATTCATACTAAGCTGAGAAGCCAATAGTGGGTCGAAAGAAGCTATAACTGCTACGGAATCCCTCATTTCTTGGTCAACTTCTTCGCCAGAATAGGGCATTAGTTCAGTATATAACCGTTTGAATTCAGGAATGGTGCTTAATGGCACTGTAAGGTCTGTGGTCATAAAATCTGTAAGTAATTTTATGTTGGACATATGCGTTGTGACTATCAATAGCTGAGATAGTGTCTGCCCAATAGCCCCGTGCCTTTCCTGACGAAAACCAAAATACCTACTAAATTCATTAAGTAACCATCCGATAATGAGTGCGATAACAGGAAGTATAAGCGAAACTTCCATCTATCTAAATCTCCATGAAGTTCGTTAGCAAAAATGTTAGCAATATTAACAAATTATAGGTTAAGTATACGGATAAGTGTTATAAAGGTCGTTTCTTTCTAGGTGTGGATTTCCTTTCTCTTCTCAGTGATTCTAAGTCTTCCTTGACTTTTGCTAGTTGAGCTTTAGTTCTAATAAATTCTTCCCTATCTATAGATGCAATACCCAAATTATCTAGCGCAGAGACAACAACCTGAGCAGAATATTCCGGGTTTTCGTTATCCATTACTCTTTCTCTAATTTTACTTATAGGTTCTCCTCTAACTCTAGCTTCGCTATATAATACTTGCTGTAGTTCTCGTTGAAGAGTCGCACGTCGTGAATAGGGAATATCCCATTGCCCTGAAGCTGCAATCAAGCGATATGCATATGATTGTGCAGAAGTAAATTTGGTAGCTAAAGCAGTATCAAAAAGAACTGAACGCAATGTACTTATAGTCATAGACACTTGTGGTGTGAGAGTTAATAAGAAACTGATTGCAGCGGTAGAAAGAACCATTTCCGGAGGACCTAGCGTTCGGCGGAATACCATATCAGCTTCCTTAAGAAGAAATGCCGATGAAACAATACAAGAAGTGGTTAAACCTTCTTCCTGTTTTCTTACTTGTCTTTCTTGATATACAGATGCAATCAATTTACCATCTCGGATAGCCTTTCCTTTTATGCCGGGGTCTATATCGGCAACTTCGACAGCACTGGTTTTTGCTACGCTACTGATGATGTAATCTGCTAATCGTTGAGATAAATCATAATTCTCTGCTAATAGCTCCGGAAGGACATTAACATTGTATTCGTCTTTGAGTATATCGAGGATATGTGAATAATCAGTCTTGCTATTACCTCTGAAATTTGAGATATAACTATTCCAATATTTCGGTGCTGTATTATCTTTTGATATTCTTCGGAAGGTACGTAAAAAAGCATTGTCAATTACGTGTTCAATGTCATAATCATTAATATCTTTCAATTTAGGTCCATATTGATAGTATTCGTTATCAGCTCGCCATGCGTGAAATGCAACCTCCTCTAGTGCAGGGACAGCGGCAAAAAGTCGACCTCCCATAGCACTCCAACCTTTTATTATTATATCTACATCCTTATGATTGCTCTCGCGTTCGCATAGTAATGAGATTAATATATCAGTATCTGGAATAACATGATATGTTGATAAAGAATTCATAATCTGTTGACTACTTAATTCTTCAAGACCTAGTGAGCAAAGCATTACGTAAACGCTGCACATTTGGGTCAGCCAATCAAAAGCTTTACTATGTTTTTCAAAAAACATGTCTATTATTGACTGTCTTATTTCTTGAGCTAGTGACTCAAGACTAAATATTGTTGCAATCCGGTCCGCTAGATTCTCTATAGGGAAGACGAGAGTTTCTTTCTTAAACGTATATACATCATCAGCTAAGACAGACCTAACTATTCTGACTATGGACATTCCATGTGAATAGAATAATTCTGTTATTCCTTCCTGGAAAATAGACCATAGTTTGTCATATTGGGTGTCATCAATTGTGTGACCGGATAATGTTTTTATTGCATCCCTTATGGCTACTCGACCCTCAAGAAGTTTTATTCCAGCTTCTTTAGGTATAGAAACGATATATTCTGTACCTGATTCAGTAATATAGGCATTATATCCATCTAGATGAATTAGTCCATCCACTACCAATGGATTCACAATATTCTGAATATACTCTGAAGAAAGCGCACGGGGTAAATGAAGGTCAGATGTAATCGAGGAAGCAAGTTGGCCTGATGTTTGAGGCTCCTGTTTCTTTAGTGCGTAGAGCACCAAACACCGTATTAATTCCTTTCGTAATTCTGACGCATCGTCACCTACCTGAGTGCATAAAGCGAGACGAAGTCCTAATTCTTTTATATCAGGAGATACAGCAGGCTTTAGAAGTAATGCTTCTTCGACATTTGTTATTTCTGCAGAATAATGTTTGCGAAATATATCTTCATGGCGTTCAATAAACTTGATTAATTGGACTTGACCATGAACTTCGATAGACTGTAAACCAGGATACAACTGGAGAATCTTATCTTCAATATCATCACATTTGGCTTCGGTTAGGCTTTGGGAAGAACAATAGATTATGGAATTAGTAATTGATGTGTTGGCAAGGCGAGAAATATCTTCCTCAACTTTTCTTTCAATGTCCGCTCTTAAAGTAACGCATAGAATTGTTCGAATGCCACGTAATCGTGAGAGTGCAGACCGTCCATCTCGTCCTAAATCCCAAGTTTTGGATGTAGGGACAATGTCAATTCCTCCTACGACAGAGCAGATGTCTATGCAAAATAGCTCAAATCGGGAATGGTTGTCATCAGCATCAAGCACTGCTTGTATGATGCCTGGTAATATTGCCATCTTATCCCTCCGATTCAACTTTAATTCTTTCTAAATATATGACTGATAGAGTAGTCTGTCAAGATGTATATCTCCGTAAGAAGATAATCGGAAGGATGAAATTGTGATATTTGACTATTGACAAATAACAAAAAATGATTTATAGTCACATTAACTGTTACAGTCATTATGATTATGAGGTGGTTATTAAGTGAGTATAAACATAAGGCAAGGCAAAGCTGAAGACGGTGGATTCATTCTTGAAGGTAATATTCATGTAACCAGGCGGGAGTTGGAAGCTCTAGCTGCGATTGCCGAGGGTCAGGACAATGAGAAGGCAGCTAAAAAGCTGGGTATCAGTTACACGACTCTTCGAAACCACACTTACAATATCATGAGGAAAATGAGAGCAAAAAATCGAACTGAGGCATTAGTAAAGGCAGTTGAGAACGGGATGATTGTTATCAGTCTCAAAAGAGAATTAGTGAAGAAATCCGCAGAAGACTTTCTAATATGCAAATATTGCAGTCGCACATATACAGGGGATGAGACAATAGAAACGCATGAAGAGCCTTTCGTAGTGAATCATGTATTAATGGAACCACCCGATTGGGAGAAATGCCCTTATGAGGACTGCCGTGCAAATGTAATGGATACATATGAATGGGAAAAAGTAAGAGAATATCATCCCGAATATCCGGAAATCCCTGAAAAGGGTGTCAAGTATTCAACTGATGAACTAATTGATGAAGAATACCAAGCTCATCTCGAAGCTTGGAAGGAATTTAAAGAGGGTAAATGATAACTAAATCGGAACATCCTAATGGCCTCGTCTACATACGAGTAATACGTCACAAAGCTGTTTTGAGGGTGATGAATTGCTAACGCCAGATGAGATTATGGTTTGCGAGACAGAGAACTTTCTTGAATATTTAGACCTTTTGGCGGAAAAGGCGGTTTTAATGAGGTCTAGAGAAATGCCTTATAAGGGATTGATTGTCAAGCCGTGCGATAGCTCAAGGTATTTTCAGGGTGGCCGAAAGAAGGCCAAGCGTAACCTGAGAAAGCGTTTCGGTAAGAATTACACTGCGCCTGGAGTATTCCTCACCTTGACCTATGACCATGAGAAGTATTCCAGATGGGAAGCGTGGGAAAGGCTGCCCGCTGATATTAAGCGTTTACTGCACAACATAACTGTGAGATACAATCGTGCTGGCCGCAAGTCTCCCAGATATATGTGGGTGATTGAAGAGCAGAAGCAAACTGGATATCCCCATGTTCATATATTCTATCCCCGGCTGAAATGGCTGCTTAAGAAAGAGGATGTTCAGCTGCTGTGGAATATGGGACGTGCCAGAGTGGAATATGCCGATAACGTGCATCTCGGCGGTTATGTCTGCAAATACATCACCAAGATGGGCGGCTGGACTGATGAGGCTTTAGCCTTCATCTGGAAGAATAGAATCAGGATGTACGGATATTCACGGTGCTATAACCTGGCTAATAAGCCGAAGAGGAAATTGGAATGGAGTTTATCATATAACACCAGGAATAGAGTTGTAATGAACAAAGCGATTAGTGCAATGAGGAATTACAGAGAAGTCATTGACCCTGTTAAGTATCTTGAAGAGAGAGGCGAATTTCCACGGAATTAGTCAAGGTCGAGCGCAGCGAGGTCGCAGACGTGCCTTGACTAATAAAAAACAAACAGAATTTAACACGGGTGGCTGAATAGACACCCTTACAAAGAAAAGAGAAGAGATGATACGGCGTAGAAGATGAGTGAGTTAAAAAGCGGAAGCATGGCACAAGGCGGCGCTGGGCGTGGCATTGCCCGCCCTAGCCCGAACAATGATAATAAGTTGTGCTACACTGTGCCTGAAGCAGCAGAGTTGCTTCGGGTTTCACGCAATCAAGGATATGAATTGGTTCGTCGTGGTGTAATTCCGGTAATGATGCTTGGAAGCAGAATGAGAGTACCTATAGTGAAATTCCATGAAAAATTCGGTTACTTTCCGGAAAGCGAGGTAGGAAGATGAAAGGCTCGATGCTAGGAGGGGATTATGCATACTAAATATTATGCCATCTGTCGCTTTAGAGAAATGTATTATCCAAGTACCCATAACTTCCAGATATGGCTTGCTTTTCTGGCGTTTAATCTATTTATCTCTACTTCAATCGTTAGATACTACATATCTGAAGGAGAGTGGTACGTGTTAGATGCAGCTCTTAACACCTTCCCATACGTGTGGCAATGGATAATTTTTTGTACGAACTTTGTATTTATATTTTTCAGTTTGGTTGCGCTTGTAAGCTTTTTTATTATCAGCTTTAAGGCTATAGTTGGGATAAAGCCACAACGAGGTGAACTTGGGCAGAAAGACATTGGGCAAATCAATAGGGAGATAAGCTTGAAGTTGAGTAAGTATAAAAGAAGATAAGTCATGTTAACCAAAAGCAAACAGAACACTATTAGTATTAGTAAAATCATGGCTTAAAGCGAGGTGTGAAGATGAAAGGTTCTGTAAGACAAAGGTCAAAAGGCAGTTGGGAGATATTCTATGATATGCCAGCCGACCCAACAAATGGCAGGCGCAAACAGAAGACGCAGACCGTAAAAGGCACTAAAAGAGATGCACAGCGTGTTCTGCGAGAAGTCTTGCTATCACTAGAGCAAGGCTCATACGTCAAGCCTAACAAGATAAATTTTGGAGATTGGCTCAGGCAATGGCTCAAAGAATACGTTTCAATGAATACCACTGACAGGACACAGGAAAGCTACTCCTCTATTGTTGAATGTCACTTAATACCGTCTCTCGGTAAGGTAATACTCACTGATTTACAACCTCAGCATATCCAGAGTTACTATTCAGAGAAGTTAAGCAAAGGTAGGGCTGATGGCAAAGGTGGCCTATCGGCAAGAAGTGTAGTCTATCATCACCGGATATTATCTAAGGCATTAGATTATGCGGTAAAGATGGGTGTGGTGGTAAGGAACGTGGCGAATGTTGTCCAGCCACCCAGGACACAAAGGATTACCATGAGTACACTATCTCCGGAAGAAGTAACCAGGTTTCTGGAAACGGCACAAGATACGGATTATTACGTTTATTTCGCCACCTTGCTTTATACTGGATTAAGGCGTGGCGAACTACTGGCGTTACGCTGGCGAAATTTGGATTTAGAAATTGGCACGTTAACGGTCGTGGAAACAGCGTATAGGCTCGACAATGGTGAATATAGGATTAAAGAGCCAAAGACACCACAGAGCCGAAGAACTGTTACCCTCTCATCGTCACTTGTTGAATTATTCAAGGCTTACCGAGTTGACCAAGAGTTATTGAGGATTCAGCTGGGTGTTACTCAAGATATTGATGATTTCGTATTCATCCGGCCTGACGGTAGCCCGATTAACCCTAATGCAGTAACGTTGGCGTTTAAACGGATATT
>SDBT01012340.1_pt1 | contig 13729 bp, 10 predicted proteins | sample 2277101 | NCBI WGS metagenome assembly SDBT01 (sample SAMN10404973, study PRJNA504765) | marine sediment metagenome | isolation source: marine sediment core GS10_PC15, 103 cmbsf | place: Arctic Ocean: Southern Knipovich Ridge | collected 2010
ATACTCGTCAATATGATCGCCTAACTCGGCGGCATACGAATCCAGCCCGTCGGCCAGTTCAGTTATCAGTTTAACGTTCTCCGGATAGCTGGGCCGCGCGCCCGTTTTGTTGACTACGTCGCGCAGTATCTCCGGCCGGTCAATAATCATACAGGGCCGGCGCAGGTCTTTGTCGAAAGGCTGCAAGCTACGGAATTCCTGGAAGAAGCGGCTGTTCAAGCATTCGACGAGCGGTTTATCTTTAATATTATCAACGGTGAACTGAGCGAATACGCAGGGTTCCACGTCGCCGTTGACGTTGATGTGGAAGTAACGCTTACCGGAGCTGATGCAGCCGTCCACGTGTGGGCCATCGTTCCAAAAGTCGGCGGCGAAGAAGGTGCGTGTCTCGCGGATACGGCGGATGCGGGCGCCCATCGTATAGCGCTGCAGCGGCGTTGGCATAAGCCGCAAGTCAGGGTCTTTGCCTATAGGAATATATGAGAAATACCAGCCGAGAGTTACGCCTTTACGCTCCACATAGTCGAGGAATTCGGGGCTGGTAATGCTGTCTATGTTATATCTGGTTGCCGTCGCGCTAAAGCCAAAACAGCAGCCCTCGGCGCGCAGGTAATCGAAAGCTTCGTCAACCTTCTCGAAGACACCCTCGCCGCGGCGCATATTGGTCTCTTCCTTTAGCCCTTCCAGCGAGGGGCAGGGGATAAGGTTGCCCGTTTTAGCAATTCGCTTAGCCATTTTTTTGTCGATAAGGGTGCCGTTGGTGTACATCTGGAAAGCTATATCGTCGTGTTTCTCGATGAGGTCCATCATACCGTCGTAGAAAAGCGGTTCGCCCCCGGTAACGACTACGAAGTGAATGCCAATATCTTTCGCCTGGGTTAAGATATCGTCGACAACGTCGTATTCGAGTTGGTGCAATTTGGAGTACTTCGCGGCGTAGCAGCCTTCGCAGGCGATGTTACAGTTCATTATCGGCGAGATGACCATCAGCGAAGGCGGATAAAAGCCGAGTTCTTTCTCGATAATATGTCGCTTATCCGCTCCGACCAGCGTTTCTTTAACCACCAGGTTACGCACTAATTTGCGCCGTACGTTTGGGGTAAAATCGTTCATAAAGCGGCGGGGAATTTCCATCAGTGGGTGGTTTATCTCCCATCGATATTTTAAGCCCTGAATGGCGTCTACCCATAGCGGGTCGGAGGTTATTTTCTCCGCGATTTTGATGAATCTGCCGATGTTTTTGTCCGCGTCGCCCGCGGAGGCAAAGTCTACCATTCCGTTGACGGCGCGTTCGAGCATAAACTCTTTGAATTTCGCTTTAAGTCCCATAATACATTCTCCTTAAACGGCCCTCTCCCCTTCGTAAAAAGCCACGGTTCAATATCGTGGTGCGAGGTATATAAAAAACATTAGCAGAAACGATTTTGTAACCGTCCATACCTCTATCGATGATTATATGTCAACATCGGTTTTAAAGCAACCGTTTTTTCGTCAGGAATACCACACGGAAGAAATCGGATTTACACGAATTAAACGGTTCTTTATCCTACGTTCTACATTATAAATTCTCCACTTTAATTTCACGCTTGCCAACGCCGCGCTGATATGCTATATAGGTTTTCAAGGGCGGCTAGTTCAGTTGGCAGAACGCCTGCCTTACAAGCAGGAGGTCACTGGTTCAAGTCCAGTGTCGCCCAACGATTAACCCCCTGAGAAATCGGGGGGTATTGCTTATTGTCGTGGACGTACGTTATTGCCCGTATTCGTAATTGTACTAAATATGTACAATATTTTCAAGAATCCGAGCTCGAAAACGTCTTTTCCCGGTTTCTCGTTCGTTAATATAAGATACGCTCATACTATCGATATCTATTGTTTAACCGCCGCTAATTAGCGGCGGTTTCTTCAAATATCCATTTCTAGCGTCAAGTACAAGACCGCGCGATACCGGTGATGCTCCCAACGGAGCAACGGTTTCCCGATGTGCAGTTAAGCCGTAGCCGAAGCCTTTAGGCTTCGTAGCAAGGTAAAGCAACCAGGCAAACCCACCTTTCGACGGTGGGCGACGCCTAAAGGCGTCGGGTACACCACCCCCAGGTATCAGTCCTAATCGGAACGAGCAACGACCTCCCGAAAAATCACAAAGCCGTAGCCGAAGCCTTCAGGCTTCGTTCTCAAACTTCCCCTTCCAACGCCCTTGTTCATCAACGGGGGGCGACGCCTAAAGGCGTCGGGTACACGACCCCTAGGTATCAGTCCTAATCGGAACATGCAACGACCTCCCGAAAAATCACAAAGCCGTAGCCGAAGCCTTCAGGCTTCGTAGCAAGGTAAAGCAACCAGGCAAACCCACCTTTCGACGGTGGGCGACGCGAAAAGGGAGTCGTACATATGGCTCTCCTGGCAACTGGTGTAGGTCAGGTCGTAGCAAGCTCGGCAAGCGTAAATATCGCCCCCCGGCGGAAGGTAAAGGCAGCCCACACGTTTACCGCACGCCGGACATAGATACCAGAACCGTACCCCGCCGAAGTACGGTTCGGTAGTAGTAAGCCCAATTTGATAACGGTACTCCTTACCCGAATGTTTAAATGTATAGTTGACCTGTAGGTATCCGTCCACCTCGCTCGTATCCGCGACGTACCCGATACTGGACTTCTCCTCGCCGGACCTGTTACGCCAGACCCATCGGCCGTTAGACCATCTATTTGGTTTGAGTATCCCTGCCCGGACCATCCGGTCGGCGGATAACTGCCAACAATCCTCAACTACGGTTTTAGCGAACCCCTGAAAACCGCTGCCATAACCCCCCATATTACCCCCGTTTTCCTAAATCGTTAACAAAATATGCATATAATCTATCGCTATATTCGCTTAAGTGCTTATATATTTATGAGTTACGCAAACGTGAAGATATGCGTTATACTATACACCTCTCCGTTTATACGTCGTTTATAGTCGAATTATCGGTCCGGTTAGCTTCGATATAAGCTTTTAAGGCTATTTCTTCTATCCTCCACAGCTTGCCTACCTTGACTCCAGGTAGTTTACCGGCCCTCAAAAAATCCTTTAGAGTATATACGCTTATCCCGAGTATATCGGCGGCTTCTTCGGGCGTAAGTAGTTTTTCCATATTTATACCTACCTCATTCGACTATAATTCCATATAACTAGTTTAACATAGTTTATCGTAGTATTCAATAGTTATTTGTGGATTTATGATGATATTCGTTACAGTTGTTACTTAAGGGATGATATATAACGGTTAAGAACGTCGTAAACTCTACGTAAATAATAGAATTATTAAGGTCAAACGTCGATAGTGGCAGGGCAGGATAATAGAAAGCGTACTCATAATCGCTTGACATATTCGAGGACATTATATAGTTTATAGATATGGTAAAGGATAATAATCCAATAACCACAGTAAACTCGAAACTCCTCGGTAGCACAGGGGAACTCGATAATCTACGACTAGATATTTTAAGGTACGCTAATCAGGGTGGGTCGCGAAGCGATTTCCTCAGGGATATATCTTTTAAAATATTGGATTCCGTTCGATGTGACGGTATCGAATTTAGACTTCAGGAAGATGATTTCAACTATTTTTCGGAAGCTACAGTAAAACCGGGTCGTAATTTCCGGTTAGGGGTCGTCAACCCGCTAACAATTCGGGACGGTAAAAAAATACCGTGCACTGATTCCGATACGGTTTTAGAAAAATTATACGTACATTCTATTACTCGCCATTTAGCGGATAATTATGAACCTCCTATCGAAATAGAGGGTATAAAGGGCATTATATATAGCGATACTCTCATTCGGGATTTTAACGACGGGGCGTTATTTATTTTCGATGGCTCTACGGGATTTTTCGACTATCGGTCGCTCGTAATTATACCTTTTTCGGTAGATGATAGAAACGACGGCATACTGATATTTAAATATTCAGGCGAACAGGTTTTTGATGAAACCAAAATTGAACGGTGCCGTATATTAGCGCGGGCTATCGGTGTTGCCGTAGCAGTGAGAAGGACTCAATACAAATTGGGGGAGCGAGTAAAAGAACTTTCATGTCTGCACGCAATAGCCAGTATCGATTCGCAGCCCAATATCCCGATTGCGGATATAATGAACAAGATAGTGTTATTATTACCGCCTGCGATGCAATACCCGAGTATCGCGGAGGGGCGGATAGTATTAGACGGGGTTTCGTACACTAGTAAAGGTTTTAAAGAAACCCCAGATAAAATAATCGTCGATATTATAGTTAATAACGTTAAACGTGGCGCAGTTGAAGTTCTTTATGGAGAAGCGAAGTCAGGTTTTGAGCCCGGGCTTTTCCTTATAGAAGAGCGAAGCCTGATTAACGCTATCGTTAAACAAATATCACTGATACTTGAAAGCAGGCAGGCAGAAAAGGAAAAAGTGGATTTGCAATCTCAACTCAGACAGGCCGATAGGTTGGCGACTATCGGCCAACTAGCGGCGGGCGTAGCGCACGAGTTAAACGAACCGTTGAATAGTATTTTGGGTTTTGCGGAACTGATTAAAACGCATCCCAGCCTTCCGCGCGAAATCGAAGACGATACGAAAAAGATAATCAACGCTTCGTTTTATGCTTCTGATATTGTAAAGAAGTTATTATTATTCGCCAGGGAAATAGCTGCGGGAAAGACAACCATTAATATTAACAAGAATATCGAAGACGGGATGTATTTTATCGAATCTAGATGTGCGAAAGAGAACATCGATTTAAGATATAATCTCTCCGAAGGAATTCCGGAAACTAGAGTTGACCCCGGGCAAATAAACCAGGTTATCGTGAACTTAGCGGTTAACGCTATTCAGGCGATGCAGGGTGGCGGAACCTTGACTATAAGTACGGACGCGGATGACGTGCTCATTTACATAATAGTAGAAGATACCGGGGCTGGTATGCCTAAGGAAATCATCGAACAGATATTCCTTCCTTTCTTCACAACAAAAGATATCGGGGAAGGTACTGGTTTGGGTCTAGCGGTAATCCATGGCATTATTACTTCACACGGGGGTTCTATTTCAGTATCCAGTGAAGTTAACGTTGGTTCGAAATTCGTAGTGAAACTACCGATTACGGATTAAACGAAAGGCGATTAACGAATGAAAATAGGTGTTGACGCAAAAAAAATCCTAGTAGTTGATGATGCTCCCGATACTTTAGAGCTAGTATATCGTAAACTTAGCTATAGAGGGTATAGAGTTTTTACCGCAGGTAGCGTCGGCGAAGCTATCAGTTTTTTTGAAACAAATACGGCCGATATTATTATAACGGATATGAAAATGCCTGAGGCGAACGGTTTTGATTTAATAAATTACGCTAAAGCGAATTTGCAGGGTATAGAGATAATAATGATAACCGGTTATCCCTCGTATCAGGACGCGGTTAACGCCGTGAAAGCAGGTGCATACGAATATTTACCGAAGCCCTTCACTACTGAAGCGCTATACGCAGCGGTCGAATCGATTCTCGAAAAGCAGTTCGCTAAGCGGGCTGCTACCGGCGAAACGGATATCTCGCAGACAAACCGCTACGGGATTATCGGTACGTCCCGGGCGATGAAACCGGTATTCGATTATATAGAAAAAACCGCAGCCGCGAATATAACCGTCCTTATTACGGGCGAGAGCGGAACGGGTAAAGAGCTCGTAGCCCGGGCTATTCATTACTTTAGCGCACGCGCATCCGCGCCGTTCATACCTGTTAATTGCGGCGCTATACCTGATGAATTGCTCGAAAGTGAATTATTCGGTTATGTAAAAGGCGCATTTACCGGGGCTCACGAAACCAGAGCTGGATTCTTCCAAACGGCGGACGGCGGTACGATTTTATTAGACGAGGTTAGCGAAACGAGTCAGTCGATGCAAGTTAAACTATTGCGCGTTTTACAGGAAAAAGAGTTCTTTATGGTCGGTTCCAGGCGATCGCAAAAAACCGATATTAGAGTATTAGCGGCTACCAATAAAAACCTGTCGGAGCTTGTTAAGACTAAGATGTTCCGCGAGGATTTATATTATAGGTTGGCTGTCGTTAATATCGATATACCGCCGTTAAGGGAAAGGGAGGATGATGTTCTGTTCCTAACGAATCATTTTTTACGTAAATATTCGGAAGAGCTTGGTAAGACGAAGCTTCAACTTACCGATGGTGTAATCCAATCTATCAAACAATACAACTGGCCCGGTAACGTTAGGGAGTTAGAAAACGTAATCCATCGTTTGGCAGTCTTATCCGACGGGGAGACAATTGAAATCCATCACTTACCTTCGTTTATGAAGGTCCGGACACTTACCGGTAAATCGCCAGTTAATATGACTTTAAAAGCATTAGAACAAGAACACATATTCCGGGTTTTAAAATACGTAGATAATAACCAAACGAAGGCTGCTGAAATACTGGCGATAAGTAGGAGAACTCTCAATAGAAAATTGAACGAATATAAATAAAACTAATAACCAATCATATCCATTGGGACATATTGTCCCCATAGGACAATTTTTCCCTTATTACCCTGTTATGGAAACCGCGCATTAGCGTGGTTTTTTTATTTTCATAATTTAAATCGTATCGTTCCCGGGAGCCTAACTTCTTGAATATCAAATGTATCCGTTATTATACGGTAAATAGCATTGAAGAATATTCGTTAACGGATGAGAATGGTACGCTTCTTGCTCTTAAATAAATTAGACAAAGAGGAGCGTTCCATTTTTCAGGTGGGAGGGTTATTTAATGAAAAAACGCAAACCTAAAAAAAATAAACCCGGTAATAAGAACGAAACGGAGGACAAGATGAACGCAACGACCGCGCCCGAGAAATCGATTAACAACACCGACGTATTGGCGAAATACGACGAAGAGCGCGTCGGTATTTGTTTTACGTGTATTAACAAGGATTCGTGTTTTAATTTGGCGAGAGCCGAAGGTAGGCCGATATGGTTTTGCGAAAACTTCGACGATTCCGTAAAGCTTGGCGAAACCTACGGTAAAGCGACTATATATCCAGCATATACGCGATTGGCTGAGGCTGCCGCGAAGAAGAAAACCAGGTTTAAGGGTTTATGTGCGAACTGTGAAAATACTGCGGATTGCCGTCTTTCTCATAAAATGGGCGGAGTCTGGCATTGCGAGGAGTATCTATAAAGTACGGTTCGGTTTTTTTAAAGCGGTTTAGAGCCGATTTATTACTTGCTTAAGGAGATATTATGAGTTCACCGCCCGTTGGAAGCGCCGGTTCCGATAAATCCACCAGAGATACATTAAAGCCCGGTGGTGTTTTGGTGGAATATTCCGGACTCTGTACAACGTGCAATCTCGCTCCGTCCTGTTCGTTCAGGGAGAGAAGCCAGGACCTTGCTATTTGGGAGTGCGACTTATTCGAAGATTACCAAACTCCTAGTTTTATATCAGCTATAGAACCGCATATAGGTAAAAGGGGTGCGGTTATGGCTATGTTGGAAGAGATCCAGAGTAAGTATGGTTATTTACCACCCCAATCACTAAATATAATAGCCGAAAAATCGGATACCGCGTTAGTTGACATATACGGTGTCGTCACTTTCTATAAGCATTTTAGCTTACAACCCCGGGGCGAACATACAGCATCAGTTTGTTTGGGCACGGCGTGTCACGTTAGGGGCGGGCCAATGGTCGTAGAAGAATTCGAACGGCAACTTGACGTTAAAGCGGGTAATACTACGAGTGACCGTAGTTTCACATTAGAGACGGTCGCGTGCCTTGGGGCATGCGCTCTTGGACCCATCGTAGTAGTTGACGGTCATTATTTTTCCCACGTATCAATAACCGACGTTACTAAGATACTTAAAAAAACTCGTGAAGGTTTAGATAAGGTGGATATTGACAAAGACCGTCGTATATTCCCGATAGAGGTTTCCTGCCCGAGTTGTAACCGTAGTCTTATGGATATGGAAAACCTTATTGATGACAGGCCTTCGATTAAAGTAACCACGTCGGCCGGGGACAAACACGGGTGGTTAAGGTTAACCAGTTTATACGGAAGTTATAACGCCGAGTCTGAATTCGACTTGCCTAAAGACGCGATAGTTAATTTCTTCTGTCCGCATTGCCATACAGGGTTAAATAGATTGGAAGCGTGCCCTGAATGTACCGCTCCTATAGTATCAATGGTAATCCCGCGCGGCGGAATCGTACAGATATGTTCGCGGCGTGGTTGTAGGTTCCATATGTTAGATGTGAACGGCTCAGAGCAATAAGTAGAATTCGACTTCGGGATAAACTCTAAAACTACAATAACTTTATAGGAAATAGTATGGAACGACTAGCGTCGATCAAAGAGTTTGAAAAACTGCGAAAGCAAGCGGTCAAAAAATACGCATCATCGTTACCCGTAATTATCATTAACGCGGGAACGTGCGGCCAGGCCAGCGGCGCAAATGACCTTATCCGTATATCGAAACGCGTACTTCTAGAGAAAGATTTAACCACTAAGGTTAATTTACGCATTACGGGATGCCACGGTTTTTGCGAGATGGAACCGTCAGTACTCGTCGAACCGGATAGGACGTTTTACCCCAAGATAGACATTGATGCGATGGAACGGATAATAGACGCAGTGATAAACGGCGACGTTATCGAAGAGTTGCTTTACGAAGATCCTGAAAGCGGAAAAAAGATACGTTGTCAGGATGACGTACCGTTCTTTAAAAAGCAGATTAGAACTCTGTTGGGATCGAGTGAAAAAATCGACCCGATCCGAATAAACGATTATATAGCCAATGACGGATACACCGCCTTCACCAAAGCGTTATCAAACGGTAAGCCCGAGGCGGTAATCGCCGAAGTTACCGATTCGGGGCTTCGGGGTCGAGGCGGCGCTGGTTTCCCTGCCGGTATAAAATGGCGGATGTTGGCCGAACAACGTAATGGTTCCGGAAAATTTATTATATGCAATGCAGACGAAGGCGACCCGGGCGCATATATGGACCGGAGCTTATTGGAAGGTAACCCGCAGTCGATAATCGAGGGTATGTTAATCGGCGCTTACGCCACCGGCGCGAATTCAGGTATAGTTTACGTAAGAAACGAATATCCGCTTGCTATTAAACACCTGGTTATCGCTCTTGATCAGGCGCGTGCGCTCGGATTATTGGGCGAAAATATTCTGGGGAGCGGTTTCTCGTTCGATATAGATATCGTACGCGGTGCCGGAGCGTTCGTATGTGGCGAGGAGACCGCCCTGATTAAATCTATCGAGGGAAAGATGGGAGAGCCCAGACAGCGGCCTCCTTATCCGGTGGAAAAAGGCGTAGACGGCAAACCTACGGTTATAAACAACGTGGAAACCTGGGCTAATGTTCCCGGTATCATTCGGGAGGGTTCCGCTAATTACGCCAAAATTGGTACTGATACTAGCAAAGGTACGAAGATATTCAGCCTTGTAGGAAAGGTTAAAAACACCGGACTCGTGGAAGTACCAATGGGCATCACTATTAGCGAAATCGTTTATGATATCGGCGGTGGTTCTTCGGGTAAAACCGATGTTAAAGCAATTCAGACCGGGGGGCCGTCTGGTGGTTGTATCCCGGCTTCCAGTTTCGACTTGCCTGTCGATTTCGAAAGCTTAGCAGAAGCCGGGTCGATTATGGGTTCCGGCGGTATGATCGTTATGGACGAACATACCTGTATGGTCGACGTCGCTAAATATTTCACTAACTTCTTAAAGGACGAATCCTGCGGTAAGTGTTTCACTTGCCGTAAAGGCACCCAACGAATGTTCGAGCTACTCGACGATATTACCCGGGGCGAAGCGGGACCCGAACACGTAGATTTACTAATTGAGTTAGGCGAAGCGGTTAAAGATACCACGATGTGCGGTTTGGGCCAAACCGCTCCTAACCCGCTGTTATCGACAATTAAATATTTCCCCGAGGAATACGTAAAGCATATCCGGGACAAAAAATGCCCGGCCGGAGTATGTAAAGAATTAATAACCTATTCTATTGACGCCGAGTTGTGTACCGGATGTGCAGTTTGCGCGAAAGCTTGTCCCGATGACGCTATCACCGGGGAGCTAAAAGAACTTCACGTAATTGATACCGAAAAATGCACGAAGTGCGGTTCGTGCTACGAAGTTTGTAAATTCGACGCGGTATTACGGGGTTAGCGCCTGGTGAATTTAATTTCTACGGAATAAAAGGTTAAAACGATCCAAAGGATATATCTATGATCAATCTTACTGTTAACGGGCTGCGGGTATCGGTTGAGGAAGGTACTACGCTGTTGGAAGCCGCGAAGTACATGGGTTTCCCGATACCTACGCTATGCTACGACGAGGCCCTTTCATCCTACGGTGCGTGCCGTCTTTGCGTAGTGGAAATCGGCGAAGAGCCGAAATCGAAGCTGGTTTCGTCTTGTACGTACCTCGCCGAAGAGGGTTTAAAAGTCCGCACAGCTTCGGAACGGGTATTGAAAGCCAGGGCGATGGTATTAGAGCTGCTTCTGGCTACCTGTCCCCAATCCAAAAATATACAGGATATCGCCGCCCGGCACGGGATAAAGCAGCAGCGCTTCAAGCAGGAGAATGAAGACTGCATAATGTGCGGTCTATGTATAAGGATGTGCGACGAGCAGATGATGGCGAAAGCTATCGGTTTTCGGAATCGTGGAGATAAGAGGGATTTGGGAACGCCGTTCGACATCAAATCCGAGGAATGCCGGTTATGCGGCGGCTGTATGTACATCTGCCCGGTAGTCGAGTTACGTTGTACCTATACCGATACTGACAGCGCCGTATGCGGGGGGTGCCGTTTTGTCGAGGTTCCCTGCATAGAGAAGGAACAGTTCCACGATTTGATGTGTTATATGGACCCGTGTGTAGAATGCGAAACAGAAATAAAAAAATAAAGTATTCGTAAACAAGAGGAGAAGTAAATATGTCGTATTCACGGATTAACGCTTCGGCTGCGACCTTGACCAAGAATAGAACCGAAGATTCGATTACCCCGGTATCGGGAATGTGCGTTACTTGCGTGGACGGTTGCGTGGGGATGTGCGAAATCGGTAAATCGGCCTATCGCGGCCACGAAGTTATTTACCCACAACCCTTCGGAGTTATTACGACAGCCGCAGAAAAAGATTACCCCGTAGATTATTCGCACTTCAATATTATGGGAACTGCGGTCGGGGCTCACGGTATAGAAGCCGATAGCGACAAGGCCGTGTTTCCGGCAGTCAACCTTGAAATGAGATTCGGCCATGACAACGGTCTGAAGTTTAAGTTGCCGTTCGTTATCCCGGGGATAGGTTCGACGAATATCGCGAAAAATAATTGGGACGGCCTGGCTATCGGAACCGCGATCGCCGGTACGGGTTTGACTATCGGCGAAAACGTAGTCGGGATGGACCCGGAAGCGGTAATCAAAAACGGAAAAGTAGTAAGCGCCGTTGACTTGAAGAGACGTATCACTTTATTCCAGGATAACCAAATAGACGGATACGGCGCGATTATCCTACAGGCGAACATTGAGGACACCCGTTTGGGAGTTCAGGAATACGCTATTAAGGAATATGGCGTCGAATGCGTCGAACTAAAATGGGGCCAGGGCGCCAAAGATATAGGCGGCGAGGTTAAAATCCGCAGCTTAAGCAAAGCGCAACTGCTCTACGAACGCGGATACGTAGTCTTGCCGGACCCAACCGACCCGGACGTAATTAAAGCTTTCGAGAAGGGAGCTTTCAAGGAGTTCGAGAGGCACTCCCGCGTCGGAATGGTAACCGAAGAGGGTTTCGCCGAAAGGGTTGAAGAACTGAGGAAAGCGGGCGCGAAATACGTATTCCTTAAAACAGGCGCATACCGTCCTGCTGACCTGGCGCGGGCCGTTAAGTTTGCATCGAAATATAAAATAGATATGCTGACCGTAGACGCTGCCGGGGGCGGTACCGGTATGAGCCCGTGGCGTATGATGAACGAGTGGGGTGTCCCCCCCATCGAAATATACTCGCTCCTCCGTGAATATTGCCAGGTACTGGCGGATAAGGGTGAGCATATCCCGGCTGTTGCTTCCGCCGGCGGTATAACCTTTGAGGATCAGATATTCAAAGCGTTTGCGCTGGGCGCTCCATTTAATAAGTTAATTGGGATGGCCCGTTCTCCGATTGCGGCCGTTATGGTCGGCAAGACGATAGGCAGGGCGATAAAAGACCGTCAACTGCCGGTGTACGTCGAGCGGTTCGGGAGCTCGATAGACGATATTTTCGTAACGGCCAGCGAGCTCAGAAAAGAGTTAGGAAACGACGAGTTCGATAAACTACCGCCGGGCGCTATCGGTTTATATACCTATTACGAAAGATTGGCGCAGGGATTACGCCAGATTATGGCGGGTAGCCGCAAGTTCGCCCTGGAATATATAACCCGCGACGATATCGCGGCATTAACGAAAGAATCCGCCGAAATCAGCGGTATCCCGTACATAATGGATCTGGATAAGGAAGAAGCAGAAAAAATACTAACGGCTAAATAAAACCGTAAAACCAATGAAGGCAAACAAGGTTCCTCCTGGGACCTTTGGGCCGGGGCTTTCGCTTCGGCCCTTTTCTATTATCGCGTAATAAAAGTAAAAAGTCTTTTATACGGTCCGGCAGTAGGGCCATTATCGATAATTTCTTCATTTCTCTTTCTTCTCGCTTCGGGGTTAGCGGCTTAATCTCCTCGTCTGCCCCTTCCCCATTCGTGCAGTTTATGACCAATGATGAGAACAGAAAGGTAATCGAAGAAGCGATGCTACACAGGGTTTTAACCAGATACGCGAGGAAGCGGTAGCGGATAGCGAGCTGCGGCAGTCCGCGAATGCCAATACGATTGATAACTTCAAGTACCCGTTCTTACGTAAAATAGAGGATCTGATAATCGACCGGATGGAGCAGAACGAAGATATCTTTGCGAAGTTTATGACTAACAACGAGTTCAGAAATACGGTCGAAGACTTAATGTTACGCAAAGTATATAGCCAGATACGCGAGGAGAGCGAGGTTGAATAGCGAGGCTACAAAAATAGTACTACGGTTGGCGGAAGGGATTCGCCAAGATTGGTAAAAAATAAAAAAGGCCGCCACAAGGCCGTCAGACGCTTCAGGATAGGCTGTACGGGGTCTAAACACCTGTAGAGTAGATTGGCCTAGTAAAAGTATCAATAGCTTTATACGGGGGTAAATCCCTACGGTTTAACGACCATCTTTAGATCCCGACTCTTTTTCAAAAAGAGTTAAAAATCTAGCTCTCTACCGCTCACGCTTAGCGTTTTAGCTCTGTACGGGGGATTTTCTCACGGAATAACCCGAACTATCACCAGTAACGATCTGGTATTCATTTCGGATTTGGGTGATAAAATACGTACGTTTAGACAGACTACTTCGGTAAAGCTATTAGTGTGAGCTGTTTTTGAAATGACCGGCAAGATACTCTACGACCGATCTTACGAGGTTGAGATACCGGGGCTTTCGTGGATATGATACTGGAGAACTTGCGTAAGGCCGGAGTGCAGAACACCGTCAAAAACGAGCGGCTCGCCTTCGACCGGCTGGAGCGCTACGCCGGTACTTACGTCCAGGCCGAGGGTTATTACACCGAGGGCGAGCAGGAAAAGCGAGCGGCAATCTGCATCGGCCCCGAGCGGGAAACCGTCGGGCCGTGGTTGGTCAAGTAGGCGGCTAAGGAGG
>SDBT01012341.1_pt1 | contig 13727 bp, 11 predicted proteins | sample 2277101 | NCBI WGS metagenome assembly SDBT01 (sample SAMN10404973, study PRJNA504765) | marine sediment metagenome | isolation source: marine sediment core GS10_PC15, 103 cmbsf | place: Arctic Ocean: Southern Knipovich Ridge | collected 2010
GGCTACAACATATGTCAGTAAGAATTTATGTTGCTACGGATGATGGTTTCGGAGTTCCGGTTCCCGGGTCAGAAACATATAAAGTCATAACATTCTATGCTCATGGGCGCGTGGCATCAAGGATTGTTCTTGATATATTTACTGGCACTAACGGTACATTATTACCCGCTCATACACCGAATACAGATACGGTGGGCGGAGGGTGGATCAATATCACAGGTGGCCTTGAATTACAGTCAAGTGAAGCACGTGGAAATACTGCTGGTGAAAACTTTGATATCTTGGATTCAGGACAGACAGATGTAGAGGTCAGAGCAAATATAAACTTCTTGAATACCACTGATAACGCTTCAACACATACCCGTTTTAATGCAGCGGGCACCAACGGCTGGGAAGCTGAGGTTGATGTACAAGGCACACACCCAATACTAAAACTTTGGCAGGTGGATGCCTCAGTCAGAACTCTTAGAGATTCACTTACTTTAACGGACCAAATGTCAAATCTAATTGGTCCTAATGAGACACAATTATTATTGAGTACCGATGGTAATCTGATCTATGCTGAATTCTTTGTTGGTGGCCAAGTCTCAAATCTTATTAGATATGATGTGGAGTACACTAGCGGAACCTATAACACGCAAACACATATTGGATTCAGATTAGATGGGACCACCCATGAATGTGAAGACATAGAAGTTGTGGATATAGAAGCTGGGAACCCAAGAACACAGACAATACACCCATAAAATCGTGACATATAAAAAAAATCGTGACAGAAAAAATTCTATCATAAATATTAACAAGCTAAATACATTTAAATAACTAAGGTTTAAAATCATGCCAAATATTCTAAAAGCACCCGCTAAGGTACACGCCGCAAAGAATTTCTTAAAGAGTTTCTATGATGTTGGTGGTACAGATCACATTTATATAGCACTCGGCGATGCCGGTGGCGAATGGGGAACCCCTTCCGCTCCGGATGTACCTATTGATGCATTTCAGGAGGAAGTAGATTTCTGGGCTAACATGATTGGCATGGGTGAAATCTCACAAGCCACTAATACCGAATTAGTAACACTCCGAAAGGATTGGGTAACTGGAAATTATGTTGCTTATGATCAAACTGCTGATTTAGGTACAGGTTCATTTGATACAGGTGCTGGCCGTGACTGGTACGTTGCCAATAATAATGTCAATCCTAAAGTATATCGATGCGTAATCGGATTTGATACTTTAGCTGTAGCTTCTACTATTGAACCTGATCATAATAATCCAACTGGAGTTGTTGAATCAGATGGCTATAAATGGGAATATCTATACACTGTAGGAGTTGATGTAGGTGCCGCGCTTTCAACCGTAACTTGGTTACCTGTCCCTGATGGAACATTAGTTGGATCGTATTCTAACGGAATGGCTGTAACATTTGGACAATTAGTTATGGGTGATGGTTCTGGAAACTTCGATACAACTAGAATTTATCAATGCACTTCTCAGGTTGTTTTAGAAAATGTTGCAAATGGAGCAACGCTTGTTTTAGATGCTGACAATACTTGGGAAGAGTGGTATGGTGATCATTTAATTGGCGCATTTTGGGTTGGTTGTCAACTTGCTTTCCCTGATTATGCTGGAACTGGAAACGAAATTAACAATGTTGCCTATAGACAAGTTGCGCTTTTACGCAATCCCAAAGACAATACGGGTGTTGATCCTATCCTAGATGCGCGGATTACAGCACAATGGAAGGGTTCCGCATTTCAAACTCCGTTAGATACAGGTGTTGTTATTACTGTTGATAACCGAGTTACCATTACAAGAGCGGTCGGACAAACAGAAACAGTTAGATTAATATTGGAATTCTAAATGGCTTACACAAGAGCAATTACAAATATCTCACCATATTGGGATGATTATACCTCATATCGCAATTTCTTAAGGGTTATTTTTAACCCTTCAAGAGCGGTACAGGCCCGCGAATTAACACAAATGCAAACTGCTGGCCAGAATCAATTGGCGCAAGTAGCTGGCCATTTGTTTAAAGACGGGTCTCCAATTGTCGGTGCTAAGGTTGAAGTTACTATAAATGCACCTTTTGTTGAAATAGCGATTGGTGATGTTTATGAGCAGGATGCCGCACCAACTGTCAATATTGGTGCTAATGTTCAAGACTTAGTTGGTACTCGAATTCAAGCATGGACCTCAGATTCAAATGTAACTAGTGGAACTTTAGCTAAAGTTTTGCTGGTTGATAACAATGCTGGTACATTAAGAATGCAACTTGACTATCATGGTGGTGAATTTACTACCAGTGACCCCGGTTATAAATGGGCTACAAAGTATTATACTGATGTAGAAGTGGCCACTGCTGGTCAAAAATACCAGTCTCATAATGTTCATACCTCTGCCATCGGCACAGGAATGCGCGCCAAAGTTGATATCGGAACGGTTTGGCTGAATGGATTCTTCGTTGAAATTCCAGTTGAACAAGAAATTTTTGTAACGAAAACAGGGGTGACTGGTACATTTGTAATCGGCTATGAGTTCGAAGAAGTGACCCTAACCACCTTGACGGCAGGCGAATTGGACCCAATAGATGGTGTAACTGATCTTGCTACTACTATACAAGACCCAGCCGGGTCATCAAATAACGGTGCTCCCGGCGCGGATAGGTACATGGTCAAGGTAAATCTGGTTTCCTGGGATATTACCGATATTGCAAGTGGTACCTACGATATTATCAAGAATGATGGTACTGTGATAGCCGGAACAGCCGGAAATCCTCCTAAAATACCAACAAACTTCCACCAATTGATCAAAATGACCAATGGAGCTGTGGAAGAAAAGGTAGAAAAAACCCAGTATGCAGACATCCTAGATTTACTGGCGGAAAGAACTTATGATGAAAGTGGTTCTTACACAATTGAACCCTTTAGCTTGACCGCGAATGTGTTGGATGCTGATAACTTTAATTATGAAGTTGGTCCCGGCCGTGCTTATATTTTCGGTTATGAACGTGAAAATATTTCACCATTTGAGATTAGTGCAAGCAAAACACGTACATTTAGGCAAGTTGCTCCCGGTGATCCACTTGGTACAATCGCTGCCCAGTACGGAACTTACGGTGTGATTCGTCAAGGTCCTAGCATAAAAACATTCACTACGATTACCTCTGATGCTATTAGTGACCAGCCAGACCATGGGTATGGACTCGGTGATCGTATAACATATGCAGATGGAACTGGATCAGTAACAGGATTAACCGATGCAACTGATTATTATGCGGTACCTGTTGATAAAGATAATTTCAAATTAGCATCAACGCCGACTAATGCAACTGCTGGAACCACATTAACAATATCAACATCTGGTTCAGATCATACATTAACTGCGGCGGGTAATCAAGGTTTCGGAGCATTTGACCCAACTGAAATTGAAGAAGGTTACTTGATGACTGGTTTCTCAGGTTGCGGAACTTCAATTGGTAACCCAGTGCGTGTACTATTTTACCGAAATACAAATGGACGTTTAAGAGTTTATTTGGCAAATAGTACTGACCTTTTAACCGATTTACAAGAGGCAAAATCAATTTGTTCTGTTAATACAGGTAATCCTAATCCTGCTGTTGACACTTATCTTAATATTGATCCATTTGATGTTGTACAGACTTTAGGATACAATCAGCCGATTGTCCAACTTCCTGCAAAATTTATTAAAGAAGTTACTACATTAAACTACCCATCTTTGATCAAACTTGCTGGTGTTTCAGTAACAGCGGACCCAGTAAAATTTAACCTTGCTACTGTTGAAGGTGGCGATACATTCCAAGGTGGCGAAGAATCAATTGCATTTTTAGTTAATTCTAGTGGTAATTTTATTGATCCAAATACAGCAAATATAGATGTACTTGGTAGTATTCCAACAGGTACTGGAACAGCATCTATGACCTCTGATACAGATCATGACCTTGCAACTGGCACATATGATTTTTACATGCTAATTGACCGAGCATCCGCAACGGTTAGAACAAAAACTTTGACAAGTGATCCTATTGCATTCACCGTTTTAGCTGGCCAAGGTGCGCCTACTGTCATATTTAATGGTAGCGATAATAGTGGTATGTTAACAGCGGCTACATCAACAAGATTTGATGTTGCGGTAATTGAATCCGTAATAGAAGACCCAAATGGAACTCCGATTCCTCTTGATATTACAGATTTCACGCTTGATGGCGGCCAAAGAGATATGCTTTATGACTATGCTTCCGTAACTAGAATCTCAGGTGATTTTGAAGCCAGTAAGGAATATGAAGTGCATATCCACTACTGGGCATTCAGTGGCACCGGTGATTTCTTTGCAGTGAATTCATATGCAAAAACTTCAACCTACTATGATACAAGAGGTGGCCTTGCGCGGAACATTCCTGTTTATGTTAATGAATCTGGTACTAAAACTTGGGCATTAAGAGATTGCTTAGATTTCAGGAAGAGCATTACTGAAATTGCAACGGCTAAAGAAATTGCCGAGCCGAGTGGATCATTAACTGCTGATTACGATTATTACTTGCCGCGTAAGGATAAAGTATGGATTGATCGTTTAGGTAACCTTGGTGTAACAGAAGGAGTTGCTGAGGAATTCCCAAGATTACCTCCTGATCAATCAGGAACGGTAACATTATTTGATGTTGATTTGATTCCTTTCTTGTTCGATCCTGTTACCGGGACTCGTTTTGATTCCGATCAAATTAACGTTAAGCTTATCGACCATAAGAATTACACCATGGATAATATCAGGGCTCTTGAGACCCGTTTAAGGAATCTTGAAGCATATTCATCTGAAATTCAGCTTGAACTTGATTCATATGCTGATACAGTTGTTGATGCCGATGGTCTTCCAAGGTCCAAGAATGGTATATTTGTTGATAATTTCACAAATCATACAAAAGGTTCCGTTTGGGAATCAGCTTATAGATGTTCTATGGACGGTCAAGAAGGTGTATTGCGTTCTCCATATGAAATGAATCACATCAATTTTGAATATGATTCAGGTGCTCCAGTAGGTGGTTCGCAAACAAACGTTTCTGAAACAGCTAATGCATGGTCAAATACAATCACATTAGATTACTCAGTGGTTTCATATCTTGAACAACCACTTGCCTCTGAATATATGAACATTAACCCATTTGCTATTGTGGTATGGGCTGGTGAAATTATCATGAATCCGTTTTCAGATACATGGGTTGATACGGTATTTGTTCCTGCTTTACAGATTCAAGACCCAGATGAAGCGGCTAGAATCCGAGCATTATATGAAAGGACCGATACAGGTATTCCAAATTGGGGTGCTTGGAAAACACAAATTATAGGTGTTGAAAGTTCTATCATAGAAACTTCTGAGGCAGCGCCCAGGGGTCTTGGCGGTGATTTCATTGATACTATTGAGACAATCATAACAACCGAGCAATCAACAAGAACAGCTACGATTCTAAGACAGTCTGGAACGGAAGTTGTCCTAGTGGATATGGGTGAACGTACTATTGATGTTTCACGTATTCCATGGATGAGAACAATTGATATTGTATTTGAGGCCTTCGGAATGCGTCCGGATACTCTTGTTATTCCTTACTTTGCTACTGTTGATGTTGCGGCAAATGTTATATGGGATGGTGGAAACCCAAGTGGATTAACTACAAAAGCTGGTTATGTAAAAGGTACATTTACTGTCCCTAGTCAAACTTTCATGACTGGTAAAAATATATTCACCTTGAAAGAACAAGTTACTAATCCAACAACCATTGCCTCAATAGAATTTAGGGCAGAAGGAACACTATACACTAAACAGCAAGAGATTCTTTCTGTAGAAGTTCCCGTTTATTCAACTAGAACAATTACCGAAAGAGAGTTAAATGTAACTGAAACTTCAAGCGTAATTGCTACCAGATGGGTAGAGCCGATTGCTCAGACTTTCTTAATTGAAGATGATGGTGGTGTTTTCCTTGAATCAGTTGATATTTTCTTCGCAACAAAAGATAGATACCTGCCAGTAACACTATGGGTTGTTGAAACAATAGCTGGTGTACCGGGTCAGAAGAGAGTACCGTTTGGAATGGTGACTGTTAATGCAGGAGATATAACTGCAACTGATTGGGATGATCAATTAGAAGATTTCCGCTACAATGGTGATCATTATGAGGTAGATGGTGAAACTCCTGTTGCTGGTAAAGCTGATAATGACGTTGTTGCTGGTTCACTATCCGATTTTGTAGCCACTAAATTCTCATTTAGTGATGCTGTTTATTTGAAGCAAGGTGTTGAATATGCGTTTGTATTAATGTCTAACTCAAATAATTACAATGCTTATATCTCACGAATGGGTGGATATAACATTATAGATGGTATTGCTATTGACAAACAACCGCATATGGGTTCATTGTTGAAATCTCAAAACACAAGTACTTGGACTCCTGACCAATATGCAGATATTAAATTTGAATTGCACCGTTGCGAGTTTGACGTTTCAGCCTCGGCTCTTTACCTTAGAACAAAAGGTGAAACCTCATATTGGGATGATATCGTTTATGCGCCGGGTGATCAAATCGTATTTAATCACACTGGCGATGGCCTAAATGTTTATCAGAACATTATTGCAACTGGTTTAGGTGCAGGACATGATCCAGAAGCATTTCCACTTAGGTGGGTTTTGGTTGGTGAAGGATTCTACGATGCAACCTTATTGAATGTTTCTACTGATGATTTAATAATTCCAGGAACTTCATTAGTAAGGCAATATCTATCTGCTCCAGATACAACATGGATTAATTTCACGAATAAAGAAGATATTTCTATTGAATCAAAAGATCAAATTGAATTATATATTGATGGAGAATCGCAGAATCCATCAGAGCCTAAAGGTATTGATTTGAAGCTTCAATTGGCATCTGAAAGTTCTTGGCATTCACCCGTAATCAATAAGAATCGTTCCTTCTGTGTACCAATTAACAATCTGGTGCTTGGAAGTGGACCATATGATGCTGGTGTTTATATTTCAGAAGCTACTCTATTAAAAGAAAATGCGGCATCATTGAAAGTATTGATCGATGTGGCACTGCCTGATAGTCAGGCTTCAATCAATCCAGAATATAGGATTGTGAAAGAAAATCTACGTTTTGTGGATCATGATGCCCTTGCTGGTAAGAACTTGTTTAGTGAAAACATTGGAACGAGAGATAATCTTGGCTATGTTTATCACATGGATTCAGATTTTGCTACCGTTTCTGCTCTTACAGAAAAAGAAACAGTGATCATCGATGGGTTGGATAGCACCAATGATAGAGTTTATCTATCAAGTATTGCAAATCCAGCCAACTTTGTTGATAAGTCAACCCTGCCAGGAACCGGAAGTATTTTTATTACGATTGATCCGGGAATTCTATTCTCAGGCTCGGCTGGTACTGGAGTATTAGACATTTACACTGGTACTTCCACAACGGCTGGAGATTATGTATTTGATCCAGATGATAGAAATCTATATCTGGCACTTGTAGATACTACAGCGCCTCCGACACCGGCCGCGCTGGATTGGACACTAATTCCTTGCGTGTTTGTTGACCTAGCGGTCCAGATTGATGCCGATGTTGAATGGCGTCCAATGCAACAAGTTGGAACAGTGAAAAGCTTTGTTAATACAACTAGATTTGTAGAATATGAATATGAGCCTGTAGTTTCTCCATCCGAGGAGTTTGATAACTTCGCAATTAGAATAAATATGATTTCCGGAGATGAAATTAATGTTCCAAGATGCAAACGTTTAAGGGTAATAGCGGTAAATTAATATGAAACCACAAACACGAAAAGATAAAATAAAAGCGAAAGCCCGTAATAAAAAAGTTGAAGTACAGGGCCGCAAGCTTACAGGCCTGACTTCTAGTTTAGATAGACTAGAAAAACGCCTTAAGAAATTAGAGGATAAAGCATAATGGCAAAGCCAGCACCAATTGAAGGACCAACAGTTACATTCTATGACTGGAGAATAGCGTTTAATGCTTTGTTAGCCGCGGCTCCAGAAGTTGTGGAATCAGCATCTTCTAGTCCAACAACAGCCGATGAAGATTATGAAGTTGGTACTCTCTGGATTCGTAAAGATACAAATATTTCTTGGATTCTTGTACATTCAACTTTAGGTGAAGGCGGTGCAAGTTCAACGGATGCTCTTTGGGTTCAACTTGGTGCCACACCCGGTGCCTTAATCAATGATGGTTCTGTTGAGCTTGTCGGACCCTGGGATGCTGGTGCTTTTAGCATCACAGCCGCTAGATTTATTTCGGAAGTTGCTCAAGGAACAGCACCGTTTAGCGCAATTTCGACTACCCTTTGTCCTAATTTGAATGCTGATTTACTTGATGGTCTTGAAGGCGCAAGTTATGTGCGTACTGCTGGACTAAATCCATTAAGTGGAAATTGGGATGTTGGAGCATTTGACATAACGAATGTTGGTGGTTTCTCAAGTGAAATGATCATTGCCAATATCGTAGCAACCACTAGATTAAACCTAGGTGATATTGTTGCTCAATTTGGTACTAGTGGCGCTGGTTCAAGTTATAGTCTAGGGCGACCAATTGCTACTGGAACATTCATATTATCTGGTGGTGCTTCATCAGGCGGCGGTTTCAATTCCGTATATTACGGTAGCTCACATGCTACACAAGCAAATGATGGTGAATTTAGAGCAGGAGCTTCCGTTAAATTGGCATGGGATCATAGTGCAACTAACTGGGATTTTCAGAATACAAATATCGTTAATGTTGGATTATTAGAAGGTCGAGATATTGCAATTGATGGTGCAAAGCTTGATACGGTAGCCGATGATGCAAATAATTATACGCACCCGTCCCATATAGGTGATGTTACTGGCTCCGGAGAGTTAACAATTGGTAATGAGAAAGTTACAAACGCAAAGCTTGCTAACATGGCCGCTGGAACAATAAAATTAAATACAGGAGCACTTGGTGATCCAGAAGATTCAACAATCCTTGCTTTGACAGAAGAAGCAAGTCCCGGCACTGGAGATTTCTTACTTGGCCAAGAGGCTGGCGGATTACTAAGAAAATTCGCGGCTGATCAGTGGGTCAAAACTGCGCCCGTTCTATTAAGAAACCCATATAAGAAACATAATACATCAGGCGGCGCTTCCGGAATAACTGTAACTATTGATTGCGAACAGCACCCATCAGAATATGTTACTATTACTGGTGCTGGTGTTACAATCGATTTGGATTTTCCAACTTATTCTGGAAACAATAGAGGAACAACCCATTTTGCTTTATCTGGTAAAGTATGGGTAAGAAACCAATCAGGTGATACAATTACTGTTACATCAAATGCAGGTTTTAGTCCATTTGGTGGTAGCGGAAACGGAGCGAAAGGTGTTGAGCCGCTTGGAGCTGGTGATTATGGATGTTTGGTTTGGGAATTCTTTGATGATAACACCACTCGTTTTGTATGGGCAGAATGGATTAATGAATAATGTCAATCGTATATAATAATGGACTTGGATTTGGAGCATCTTATTCAACATATGGGCCAAGGACCGATTCAAACGGGCAACCATATGGTACCGTAGCTGATCCACAGCACTTCTTTGATGAAGTCACTAACTCATATACTAGCTATACGTTTCCTTCTAGTGATAGGAATACTCCTTTATGGAGATGTTATTTCACAGGACACTCTCCTGTTTCAGTAGGAAGTATACCTTTAGGTTCTAAAATAACAGATATCAGAACTCAGGCAACTTTTAGGAACAATGGAGACCATTGGCTCCGAGCAATCATATCAACGGAAACAAGTTTTCAGGCAGCATGGCATTTTTCAAATGGAGAGATTGGTGTTAATGGCAATGATAGAGATTTTAATTTTGGAGGTACAACCACAAGTTGGTCATTTGGTGATGTTGGTGTATCATGGGATATCTCCCAGGGGTTAGCTTGGGATTTTGTCGCAGGCGATGCTTTTATTACTGCTAGAACTTATATGTATGTTTGGATGGTGAATGCAAATTATCCAGGAACATGGTCACCTGGAGTAAGAAATTTTCATGTTACATCCGTTTCTTATGATGAACCATCCATTGGAAGCGGTATTCTATTAGGGAACATTTAACATGGCATTCCCAGCGGACGTACTATCAACAACTAGTTTTAAAATCTGGAGAGAGCGGTTCAATTCTTTTAAAAATGCCGCTTTTGAAAACCTTGTGGCCGCGGATGATGTTCTTTTAGGTAATATTTCAGGTGCAAGTCAACCCGTTGCTGAAATTACAGTGGCGCAAATTAAGACAATGTTGAGCCTTGGATCACTTTCTGAGAAGACATATTGGTCAGGTACACAAGCGGCATATGATGCTCTTGGTAGCTGGGATGCTAATACAATCTACTTTGTTACAAACTAATCATGCCTATCTATATTGGTGCTACATTAATTCCTAAACTTTTCATTGGAGCTACACAGATTCAAAGGGTGTATTCCGGTACCGTACTAAAATATGTGGCGGAATTTATAACAGAATATAACACCTTCTTTGAAACCAATAGAGTGACAGTGGCTTCAACAAATCATCTAACCAACAGGCAAACAAATTTCTTAACTAATCGACTTACAAATAGGTTCACAGGTACGAATAGGTTAACATCCGCTACAACAAGTGCGTCTAGGATAACAGGAAGAGTCACAAGTAGAGTAACTACTTATTTTACCGTAGCACTTACAACAACAACATTTCTTACTGATCTAATCTTTCAGACTCAAAGACAAACTATTACAGTAGGATTAACTAGTAGGCTAACCACTTGGATAACTGATTACACAACATTCTATGCAAGGGTTACAACTTACTTAACATCTTTTAGTACAATAACAGCCTTTAACACTCAATACACAACAACTTGGGATACATTTTTCGATACTATATATGATACCAGTTATACAACAACTTGGGAAACCAACAGATTGACTACTAGAATAACTCAATAAGGAATATATTATGACAGATCAAGAGAGAATTGAAGTTTTAGAAAAGCAAGCAATCGATTTATTTAAATCATATGAAAATTTAGCTGAATTGTTTGATACTTACCAGAAAAGATTACAAAGGTCAATTACAGAACTTTCGGAACATTTTGTAGCCTCTATTGAGCCTAAAATCAAAAAGATTGTAAGGGATGAGCTTGAACAATCATAAAGTTACCTCAAAGCTTTCTTTTTCTGATCATGATATGGGCTCTAAATTATTAGAGAAGCACCGTATATTTCATTTGACAAGAGAAACAGGCGTTGAAGAATCAAAGAAATTAGGCCAGTTGATTGTTGATAAATGTAAAGAAAGAGGCCTCTGTTTATCATATGACGTTTCATATGGCGGATTTCCTAATGAGTTAAAATACTCTGAGTTCTTTGCTGGCCTCGGCGGTATCTCTATTTCTCCTTGTTGTGGTCCATTAATAAGATTGATAATGGATGATGAATATGATACATCAAATAATGTTGACTATGCCGATTATATTGTAGGCAGGCATGATAAGTACATATTGCATAGTTATGAAATTGAACCCATAGAATGTTCTGTTATTCTACCTGGATCGAATGCGATAAGGGATGTAGTAGATAAAGTTAAGTTGAATGGTGCCGCTAATCTTGGAGCAAAGATTAAACCGCATCCATTGACAAACGAAGGTGACCTAGATAGACTAAATGAATATAAAGAACTATTGATTCCTAGTATGTATTCTGGGTTCAATGTCATGATGGCCAGCCGTTATTTGTTTTCGACTGGAACGAGTGAACTTGGATTATATGCTATGCTCCTTGGTAAACATGTAATCGATATCAGCACAAATGTTCCAAAAGGCGGCTATTTTGATATCTTCAAAGAAGCTGTTAAGGCCAACAATCAAAAGAAAAAGTTAAATTGGCTTCTTAATCATCCAGGCATGGGTATTATATTACCACATGAACCTGAAAAAATTGATATCTTCTTAGATTACCATAAAACATTTTATGATAAGCATAAAAATGATCTACCTGACGGTATAAGAAAAGACTAAATATATAAATATACATAGGAAAGAAACATGGCTAAGAAAGATAAAGGTAAGACATTTGAATCGAAAGGTGCCTTGATATCAGTACTGGCTCAGTTAAAAACTGAAAGTGAAGGTAAAGGCCGCGCTGAATTTGCACAAGGCCTTGGCAAATTGATTCAGGACCTTAATGAGAATAAACGTGATTTTACCGAAGTTTCTATCAAGGGTAGAATAACCCTTAAAAAGTTTAATGGAGTCAGACTTCCTGAGTCGGTACCTGTTGAAATACAAGAATTTATTACAGATGTTTAATAACGGAGAATAATAATGGCATTAGTAAATAATGGTCGTAATTTTATGGCAAACGCCCTGATTGCGAATCCCACTACCCTTTTTGATGTAACAAACGCTACTATTGGTGTTGGTAACTCAGCAACCGTTTACGGTGCAACTGATACTAATATGATTGGAGCATCTAAAGCATATGAAGTTGTTGATACTGCACCTACAATTGCAACTAATGTTTTGACATTTGTAGCTACCTTCGGTACTGGTGTTGCTAACTTTGCTTGGCAAGAATGGGGTGTATTTAACTCTGCTGGTGTAACACCTACTGGCGCCGATATCATGCTTAACCGTAAGGTTGAGTCTTTGGGTACCAAGACAAGTGCCCAATCTTGGGAAATCACCACTACTCTTACAGTCAATATCGGTACATAATAAACTCTTCGGAGTTGGAGGCTGGGATATTCCGGGCCAAACAAGGCAAGTGGTATTACCGCTTGCCTTTTTTTATGTCTAAATATCTATATTAATCATCAAATGAGTATATTCTAATGGCCATGGTATCAAGTGTTGAACATCTTGAATTTACATTTGCCTCTGGCGATACTCAAAAAGTATCTGATCTAACAAATGCAACGGATGAAACCCAATGTGTGCCATTTGCTACATTTGAAGTAGCATCCGGAGATTTTGCTGATGATTCTACATTCATTGTTGGACTTTATGAGAATTCTGGTACCCCGGCTGTACGGGTAACTAGAACAAGTACTGGTATTGTTGCTATAGTTGGAGTTTATGTTGTCGAATTTATTAGCGCAATTACAGTACAAACTGGATCATATTCAAGTCAAACGGCAGATCAAAATATTTCCATTACAAGTGTAGATAGAAATTATGCATTTGCAATTAATACGTACCGTAGACATGATGATGGTGATCTTGATGGCGGTAATGAAAACGCATTAAGAACATTCCTTCCTGATTCAACCCATATCAATATCGAACGGCCAACAACAGTAGGAACATTTTCTGGCCAGTGGTATGTTATTGAAGATTCAACTGCTGGTGATCATTTTTCAGTACAATATGGAGTCACTCAGATTTCTGGAGGTCAGGCCTCGCAAAACAGTTCAATTACCGACGTTGATCGAGATAAATCATTTATTATTTCTTCAACTGAGGTATCTAACTCAGGTGAAAACCCGGCGCGCAATTGCCAAAGAACATGGTTTATCGGAGACGGCCAGATTCAATGTGGTCGATACTCAAATGATGCCACGGCTACGATAGACGTTAGTTGGTTTGTTGTTGAATTCGCGGCTGCCTCAAATGATGTGGTCTATATATCAACCAATTATGGTTTTCCTAATGG
>SDBT01012342.1_pt1 | contig 13726 bp, 11 predicted proteins | sample 2277101 | NCBI WGS metagenome assembly SDBT01 (sample SAMN10404973, study PRJNA504765) | marine sediment metagenome | isolation source: marine sediment core GS10_PC15, 103 cmbsf | place: Arctic Ocean: Southern Knipovich Ridge | collected 2010
TCTAATATTTATTTCCTCTGTTTCATTTAATATTTTAACAACATCATAATATCCATTATTTGTATGTCCAATACATTTATCACAAACTGTATATTTTTCGCATTCTCCGCACTTCACACAATTTCTATAATATGTATGCAATTTGAATCCTATAATATATTTTTCAGTTCTTATTTTTGAACAACAATAAAACTCAAATATTTCCATATCATTATTTAGTACTATATCATAAACATCATCATGATCTTGAATCCCGAAAATTTTTTTCATATCTTTGAACGATAATACGGAGCCAATTACTACATACATACGTGTATATACCATTTTTTATAGGATTCTTTTAATATGCTTCTTTATAATAACCTTTATATCATAGAGTGGTTTTTTCAATTTTTTTTACTTTATTATTCATCTATTCAATATATGCTTAATATAATTTAATATTAATATATTCATAGATATCAAATAATATGGACAAATTCTTCAAATCGCGTACAGGTTCAGTATTAATATCAGTTATATGGGGGCTTGGTATCGCAGCTTTATTTAAACAGGTGTGTAAAGGTGATAATTGTATAATTATTAAAGGTCCTGACCCGAAAGTTATTCGGAACAATATATATGGCCATAATGATGGGTGCGTACAATTTGAACCATATATAGTTCCATGTAAAGGAGAATCCAAAGTTCCTGATATAAAACAACTACCATATAGTAATTACTTAGATGATTATGGTTACGAAAAATATATATACGGTCAATATCGCGGAGAATATGATATTTCTAAACATCAACCTTATGGACCTCCAGGATATTATAAATTTTCTAATTATTATAATAGAACATATATATAAGATAACATAATGATTCAACCAATAATTTCTATTATTACAGGATTATTTTTTGGATATGTTCTGGTACAGTATTTGATCATAAGGGATAATACAATGTACAAAGGGCCTGATTCTAATATAATAAAAAAGATGTCATTTGTAGACAGCAATGGAAATATTTATAAATTTGAACCTATCCCATGTGTAGGACCTATTTGTACATAATAAACATATTATGTTATTTGATCGTTAAATAACACAATATTTTTAAGATTAGGATGTTTGTGGCATGGTATGTTTATTTCGTTCAATTAAAATGTTAATTATATATTAATTAATTTAAAATACACTTACAACAATCATAATTTATTAATGACCCAATCTACTCCTATTAATCAGCTACCTCAACCAAATGAAGAACAAGATCCGCATACTAATATGATGGTTCAAAATATATTAGATGAAATTCAATCGGAAGATGGGCAATATCAAATCCCACACCCAAATCAATATGGTGCGACTCAAGACTATCATCCACAACCGAATTATGGTCAGTCTAATATGCCCCCACCAAATAATATACCATACAATCCGCAAAATCCGGGTGAACCACGACCAGTACAACCCAGTTTAAATCCAATGACAGGCCATCCTCCGGGAACGATGGCGGGTGGGCATTATCGTGAACAACAAGCGGCAGTTGCGAATGGTGACGTTCCCCAAAATGGTATTAAGATACCAGATGTACCAAAAATTACATTGGGTACCAAAGTATTGGCTGAAACTAAGCAACCAATGATAGTTGCTGGTTTATTCCTTTTATTTAATCTTCCTATAATCGTTAATTTGCTGTCACAATATATACCATGGATGGTTAATAAAGATACGGGTGTTCCAACATATACAGGTTTAGTTATAAGAGGTATGATCATAGCAGTGGTATATTATCTAATTGTTAAATTTTTAGTCTAACTTTATTATGAAAAATAGAGATTGGGATAATTATTAATTAAACATGCATACGATGAGCAGCTATATTAGTATGACGAATTATTAATGTTGCAATAAATTCTAAACCCATGGACCGAATTTTCTTTCATACCATTCATATGGTATAGTATCCTTGGTATTCATTGGCAATAAGAATATAGGTCGAGGTGTTTGGGGTCTTCCTGAATTATCGCGCACCACTTGTCTCCATTTGGCGGGATTTTGGAGAATCAGTCCAATTGGTGGCATTTTTTCCCTATTTTCGGGTAAATAATAGTATTGGACATCTTCTTCAGTTAAAGGATTGTCAATATCCATTTCTTGTCCTCTAGACTCGGGTCCTATAGACTCGGGTCCTCGATGTATAGACTCGGGTCCTCTAGACTCGGGTCCTTGAAGGGTTAGGTCTCCCATTCGACAGTTCAAATCTTCCATCTGTTCGATCATCACACCCCTATTATTTATATTTGGTTGTCTTCTTCCTTGAAATCGTATATTGTCTTGCCGGGGTTTATCGATTATAATAACTTTTTTCTTTGGTTTAAGTAAGATGGTTTTGGGAAAGTTATTAGACATTTTGCTGTAATACTGGATGGTTTACTTGACAGTTAATATTTGTTAAGGTTAATAATGTTTATATCTTATGTTCAATTTTTTTTCTTCTGTTATATTAATATATTTGTCAAATTATCATTAGTGACACAGATGTTTAAGGTATTAAGTAAATTCGTGTCTGACAACAAAAACACTATTATGATATTTGTTGTTACTTTTATTATTGCATATTTTATGGGACTAACTATAATCAGGGTAGTCGATAATCGCATGAAAGATATATCGATTAATATGCCTAAAATTAGTCTACCTGAGCAACATATTACTATATCATTAAATGGAGATAAATTATGTACGACGAAAGATACAAATTCTCATGGAACAGATATTGTTATTCCAAAGTTTAAAATACCGAGTACGAGTACGAGTGCGAGTTCTGATGTAGAATCATTTGAAAATGTTAACGCATCGTCAAAGGGGGTTAGGGTTGGATGCGCTAAAGATTCAGACTGCAATTTGGTCCATGGGCAAGGTCATAATATTTGCAAAAGTGATAATACATGTCATTGTGTTTCCGGATCAGGTACATTTTGTCATTTGAGTTCAACCAATTACAAAGATCCTAGAGACATGTCTACAATTGAACGTAAAATCTTTAAAAAGAAATTTAGAACTGATATGACATTCCAAGATTACAAAAATTGGCTCTTATTGTACAAAAATGAGACTCATAAATTAAGGCGGCATCATAGAATTAATTTGATTAAGTTATTAAATGGAGTTGTCATAACTGAAAATGATATACCTGATATACAAGTATTACCACCCTTAGATCCATCCGAATATTTTAAAAAAATGTACAATGGCGGTAAAATAAGCATACAATTTCCCGAATCTGATCAAACTGGTGGATTATTAGAATATAATTACTCTGATTATGGTGATTTTATACCACCACAACATTTAGAAACTGCTTGGATAACTGGAGAAGTTGACCTATTTTCTCGTAAAGTTAATCCAAGAGAGTTAAATCATTATGTGCGACCATTTGTTACCACAGGAGAAGAAAGATCTGCAATCGGACGAGAATATGTGTATAATAGAGATAAAGAAAAATGCAGCGGAGTTACTAATTGTGATTTACCAATACCTAAATTTGATGATTTGGGTAATAAATTTGAGGCTAAACAAATAGAAACAGTTAGAAATAAAAGTCCATGTAAATAAATTAAATGTCATTATCTGTAAAGAGCTCTAAGTCAATTAATTTTTGCTAAATATATTACGTATATGTTTAATAGTTGTTAGATCACTCCCACGATATGGATGAAAATCTGTTAGTAAGTGCATAAAATTATTATCATTATTCCATCTAGGAACAATATGTATATGCAAATGGTCCGGTATAGACCCGCCACTATATGGCCCAATATTAATTCCGATATTGCAACTATTCAAATTCAGTGCCCTTAACAATCGTTGTTGAGCAAAGTTTAGGATTTCCATAAATTCGCATCGTTCTTTCCTTGTAAAATTCTCTAATTTAGGCAAATGTTTTTTTGGTATAATCATTAAATGACCCAATTTTTTTGCATATGGAAATCTATTAAATGCAATAACACAATGCTTGAACTCTCGTATAACTGCGGGTTTATTATTTACTTCTTAACACAGAGGACATGACATATTATATATATATATATATATATATAAAAGATATCATCACTCATATTAAATAATCGTTCGATTTGGTACTTCCCAATCTTTTTCTGGTCGATCAATCATTTCATTTCTTTCGATAGCAGACTTGATTATGTATGAATCAAGACCAAGTTTCATAAATTCACCGTTTAATCCATTGATATCTTTGGGTAAACAGTATCCACCGTATCCACGCTTACCATCTGGGCCAGGAATTTTATTCCAATGAGGGATAAATCGATTGTCTCTATCCATTATGTTAATCATTTTATTATAATCAATGTTTCTGTTCCTGCAAAACTCTTCCATCTCATTAAAAAATGAGACTTTGACAGCCAAGAAAGAGTTAGTTACGTATTTTTCCATTTCTAGCTCATTGTTATCCTCAAAGTAGAGTATATTGTTTGTAATCACTCTATTTTTATGTGCTAAATTAAATAATTCTTTGATATCTTTTTTAAATTTTACATCCTGTTCATTGTTCAATAAACCAAAGTTATAGTATGGTATTGAGCCAAATTGATCAAGTTTTTTTTCTGGTAAATATTCTGGCATAAAGTGAGCGTTTAATGAATTAGATGTGCCAGGAACAACTGTACTGCGTATAATAATGTGGCTTTCGTTAGGATCAATTATCTGTTTTAATTTATTAACAATATCAAGAACTATTCCCAAATGACATGATTTTGTTGCAGGAGAATAGGGTGTCGGGACACAAACAAAGATAAATTTACTGGTTCTGAAAATATCAAAGGTTATATCTTTTGGGGAACATTTTTCAGGCACAATATCGTAAACAAAAGTTTCAATGTCATTGCAGTTTAGTAGGGTTGGACCAATACCAACATGGCCGTTTCCAATGATTCCAATTTTCATGAGTATAATCTGTTATATAATAATATAATATAATAATACAATAAAATGGACATAAAGTTTACTAATGATAATAAAATGAACATAAAGTTTAGTAATGAGTTTGGCTTTGAGCTAAGAATGTTTATTCCTTTCGCATATTATTTATTTAAACGGGGTATATTAAACAGTACAACGAGTGTAAATGGTACAAAAGATTTTTACTATTTTTCGCCTAAACACATAGAACTTAATAAAACTCGAACATGGAGTGTAACAGAAGTTACCTTCTTAGACAAAATTATAAAAGATTTTAATAATTGGTTACCACCGCCTTATAAAGAAATTTATAAAAATGATGTTTTTGTATTTGATAAGCCTATTTATATTATTCATAATAAGGATAAGAAAGAATGGGGTATAGGTTCAATAAATACAATAGGAGTTAAAGTTTTAGAAATGATAATAAAGAAGTTAAAGGACAAGTATCAAATTATATACTTTAGACCAATTGGGAATGAAAAAGGGTTTGGAAAGGATGATTGTGATTTTCCCATTTTAAAACTGAAGGATTTTGAAATGCTTCAGAATCATCCGGAGGTTCTAACTATTCAACAACTATTGAAACAATATCCGGATTATACATACAATCAAATTCAATTGATGGTTCATGCCAATTGTAACAAATTTATATCAGTTCAAGGTGGTAGTAGTGTGATAGCAAGTTACTTCGAAGGTGAAAATATAGTATTGATAAAATGTAATTACAAATTTACGAACTTTTTTCATAATTACAGTGCTGATATACTTAAAAAATTATCCAATGCAAATATTATTGATGTTAAAAATGATTTCGAAATTTTATCAACAATTACTAGCAATATATAATACTCGTACATAATATAAATATAATGAATTTAAATAATTATGATATCATCATAGTTGGATCAGGACTATCTGGCTCTGTTATGGCGAATATGATTGGAAATCATTCCGATAAGAAGATTATTGTTATTGATAAAAGGAATCATATTGGTGGTAACTGTTTCGATTATATTGATAATGACACAAATATACGGATTAATAAATATGGTGCTCATTTATTTCACACAAACAATGAAAAAGTATGGAAATTTGTAAATAAATATTCAGAATGGATTCCGTATGAACATAAAGTAATTGGCAGAGTAGATGACAAATTAATTCCAATTCCGATAAACATAAATACGATAAACACATTATATGGTACGAATATAGAAAGTAATGAAGAGATGGACAATTGGTTGGATAAACACACGGTAAAAAATGATAATCCTCGAAATAGCGAAGATGTATTGCTTTCTCGTGTTGGGATTGACTTATATGAGAAGGTTTATAAATATTATACCAAGAAACAATGGGACAAGTATCCCAGTGAATTGGATATAAGTGTCTTTAATAGGATCAAGTTAAGATACAATAAGGATGATAGATATTTTACTGATAAGTTTCAAGCGCTACCTAAAGATGGTTACACTAAATTCATAGAGAACATGTTAAATCATGCAAATATAGACGTTTATTTGGATGTTGATTTCTTTTATATTAGAGATCAGATTGTCTCTAGCCAAGTGGTTATTTACACTGGGCCAATTGATCGGTATTTTGAATCATCAGGATACCCTAAACTTGAGTATCGTTCGATCAATTTTGTAAGAGAAACACATCACGTCAATTACTATCAGGAAAATTCAGTTGTTAATTATCCTACAAATGAAGAAAACTTTACCAGAATAGTTGAGTACAAACATTTTCCAAATCAAGAAAACATCATTGATAATGATAAAACGGTAATATTCAAAGAATACACTGTGGATGATGGAGATCCTTATTATCCAGTGCCGAACGATCGTAATAAAGATTTGTATGAAAAGTATAAGAAGCTTTCAGAAAAGGAAAAAAATATATACTTTTTAGGAAGATTAGCATCATATAAATATTTTAACATGGACCAAGTGATACTAAATGCAATGGACTTTTTTGATGAACATCAAGATGAATTCATTTGATATCTGATCTATTTAATATGCACTTTTTGAAATCATATTTTGGTTTCCATCCTAACTTTTCTTTTACCAAACTTATATCAGCCAAAGTATCTTTTAGATCATGGTCTCGTGATTCTGTATGTATTTGATCAGTTGATATCCAATTAGCTAATTTTTTGATTGAATAATTTTTACCCGACCCAATGTTGAGAGTTATATCTGTTAAATCACTCTCATATGCCAAAATAGTAGCATTAACAACATCAGTAACATGAATGAAATCTCTAGTTTGACTACCATCGCCGTGGATATTTAGAGGTTTGTTTTCTGCTTTATTCTTAAGGAATATACCCGTAACGATCGCGTAATTACCAACACACGGTTCATTTGGACCATAAACCATAAAGTATCGTAATCTAATAGTTTTGAGATTGTAAAATTTACTGTAAAATTCACAATATTGTTCTCCGATATGTTTCGTGAGAGAGTATGGTGTAGTACAATCTACATGTGTATTTTCTGAATGTGGGATCGGTCTTGAACCGTAACATGTTGAAGATGCAGAGTAGATAAGTTTTGGAGGATTAGGTTGGGTCTTGCATGCATTTAGTATATTTAATGTTCCTTTAACATTAACTTCTGTACAAAAGTTGATCATATTATTATCAAGCAATGATGGTAAAACTTTACTCATAGCTGCAAGATGAAAAACACCTGATACATCTTTACAAGCGTTTAGGCAGGTATTGGAATCAGTAATATCTCCATTGATGAACTCTAGATTTGGATCTTTTGGTAAATAATCAATATTTCCAGTTGACAGATTGTCTAGAACCCTGACTCGGTAATTATTTTTTAAAAGAGCGTTGCATAAATTGCTTCCAATGAATCCTGCTCCACCAGTAACAAGCACGAATTTTTCCATTATTTTATACTTAATGTAGGATTTACTAAAATTTGATTTATTATTCGCACAGAATCAGTTAAATAAAATAGAAGTTTTTCTGATTGTTGAATCTGTACTTGGTTTTGTCTAACACTTGAACATCCAATTGCCTTTGTAAAAAAGAATCCCTACATGATAACATCCAAATAGTTATATTGTATTATTTTATAATTGATTATCAATTATAACATAATTATGTTTAATAATAAAACACTGAATCAAACTCTTCAGTATTAAATTCTGGGTCAGCATATCCAGTCGCTTCATCATCGGTATCTACATCAATGTCATCGGGAAGTGTATTTTGTTCTTCATCTAATTCTTTTATCAACTCTTCCACTTCATCGATAACATCATCTCCAACGTCATTTTCAAAGGCTTCCACTCCTTTAAAGGGTTGAATTTTATTTAATACTTCGAACATATAGACAAATGTAATTGCTATGATTGCTGCCGTTATAGGATCTTTATATCCTGTATATACAACTAAAAATAATATTAGTACCCTAAACAATGCGTTATCAAACAACTTTTTTATAAATGGCGGTAATTTTGGAGCAGCTAATCCAGCATATATCACCAAAAATAATCGTAACCCATTAGCTATGTAAGGGTTATCCAAAAATCCTAAAGACTTGTTCACAAATTTATTAAATCTGTCCATAATTGGGCATATATTATTATATTATAAATAGATTTTTTCCAATGAATTATAATTGTAATTAATCAATCAAAATCATACTTAGTAAAGCCATTCTGACATACATACCATATTCCATTTGCCTAAAATAGACCGCCCTTGGATCCGAGTCCAATTCAGGACTGATTTCATCAACTCTGGGAAGAGGATGCATTATCCTTAAACTACTTTTTGCTTTTGTTAAGATTTGTGGTGTGATAATATACGCGTCTTTAATTTTATTATATTCATTCTCAGAGTCAAATCGTTCTTGTTGAATTCTCGTCACATAAAGTACATCGGTTTGTTCTATAATATCATCAATATTCTCATGTTCTGTCTGTTCTATATTTCTTTCGCTAATTTCTTGGAATATTTTTTGCGGCAGTTTCAAAGACCGTGGTGATACATATCTCAATCTAACGTCATACAATGATAATAATTTTGCTAAAGAATGTACTGTTCTTCCATGTTTAAGATCACCTACCATTGTTATAGTTAATCCATTCACTGTCCCGATTTCTTCTCTAATAGTAAATACATCCAATAATGCTTGTGTTGGATGTTCACCAACCCCATCTCCGGCATTAATAATTGGTTTCTTTAAAACTTTATCAGCTCGGTTAGCGCTCCCTACCATACTTGACCGTAATACCAATACATCTGTATAACATTCTAAACATCTAACAAAATCTTCTAATGTTTCACCTTTTTTTACTGATGACTGATCGCTGGTTATTTCAACTACATCACCACCCAATCTTTTCATAGCAACCGAAAAAGAACATCTAGTGCGAGTGCTCGGCTCATAAAATATCGAAGCCATTACTTTTCCTTTTAATAAGTCGCAAGAACCTTTTTCGGAAACTAATATTCTCATTTTATTAGCCGTATCAAATATGCATCTCAAGGTATTGCGATCAAATTGGGATACCGATAAAATACTTCTTAATTTTATTACTAATGTTGTATCTCCAACCGGAACCGCATCTGTATTTATAACAATATTTTGCTTCTCGGCTGAATCTTGCATAAATAATTTAGGATCCCGTAAATTTTCCCCATAACCAGGTTTTACTGTTATACTTCCATCAACATAAGCTACTTCACCTCTTAAAACTACTCTACGGACAAGTCCGACCACATGAGTACCGGCGAATGGGGTCCAACCACATTTTGAATACTTCATTTTTTCAGGTATGACCCATTCATGATCTAAATCTACTTCAATGTATGTATTTTCCTGTTTAGGTAAGCCAAATATTTTCCTTGGATTTTCATAATATTTTTCTACTATATCAGTCAATTTCAATCTATTTTGTTTGACGGCCGTCAATAGTAATGGCAGAGCTGTTTCGAGTCCCGGGAATCCTGGTGAACCATTATCCTTTTTATCTAATAATGTATGAGGGGCATGATCTGTAGAAAAACAATCTATAATATTCATATTATCCCATAATGCCTGTTGGTCATCCGCAGTCATTAATGGCGGTTTAACAGTATGTAGAGAACATGCTTCCCCGGGGGTGAATCCTACATCACCGCAACATTTTAAATGCTCTGTACAATTCAGAAATAGGTGGTGAGGTGAGACTTCACATGTTACTTTTTGACTTAATATTTTACTCATTCTGATTATTTCTATTTCTTCTTTTCTTGCTACATGACACACATGTATGTGTTTGTCATACAAAAGCGCTATATGTAAAATAGCTGGTAATGTTTTTGATTCCGCATGAACACATATGGGTGTATGACTATTCCAATTTTTAATGTGTTCCATCCAATCTAATGTGCTTTCCAACAGTAATGGACCATACGTATTATTCAGGTACATCTTTAATCCAGCGACCCTCCCAGACAATTTGCTAACATTAGCTTTATTTAAACTATTGGCCCCAACAAATATAGCATAATCGCAACATGCTTTTTCATTAGCTAAATTACATACTAATTCAAAAGATTTCGCATCCACTATAGGTGGATTTGTGTTTGGCATGGCGCATATCGTCGTAATACCTCCTGCCAAAGCAGCCTTAGTACAACTAACCCAATCTTCTTTATATTCACTCCCAGGTTCTCTTACATGAACATGTACATCAATTAAACCAGGTAATTGAATTGTTTTGTAAAATGTAATACAATCAACGTTCGCTTTCAATTTTAGACTATTTTTGTTCTGATAACAATAATGTATTGCACTAACAAACAATTTGGCACATTTTATATCAGTTATAATTGGTACAGATGATTCGACCGCGGCTCGGCGAATTCTATACCCATGAGTCCTCACATTTGCTACACACCTTACCTTATTTTTCTCAGATATATTTATTACAAGATCAATATCACCATTTGCTAGATAGTCTAATATAGTATTTTTATTATTCTCATTTGAGGAATATACCGGAAGTTCAAGTATCGGCATACCATATTCTTTATAATAGTCGGCTGTACCATGTGTACCATAGATAGTATATCCTAAATCAACCAACGTTTTCACGCAATTATGAAACTCCTTTTTGAATTTAAAAGAGCCAATAGATAACAGAACGCCATTTTTTGGTAATTTAAACCCAGTTGAAATAAGCGCTTTAATATATGCTTCATAATGATTTGTTCCGAAACATGCTACTTCACCTGTTGATACCATTTCCACCCCTAAGGTTATATCGGCGCCTTTTAGTCTATTAAAAGAGAACTGTGGCACTTTTACACCAATATTTTCTGTAGTTGGAGATGGAATACTAATATTTAATCCCATCATTATTTGGGTTGCAATTTCTGCAAAATTTACTCCCAATGTTTTTGAAACGAATGGAAAGGTTCTCGAGACTCGTAAATTGCATTCAATAACCTTAACTTCATCATCTTTAGCTATAAATTGTATATTAAATGGTCCATCAATATCCAATAACTTGCTTATTTTATGAGTACTTTCTTTAATTTTTTTCATTGTTTCTTCATTTATATCACGAGGTGGCAATATTAATGTAGCATCACCCGAATGTACACCAGCATTTTCCACATGTTCAGATATAGCTATTAATTTAGTTACACCATTAGATGCAACAGCATCTACCTCTATTTCTTTAGCGTCAGTTATATATTTACTAATAACAACAGGATAATCTCGGGATACTGCAACAGCACTGTCTAAATATTCTTCAAGATCAGTATTTGTATATGCAACATTCATTGCTATACCGCTAAGTACATACGATGGTCGTACTAAACATGGATAACCAACTTTTTGGCAGAATTGTTTAGCTTTATGTATGGATGTCAGTTTTTTCCATACTGGTTGGTCAACTTTAATTTTATCCAATAATCTAGAAAACTTGTATCTATTTTCAGCTTTATCAATCATTTCTGGTGATGTTCCAATAACATTCACATTTTGTCTATACAAAGCCATTGCTATATTATTAGGTATCTGTCCGCCCATAGATAATATAATACCTAGCGGGTTTTCCATTTGATATATATTCATTACCGTTTCAAATGACAGTTCATCAAAATATAATTTATCTGCCTCGTCGTAATCAGTACTTACAGTTTCGGGGTTACAATTAATAACGATTACTTTCTTTCCTATTTTTCGCAATTCTCTTACACAATTTACAGCGCACCAATCAAATTCTACACTGCTACCAATCTTATATACACCAGATCCTAAAACTATTACTGTATTATTATTATGTTCAAAACTTACGTCCGTTTCTGATCCATTATATGTGGTGTATAAATAATTAGTATAACAAGGAAATTCACCTGCAACAGTATCTATTTGTTTAATTACTGGCATAATATCAGCTGCTAATCTCATGTTTCTTACTACTAGTTCTGTACTTTTAATACATTGTGCTATTTGTTTATCACAAAAGCCCAACTTTTTTGCTGTCCTTAATAATTCAGTATCTAATTGACCCCCATATTGTTGAATTTTCTTTCGAGTTTCTATAATTCTCTTAAATTTATATAAAAACCATTTGTCAATATGTGTTAATTCATGTATTTTTTCAAGTGTATAATTTTCATTATAAAATCCAGTTGCAATAGCAAATATTCTTTTATCAGATGGGTTTTTAAGTTCATCATCAGTACATTCAATTAAATTTGGATCGAATCCAGAAACAGAATCATTTGCCATCCTCAAAGCTTTCTGAAAAGCTTCTTCAAATCCCCGAGATATACCCATGGCCTCTCCTATACTTTTCATAGACGAGCCTATTTTTTTACTAACCAATGGGAACTTTTCCAAATCCCACCTCGGTATTTTTACGACACAGTAATCTAAACTTGGTTCAAAACATGCCGTTGTTGATCGTGTTATAGAATTTTTTAGATCTAACAAAGAATATCCAATACTTAATTTAGCTGCTATATATGCTAATGGATATCCTGTGGCTTTGGAAGCTAAGGCCGATGATCTGGATAATCTAGCATTAATTTCTATTATATAGTATTCTTTTGATTTCGGATTAAGTGCATATTGTATATTGCACTCACCAACAATACCAAACTTTTTAACAAGTTCTATTCCTACAGTCCTTAACATATTATATTCATCATCTGTTAAGGTTTGAGATGGAGCAACTACGATTGATTCGCCTGTATGAATTCCCAGTGGATCTACATTTTCCATGTTGCAAACACTTATGCAATTACCAAATCTATCTCTGACTATTTCGTATTCAATCTCCTTCCATCCTTTGAGGCTTTTATCGACTATAACTTGATTGGAGTAGGCAAATGCGCTCTTTAGTAATATTTTTAACTCATCTTCATTATGCGCAAAACCTGATCCTAGACCACCTAATGCATAGGCAGATCTAATTAATACTGGAAATCCTATTTTAGAAACTTTCTTAAAAGCATCGTTAAATTCAGTAGAAACAAATCCTTCGGGTACTTTTTCACCAAACTCCAATATTTTATGCTTAAATCTGTCTCTATCTTCAGTGTTAATTATCGCTTGAATAGGCGTACCTAAAATGCTAATATTATACTCTTCAAATATACCTTTTTCGTACAATTCAACCCCACAATTTAATGCGGTTTGCCCGCCGAACGACAATGACACGCAATCGGGTCTCTCAGCTCTAATAACTTCCGTCACATATTTTTCAGTTATAGGTAC
>SDBT01012343.1_pt1 | contig 13726 bp, 13 predicted proteins | sample 2277101 | NCBI WGS metagenome assembly SDBT01 (sample SAMN10404973, study PRJNA504765) | marine sediment metagenome | isolation source: marine sediment core GS10_PC15, 103 cmbsf | place: Arctic Ocean: Southern Knipovich Ridge | collected 2010
AGGTAGAAGTAGCCAGCGATCTCGAAGTTCTCATCCGAGCAATCGGCCCATTCACCCGATGGCTGAAGCTCCTCGTACAGACGGAAGCTTATGACGCATGTGGCCAGTTTATTAGGGCCGGTCTCGTCAACGCCGATATCGGCGGGGTATGCGTTAAACAGTCCTTGGCGGTCAGGAATCATTGCGATCTCCTTGCTGGGGATTGGTCTCGATCAGTTGAGTCCAAAGGGATCTGTCGAACTGGGTCAGTTCGATCTGCTCGGCGAGGCTGCGGCTTTTTGCCATGCACCAGGGCATCTCCTGAGGACAAATCGTTCTCGAACCCTGGCCCTGGGCCTTGCCGCCGGTCTGCCTGGAACACTCGATGTCGTAGCCGACGAAAAGCAGGTGATCGAGCCACTCGCGGACGCGCAGACGGATTGATGCCTTTCCGCTAGATGGGTTTTGAAGGCGAGGTTCCCAGCGGATATAGTCGTCGCCCTTGGGATTGGGGACGGTAGCGGTGCAGTCGTGCATGATCATCACGACGTGCCGACCGGCTCGGACGTGGACGTCCAGATCGCCGAGAAGTTGCAGGAACGTCTCATAAAGGTGCTGGTAGCCCTTGCCGAATCCGTAGTCCTCGATCCGGCGGATGATCACGCCGTCCTTTTCGTGCCGGACATTCTTGAGCGTCCAGTCCAGGGCCAGTTCCTCGGCCTTGGTGGCACTGTCGATAACGATGGTCTTAACCTCGTCCCAGCCATCCGAATGCAGTGCATCACGCATGTCCTGCCAGCTTGCGATGCCGGCTACCCGGCGGATGTCGGTCTCGCCCAGCGATGGCAGCAGAATCGGCAAGCTATCATCTAGATCGATAAACCCGACCGGACCTGGTGCGGTAGCTGCCAAAGTCGTCTTGCCGATACCGCCAGGACCGAAGATGCCGATTCGGTGGCCCTGAGGCTCTATCTGGCCAAACGCGACCTTCCGAACCGGCGGGCCTCCTGGTCGCCGCAGCGAAGGAGCTGTTGTCATTGTTGTCATAAGGTGTCCTTTCCGTGGGTTTGCTTGAGCCCACGTTCGGTTACCTATGACAGGCAAGCTTGGTGTGTCCGGACAGATATCTTCCAGGCGAACTTGAATCGAAGGCGGAATACGGTTAAACCTCTAGCTTCCTGAGACGGATAGTTGCAGATGAGCTAACAAAAAGGAGAATGGTTGTGGCCCATAAAACAACTCATGAATGCCCAGAATGCAAAGAACTAGTGGAGGTCTTTGTAGACCAAGATGACGTTCCCTCAATGTCGGATCAGTATGCCTATGATTGCCCCAAATGTGGCAATTTGGTCGTGACAACACTCGGCGCTTTTGTTCTGGAATCACCCATTCCAGAGGGCGGAACGGTTGCACGATTGATGAACTGAGTGACTCAACTGCAAACATTGCATTACTCCTTAATAATCTAAGCTAGCTCAAACTAAGCCCTGATTTCGTGAAATGCTCGCCAATGGCCTGCACTTCATTGCGGACCTGGCGGCGGGAGATACCCATCTGCCGTGCAACGCCAGCCTCAGTCGATGTTGCCAGGCGTTCGGCGACCTCACACTGGCGCGGTGTCAGGCCCTCCATCGCAGCTGCAATGTCAATAGAACGGTCCGAATCCAGCTGGGCGTTGTAGGTTCGGTTACCGCGCATGCGACGGAGATCGTCTTCGCTGATAATCTCGCCCAGAGTTGTTTGGTCCTGGTCGCCGCCGATACAGGCACCTTCGAGAGAGACCGCTAGGTTGCCGGCCGCTCGCTTGAGTCGCTTGCGACTGCGGATCAACATTGCTGCTGCAGTCTCGACCACTCGCGTTATGAACGTGTTGGGCTGACTGCGAGTCGGGTTGTAGTTGTCGGCCTGTTTGAGGACATGGACCAGAAGGTCATGTTCGATGTCGGCCGTGTCGGTTCGCCGGAACTCAGGCCGACGCGATAGCTGGCGGGCCTTGATCCTAAGAAGTGTCTGGACGTAGTCGGAAGTTAACGCGGAACGAATCGGATCTGTTGCACCCATCTCGGGCCTCCTTGGGCCGGAGGCGGATGGATGGGTGTCGTCCGAAGTGCGCGCAGACCAACTGCACTACACCGACCGAGCGCAAAAACAACGGAGGGTGCTGGAGTATCGCTTCGGCGACACCCAACACCCTCCGCTTCGCGGCCAGTGTGTTAGCGAGTCTACAAGTTCAAATGTTTAGTCGTATTTAATCCGAGCCTACGCTCGGTCTGATTCTTCAAGAGTTACGCCATAAGGCAATCCATCGCGCACTTCCAAAGTCGCGATGACTCCATTGCCGATACGGTCCAATTCATCCAACAGATTCAGCACCTGCTGTTTGAGAACGAAATCGTCCAGACCGGCCTCGCGGCGATGGTCGTTCGGCCCAGTCAGTCGACGATGTCGATACAACCGCGGCGGAGGACTTTTCAGAGGCTCACCGTTTCCGATAACCAGATGCTTGATACGGCCATAACCGAGCAGCTGCATCTTCTCGATAAGCCACCTTCGGTTAGGCGAAAGATCCGACTTACTTACGAGCCGCCGGGTACGCCTGGGCTTTTTCTGTAAAGAGCTTTGCTTTCGCATATCGGGCTTCCATATAGCGGGACTGAATAATAATGAAGTACTTACTACACACAACAGTGAAAAAAAACATTTCCTCCTAGTTCAACATCAGCGGAAATCTCTTCGGCAGCAGACCGAGCTCATCCAGGCGAATCTGCATTGCCTGGCCTGAGACATGGAACTTCGATGCCAAAGGCTCGATCACGGCCTTGATCAGGCCTGTATTGTACTGATCCTCATTCTCAGGAAACGGAGGCAGGTGGTCCCAGGCGCCATTGTCGATAGCCGCTTGACCGTGCATGCGCAGGGCCTCAAGGTCCATCGGCCCTTCGCCGTATGTCTCCTGCCAGATGCCAACGACCATGGGCTTAGGCATCAACAGTGAAGATGCGAAAAGATTCGCTTGAATCTCCGCGCGGTTGCTGGTACTTGATCGACAGACATATGTAGGACTCGCTTCCTGATATCCGGCATACGGCAGCATCGGATCAGTTTTGCTCAGCTTGTATCTGCGATGCAAGAGCCAGTGGCCGATCTCGTGGGCGATAGTAAAGTTATAGCGGCCCTCGCTGCGCGGATTAGCGTCCGGGTCCAGACGATGGTCGACACCTACCTCGCCAGATTCCATCCACAGGGCACCAACGACATCATCCACGCCGAAGACCTCTCGCATATCCATGAATGAGAACTTCAGCTTCAAAAAGCCCTCCAGGATCGACTCGACGGGAATCGGCAGAGTTAAGGTTCGCCCTTTCTTGAGTCTGTAAGCCTCCAGCAATACCGCTGCTTTAAGCTCGATCCCGCCTCGGGACAGAAACGGAATGTTCGTTTTCGTATTGTTGCTAATCATCTCTCAGTCATCCTTATCCTTCAGTTTCTGCGCCTGCTGAGTCAGTTTTTGAATCTCTTGAGCTGTCAGCCCTCGTGCCGTTCGCAGGAACGACGCCATCTCGCGAGGATGCTCGGTTACAATATCATGTAGATCTTTCGATACGCGTCCGGCCATCGCCACCAGCTCGTCCACCTGCTCTTGGGACAGGTCAAGAATCTGACCGATCTGCGTAATCCGCTCTTCCGTGGGCGGACTGAACTTGTCCTGTTCGACCTGCGACAAATACGTTGGCGTAACTTCCAGGCGGCGGGACATGTCTCTCAGCGTAATATCCTTGTCCATACGCAGCGCCCGTAGCGTTTTGCCGAACGCCTGTCCGTCGAATTCATTTACCATAGTTTTGGTTGCCGCCTTCTTAGCACCTAAAAAAACCTCCCGGCCACCCGTGTAGTGACCGCTTTACGATATGCCATTCTATCTCCGAAATCCCCACTGTCAAGTAGTTACTACACTTTTGTGCAAAAGTTGTTGAAAATCCTGTTGACAGCGCGTGTATTCATCGCTACACTTTTCGGTATACGTTAGGTATCACAATCATAATGTTGTACAGGCAAGTCGATTGACCCACAACCAATAGTATGATAATGCATCAGCTAGGGAGTTGCAAATGGTTAGACCAAGGAAGGTCGCCGAAACGACGATGACGGACTACTTCGCAGCCAAAGGGCAGCGGTGGCCGGCAGTTGAAGCAACCGAATTACTTACTCAAATCAGGGTAGGACCTGACCATCGATGGACGGACCGCAAGCTGCTGGACAGAGCGGCTGCGATCCTATCTAGAGCCGCCTTTGCCGCAGACGACCTGATCGAAAATCACCTCAAGATCTCAGTAAGTTACGAGTCGCTGGCCTACCTGGATAAGGCGGAAGGTAGCATGGTCTACGGATGCGCATACCCCCAGACCCGGGAGATCGTGATCTGTGAGCGGGTGATGGCGTACGAGCCGCTCTTTCGCACCACCGGGGTACACGAGCTGGGACACGTTCTGATGCACAATGAACCCCACCAACGATGTTTGCTCTATACGCCTGAGCGACTGGCATCTACGCCGGAAGAACGTGAAGCAAACGCATTCATGAAAGCGGTCATACTGCCCGACTCGGTCCTTCGGCTTGCAATCTGCTATATCTGCGGCATCTGGGGAATCGACACACGACTGGTCTTTAATGCCGCCAACAGCCTTCGCGGTCGATGGATCTGGCGAAACCGGCTGTTCGCTTCACTGATCAACAAGCTGTGCGTTTCGAGAGAGATGATCATTATCTCCATGACACAGCAGCGTGTTTTCAGTGCCGACACGGTCGCCTATCACAAGACCTATGCCCTGCAGACTAAGTGGCACACACCGATTCCAATCGAGGCCGTCAATCGCCCACTGCAGCGGGTCATGAGCGAACAGAGACGTCGCACGGCAAGGATAGAGACGTCGACTTTGGAAGCAGTGCCCTACTCAGGCAGTGGCTATTGAGCATCACTTTCGCAGGCTAAGTCCGCATCCAGCCGGATCCACCTCGCTGTCTTCATTGTTGATCCAAACCAATCAATATGCGCACATTCGGATGCGTTTCATCTTCAGGCAGCACGTCGAAACATCCGGTGGAATCCCAGTCAAATTCGGACTGCTCATCCATCTACGGCATAGGTAATCAATCAGATGCCGACATGAGTTGAAGATAATCTTATGAGTGACTGCCAGCATACAAAATTGACGATTAACCCACCTGACAAACCGGACGTGAAATTGGTTTCTATGGTCGATGTCCAAGAACTGGCGACGGTTCTGAAATGCTCGCCCCGGACAATCTACCGGCTCATCGATACCTGGAAGATCCCTACCCCCTGCCGCTTGGGTTCCCTGGTGCGGTGGCCGCGTTCTGTCATCGAACAATGGATCGCCCAAGGCTGCCCGAAAAGCCCTTGATGTGGAGGCATACTGACCGCTCAGTGTGTCTAACGGGCGAGGCGACGCCCGCTAAATGGAGCTGCAATGGCCTCGATCTATAAGAAAAAGTATCCTATACCCATACCCGCCGGGGCGACGGTCGTTAATCGCAACGGCAAGAAGCTAGCCCGCTGGACCAGCGGCAAAGGTCAGATTCGCGAATCTGAACTGCTGGCGGATGGCCGGATAGAGTTCGTCTCCGATTACTGGTATGTGCGATTCCGAGACGCTGATGGAAAGATGCGCAGGCAGTCAACGGGCTGTCGTGATAAGCAGGCTGCCCAAAAGATCCTGTCGGATACTGTCGCCGACGTGGAAAAGATCAAATCAGGCATCATCTCCGCCCAGGAAAAACAGGTTGCTTCGCATGCCGGCCGGACGTTAGCAGATCACGTCGAAGATTACCTCCAGCACCTTCGCAGAAAACGCGTGCGAGGCCGAAAGGTATCCGCGCAGTACCGCAAGAACGTAGAAGGCCGTTTGAACCGCCTCGTAAAGGAATGCCGACTTCGACAACTGAGGGACATCTCCCGCGAAGCTATCGAAAAATGGCTCGACCTGGCCGAAGACAATGGATTGGCACCGGCCACGCGAAATGAATATCTGATATCGCTTTCGGCGCTGTGCAACTGGGCGGTCAAGACCAACCGGCTGGCAAACAACCCAGTAGCTGGTATCGGCAAGGCCGATCGCAGCAGCGACCGACGACGCATACGGCGCGCACTGAAGGCGAATGAAGTGGCAAGCCTATTGGATGCTGCACGTCGCAGGCCCATCGCGGAAGTTGGACGAAAGAGTATCCCCCTGCCGAAAAAAGAACGGACTGGTAGATGCACTTGGACATTCGAACCGCTTACTGCCGAGAACTTCGAGCGTTGCTATCAAGATGGCCTATCTCGCCTTCAAGAGCAGCCTGCGCGGCTTGAAAGACTGGAACGTCTGGGACGAACGCGGGCCATGTTCTACTTGCTGGCAGTATCGACTGGCCTTCGGCGAAAGGAACTGGCCAGTTTGACAGTCGGACAGATCCATCTAAACTCCGTACCAACCCCCTACCTTACCCTAAAAGCCAACGATGCAAAAAACGCTCGCGGTGCGAACCTTCCCCTGCGACCTGAAGTCACGACCGAACTGCGAAAGTATCTTAAAGAGCACGGTCAGGCAAACCGTAGCCAGAAGCTGTTAACAAATCCTCCGACGATTAGAGTGTTCGATGCCGATCTGCAAGCTGCCGGGATCGCCAAGATCGATGAACGAGGCCGAACCGCTGACATCCACGCCCTGCGTCATACCTTTGGAACGCACCTGTCCGCAGCCGGCGTGCATCCTCGCACAGCCATGGCCGCGATGCGCCACAGCCGGATCGAACTGACCATGAACTACTACACCGATCCGATCCTGCTCGACGTCGCCGGGGCGGTCAATTCGCTACCCGAGTTTACTGGACAAAATGTGGCCGCTACAAACGGCCAAACCATACTTAGTGTCGGTGGGTGAATCGGAATAGCCTGCCCAACATAGCCCCTTTTTTTCGCCGTTTATTAATGAAACAGATTATGCAAGCCCAGATCTGTCACTGGTATTCGAGAAAATAAAGCAAAAGATCTCCCAATCTCGTCTTACCTTTTGAAACTCGAACGGACAAAACTACAAGCTTGTGTTTGCGAAAATTATAATTGATAATAAGTTACATATTGAGTGGGTGCAAAACAGTCACACGGAATTCCAAAACTAAACCCACAACCTTTTAATGCTCCGAAAGGCGTATTTACAAAGTTGACTGTGTCGATTCGGGAATTTCATCCTAACAGAGCCATACCTCACGGCCTGCATTGCTTGGGATATTTCCAATTCAAAGAGGGGTAATTAGTTGGTCATAAACAGCTCAAATAATGGGCGACCGTCAGATATCGATATCCGCAATGAATCGAAAACAGCATGGGCACACAGCCCTGGGCTGAATCCAGATAAAGTACCTCATATACTCACAGATCATCTGGCTGCAACCGCCGACCTGGCCGCCGGCTTTGCAGAAAGTTTCGGTGCAGCTAACCTTGGGAAACTTGCCGGACAGTGGCATGACCTTGGCAAGTTCAGTCAGGCCTTCCAGGACTATCTCAAAAAGGCAAATGGTTATGATGCACATCTAGAGGGTCTGAAAGGCAAGGTCGATCACTCAACTGCCGGGGCTCTTAATGCAAAATTACAACTTGAAATGGTTAATCCAATAGCAGCTCGTATCCTTGCTTATTGCATTGCAGGCCACCATGCAGGTTTGTCTGACTGGGATACCCATAGCAATGGCAGCCTGTCTCGCCGGCTTTCCAAAACCAAACCTGAAACGTTGGACGCTCTCCAACGTGCAGCCGGAAGCTATTTGGAATCAGCTTCCCCCGGACTGCCACCACTCAGGCCCGGAGAAAGTAACTCCGAAAGAGCCTTCCAAGCAGCCATGCTTATCCGAATGATCTTTTCCTGCTTGACGGATGCTGACTTTCTTGACACGGAATCATTCATGGACCCGGACCGCGCCGCTGACCGCCAGGAGGCTGCGAGTGAAATAGCCAGGATGGACGAGGCCCTGACCCTGTTCCTTGAAACAAAATCTAGTCAGGCTCCATCGACGTCCATAAACCAAAGGCGAAGTGATGTGCTACGTGCCTGCCGGGAAGCAGCCGAGCTTGAACCGGGCTTGTTTTCCCTGACCGTGCCCACCGGGGGAGGCAAGACATTGTCTTCTCTGGCCTTTGCTATTTCACACGCTCACCTCCACGGGCTGAGCCGCGTTATCTATGCAATTCCATTTACCAGCATTATTGAGCAGAACGCTGATGTATTCCGCGAAGCACTGGCCGAGATGGGCCAAACCGCCGTACTGGAGCATCACAGCAACATTGAGAGCGATTCGGAGACCCCGTGGACTCGACTTGCCTGCGAAAACTGGGATGCATCGCTGGTGGTTACAACAAACGTCCAGTTTTTCGAATCGCTCTTTGCCAGCCGCACCTCGAGATGTCGCAAACTACACAACATCGCAAACAGTGTAATCATACTGGACGAAGCGCAGATGCTTCCCGTGGAGCTCTTATCTCCATGCCTGGCTGCATTGAAAGAACTTGTCCGCAATTATGGCTGCACGGTTGTTTTGTGCACTGCTACTCAACCGGCGGTGAACAGGCGCGAAGGTTTCCCGATCGGCCTGGAAGAAATACATGAAATCATCACTGACCCTGATCATCTAAACACTGAAATGAAACGGGTGCAGGTCAGCCACGTAGGCAAACTGGAGGACCACGAGCTGATCGATAGGCTGGGCAGTGAAAAGCAGGTCCTTTGCATAGTCAACACCAAGGCACATGCTGCAGAACTTTTCGGGAAACTGGTCGATGGCAAGGGAGTTTACCACCTTAGCGCCAGTATGTGTCCCCAGCACCGTACCGCCAAGCTCCGTGAAGTTAAGCGCCAACTTAAGGCAGACCAGCCCTGCCGGCTGATTGCAACACAGGTGGTTGAAGCCGGCGTGGACATAGACTTCCCGGTGGTTTATCGGGCCATGGCCGGCCTGGACTCTATCGCTCAGGCCGCCGGCCGATGCAATCGTGAGGACCGCCTTGATCTCGGCCATGTGTTCGTATTCGATGGCACCGCCCCGCCACCACCTGGCCACTTGCGTCAGACGGCGGAGACGACCGGAGAACTTATCGGCCGGTTCGATGATCTTCTTGGCCTCGATGCCATCGAACAATACTTCCGGTTGCACTACTGGCAGAAGAAAAACCAGTGGGACAATCACAGCATCATGGATTGCTTCGCCCTGTCGAGACAAGGCGAACCAATCTGCGATTTCCGCGCCGCCGCGGAACGGTTCAAGTTGATCCCGGAAAAAACCAGGCCAATTCTGATCCCCTGGAAATCGCGAGGTCAGGAATTGATTAATAAACTTCGCATCGCCCCCCTTCCTGCCAGATCTCTGAGACATGCTTTGCAGCGGCTTACGGTATCTGTCTATGAAAAAAAGTGGGATCAACTGCGCAGTTCGGGCTGCATAGAAATCGTGCACGAGCAGTACCCAGTCCTGATTAGAGAAGATTTTTACAGCCCTGACATAGGGTTGTCACTGCCAGATGATTCAATGATTATCTAAATGCAAATACGTCAACTAACGAAACCACAATGATAGTGAGGTGATTATGAGCAGTCCAATCCGATTGCACGTCTGGGGCGACTACGCCTGCTTCACGCGCCCGGAGATGAAGGTCGAACGCGTCAGTTACGACGTTATAACACCTTCAGCCGCACGGGGCATCCTGGAAGCGATCTACTGGAAGCCGCAGATACGCTGGATCGTCGAGAGAATCCATATCCTCAAGCCAATACGGTTCACAAGCGTACGAAGGAACGAAGTCTCCTCAAAAGCCACCTCTCCTGGGGATAAAGCTATCAAAGCCGGTGATCCTATCGGCATATATATTGAGCAGCATCGTCAGCAGCGAGCAGCCATGATCCTGCAGAATGTGGGCTATGTCATTGAAGCCCGCTTCCAGCTGGTGGATGAATCCGAGACCATCGAAAAGCACTACAACATGTTCAAGCGAAGGGCAGAAAAGGGCCAGTGTTTCCACCGGCCATATCTGGGCTGTCGCGAGTTCCCAGCCGACTTCGCCTGGATAGATGGCGATCTACCGGAAACCGAATTGCAGCCAGAGCAAGCAACACGTGATTTTGGCTTCATGCTCCTCGACATGGATTTCATACCAGATCCAAAGGGTCCGATCATCGAAAGCTCAGCCGGAAAAAGGCTCCGGGCAGAGCCAAGGTTCTTCCGTGCTGATATGCACAACGGCATTATTGAGGTCCCTGCAATGGACACACCGGAGGTATGGGCATGATTCTCCAGGCCTTGAACCAGTACTACCAGCGACTGGCCGACGATCCTGAACAGGATGTCCCTACATTTGGGTTCAGCCTGCAGAAGATCAGCTTCTGCACTGTGATTGAACCTGATGGTTCTCTGGTCGCGTTTCAACCAGTTGTTTCCGAGGTTGTCAAAGGTCGTCCGCTGCCGCAGAGCTTGATCGTGCCCGGACAGGGCAAGCCATCCGGATCAGGAATCAACCCCTGTCTTCTTTGGGATAACGCAACCTATATGCTCGGGCTCGTCCCAGAAGGCCGGAATACTGAATGGGCACAGCAAAGATTCGAAGCCTTCCGTCAAAGGCATCTGGAGGCAGATGAACAGATCGACAATCCTGCATTTTCCGCAGCGTGTCGTTTTCTTGAGCAATGGCAGCCCGAGCAGGTCGAAGCTCATCCGGAACTGGCTGAAATGACTGGTAATTTCGGGGCATTCCGTCTCAGAGCAGAGACAGGATATATTCACGATCTTCCAGCGGTGCAAACTTGGTGGACCCAACAGATTGAGAACATGGATCATAAGGTCACTGGCCGGTGCCTTGTGACTAACCGCTCTCTGCCACTGGCAAGACTTCATGAGCCCAAGATCAAAGGTGTACGGGATGCCCAGAGCTCTGGCGCTCTAATGGTGACGTTCAACCTTGATGCCTTCGGATCTTACGGTAAAGATCAGGGCTACAATGCTCCGGTATCCACCCAGGCGGCATTCCAGTACACCACAGCCTTGAACCGACTGCTGAATGACAAAACCCGTCGAATTCAGATCGGCGACGCCACAACCGTCTTCTGGACAGATAAGCCCAGCCCTCAGGAGCAAGTTATCCCGAGCCTTTTTTCCGGGGCAGCTCTAACTAGAGATGAAGGCGAGGACAACGATCTTCTGACCAGAGTCCGCTCTTTCCTGGCTCGACTCAGGCAAGGCAAGCCAGATGACCTCGCCTCAGACCTGGGCGACCCGGACACCAGATACTATATCCTTGGGCTGTCACCTAATGCTTCTCGCATCAGCGTGCGATTCTGGCTGACCGCAACATTGGGAGAACTGGCCGACCGCCTCGCCCGCCACGTCCGCGACCTTGAGATCACAGGCCTGGATGATCGCCCGCCTATCATCCGCGAATTACTCCGCGAGACGGCTCCTGCTAAAAAAGGCTGGCCCGATGAGGACAGCATCCCCAAGCCCCTGACGACGGGACTGATCCATGCCGTCCTGAAAGGACAGCCTTATCCCATGGCCTTCTACACCGCCCTGCTCCGCCGTATCAGATCCGAGCAATTCATCAACCCGAACAAACGCAAGGACTGGCGACGTGGCATGGTCATTCGCGCCGCCGCCATCAAAGCCATCCTTATTCGAAACTTCAAGAAGGAGATAACCGTGTCACTAGACCCCAACCATCCAGAACCCGCATACCACCTGGGCCGATGGTTCGCTGTATTGGAGAAAACCCAGCGCGACGCCCTCGGTGAAAAACTCAATGCCACGATTAAAGACCGGTATTATTCAGCAGCCTCAGCCACCCCAGTTACAGTACTGCCCCGCCTGATACAACTGAGTCAGCACCACCTCCGCAAAATCAAAAACACCGGCCTGCGAATCACCAGAGAGAAACAGGTACAGGAAATTGCCAGCCATATGAAAGAGTTCCCCAGGCGTTTGTCCCTTGAACAGCAGGGCCTGTTCCACCTGGGCTACTATCACCAGAACAGCGACCTGTACACCAGTAAGAAGAACAACAACGAAAATCTCGAAAACAACTGAGATCGGAAAGGAAACACCCAATGAATCGCTACGACTTTGTATATCTCTTTGACGTAACCGACGGCAATCCCAATGGCGACCCTGACGCCGGTAATCTCCCTCGAGTCGACGCTGAAACTGGCCAGGGCCTCGTTACCGACGTCTGCCTTAAGCGTAAGGTCCGTAACTATGTCGGTGTCGTTCACGGTGAGCAGCCCCCCCATGAAATCTACGTAAAAGAGCGATCTGTCCTTAACGCTCAACACGACCGGGCCTGGCTGGAAGTGGACCCCAAGGCAAAAGCTGCCGACAAAAAGAAGTTGCCCAAAGATGTTGCCAAGGCGCAGGCCCTGACAGACTTCATGTGCAGGAACTTCTTCGACATCCGTGCATTCGGGGCAGTAATGACAACCGGAGTCAATTGTGGCCAGGTCCGCGGACCTATCCAGTTCGGCTTTGCTCGCAGCATAGACCCTATCGTCTCGCTCGAACACGCCGTAACGCGATGTGCCGTTACCAATGAACGTGATCTGGAAAAGGAACGCACTATCGGCCGGAAGTTCACCGTCCCCTACGGCCTCTATCGTGTACATGGTTTCATTAATCCGCACCTGGCAAAAGCCACGGGTTTTTCGGAAGATGATCTGGAGCTTTTCAAGACCTCGCTGGCGCAGATGTTCGAGTATGACCGTTCAGCCGCCCGCGGACAGATGGCCCCTCGCGCCTGTATCTCCTTCCGCCATGAATCCGCCCTGGGTAACGCCCGGGCCGACCAGCTTTTCGACCGGGTTACCTGTCAACTGGGAAGCGATCAGGCCAATTCCAATCAACCGCCGCGGAACTTCCAGGACTACCAGTTAAGTGTTGACCAAAGCAATCTGCCCGAGGGTATAGCTATTGAAAATTGGGTCTGAGTAACGCCTTCTAATGAAGCGGAAGGTCAAATGATAATTTGAAATTGACTGGGCGAAAAGGCCCCGCGAATCTAAAAGGCACAGCCAGACGTCAAAGGATTCGTGACAGTTGACAAGTACATAGATCGGCTTACATCGCCCCCTTCACGGGGCGTGGATTGAAACCGCATACCTGTAGGCTCTAGGATGTATAGGATGATCGCCCCCTTCGCGGGGGCGCGGATTGAAACATCCAATCGCCGGTGTAAAACTGGAATGCAGGCGATCGCCCCTTCGCGGGGGCGCGGATTGAAACTGGTTCAGCTTGTACATACCAGCACGCCAAGCTTCATCGCCCCTTCACGGGGGTGCGGATTGAAACTCTACGTTCTGCCAGAGACTCATCCGGGAGATGCATCGCCCCTTCACGGGGCGAGGATTGAAACAGCAGGGCAATTGATATCCCCACAAGTTCGAAGCATCGCCCCCTTCACGGGGGCGCGGATTGAAACCTCACCGCCAGTATCGCTTCGATCAGGGCTTCGGATCGCCCCCTTCGCGGGGGCGTGGATTGAAACTGGACCACCATCAAGCCCGGCCTCCGGCACGATATCGCCCCCTTCGCGGGGGCGCGGATTGAAACGGCTACCAGGAACGATGGGCCGAATACCGTTATATCGCCCCTTCACGGGGCGAGGATTGAAACTACGGCAACACCGCGACGGACCCGCAGAAGTTCATTATTTTCCAGATGG
>SDBT01012344.1_pt1 | contig 13725 bp, 15 predicted proteins | sample 2277101 | NCBI WGS metagenome assembly SDBT01 (sample SAMN10404973, study PRJNA504765) | marine sediment metagenome | isolation source: marine sediment core GS10_PC15, 103 cmbsf | place: Arctic Ocean: Southern Knipovich Ridge | collected 2010
AGGATTATTAGCTGGAACTTCTGGTTTGAATGTAGGAGGAATTGCAGGAAATCCAACAACACAAGTGGATGGTGATATTTGGTTAAACACATCAACTAATACTTTGTTTGGCAGAATCAATGGTGTTGATGTTGACTTGGGTTCAACTGTTACTGGAACTGTAAACACTGTTACTAGTGGTCTAGCAACTGTAACAGATCCAACTACGATAACTTTTACTGATACTGTTGGCGGTGTAAATTTTACAGCTGTAGATAACTCTCCAACTGCAACTATTACAGCTACTGTTGATTCTGGTTTTACAGGTGGTTCTAGTATTGATACGGTTGGAACTATAGCATCAGGTATTTGGAATGCAACAACTATTGATGTTATATTTGGTGGAACAGGAAATGCCACATTAGCTGAGGGTGGTATCTTACTTGGCAATGGAATTGGTCCAATAACTACAACTGGTGTACTAGGTGATGGTGAAATTCTCATTGGTGATGGAACAACTAATCCTGTAGCCCTTGATGTTGGATCATCAACTGCAATCACTATTCTTGGAACTGTAACTACTGGAGTATGGAATGGAACAGACATTGCAGTAGCTGATGGAGGTACTGGTGTTGGTACATTTGCAGCAGGAGGCATCCTTTTTGGAAATGGTACTACTAACATTTTAGCTACTTTAGCTCCTACAAGTGGACAGATAATAGTTGGAAATACTACGGTTCCAGAATTTGTTACAATGTCAGGTGATGCAACAATTGACAATACAGGAGCACTTTCATTAATTAGTACAGTAGTTAAAACTGATCAGGCAAATACCTGGAGTACAGGCATTCAGAGTTTTGTATCCGCAGCCAATTTGAGAATTCCAGTATCTGCGACTCCAACTATCGCAGTAGATGGGGATATTGCCTATGATACAACTATGACTGACTTTTCTACTGGACTAGTCAAATTCTTTGGAACAGAAGAGCAAGGAATAGTTGCAATGCCAATCGCAGAATTTACCTCTCCTGTTGATGGGAATGTAATTGCATACAATGCAGCTAATACTGAATTTGAATTAGTAACACCATCAGCTACAGTTACAACTCAGACAGCTATAAAGAGTGCAAACCAAACCTTAACTGATCCTGCAACTGACGTGGTACTAACTGATATTACTATAACTTTACCAACTAGAACAGGTGGTTTTGCAAATCTTTCATTACATTTACTTGTCACTCCAACTACAAATAATTCTACAGCAATCTTTGAGATACTTGATGATGGAACACCAATTCTTGAAAGACAAGTCTTTATCGGAGATAACGCTGAAGTAAACATTCCAGTAACATTTGTTATTCCTGTTGCACTTGACGGTTCAACTATTACTGTATCTGCAACCACAACAGGTACTGATTTTGATGTTAATGGTGGTGGTACAAACAACCAAAATGCATCAAAATTAGTCTCATTTGAGGTATCATAGATTAAACTATTCTTAAATTGAAAATATCCTTAATCTAGAATCGTATTTTTTGTAGTAATTCTAATACGTTGTAATCAATAATAACAACCTTTATCTTTGAACATTAAATATACATATTATTGAGTGAAAATTCAGAAAAGAAAATATCTATGATCGAATTCATAACCAATAATAGAGATATTGTTTTGAAAAATCAATCTAATGGAAATGCAGCGATTCTTAACTCCTTTGATCAGATAGCAACTAAACTTCTTCAGATATCTGAAAAATGTGCAACTCTGATCAACGAAAACCAATCATTAAAAACTCAAGTTCAACCATTAGAAGTACCACTAAAGAAAGTTAATACTCCAGAACTCAAATAATCCTTTTATCTTAAAACACGGTAATTTTTTCATGTCTACTGATACATTTGATTGTGGAATACATGATTTTTCAACTAATGATATAAAAAAATGGGACAAGCACTGTGCAGAACATGAACATGAATATGATCTGCATACAGAATGTGATTGCGGAAAAATATTACACATAAAACCCAATCAAAAAGTAGGTCCAAAGGCAAAAAGAATCCCAAGAGGTTACAAGTGTAAAGAATGCAAGAAAAAAGCCATGGATGCACCAGAAATAAAGGAAGCAGGAGAGATTATCAATGCGTGATCTTATAGAAATTGTCAAATGTAATGATGTTGCAAAGGCAGTCGTAGGCAAAGTTAGAAATTTAAACGAAAATAGTTTGGTTAATGGATATGTTACCATTACCAAAAACGAGGGAACTAAAAATGAGATTATAATTCAAGAAGACATTAAAAATTTACTTACTACAAGTGGAAGAGACTTTTTCCATGCACAAGACTATACCAATACAAGTGCAGGAACAAAGGGAGGCAATGCAATTGCGTTATCTGTAGATGCAACAAACCCAGCAGCTGGTGATACCACACTTGTTGGTGAAATTACTGCAGATGGATTAACAAGAGTACAAGCCACTACAATATCTCACGGCATAGGAACCAACGTAACTACACTTGAAAATACATTTACTGCAACAGCTCCATTTGTTAATTTGCATAAATCAGGTTTGTTCAACCAAAATACAATAGGAGGCCAGATGACTCATGCCTCTGAATTTACAAGTGATGTAACATTGGCAATCGGTGATACAATCACAGTCACATGGACATTGACCCTTGGATAGGTGATATAACAAATGCCAGATGTTGGTTCAGTTGAAACAGTATTAAGAAGCGTATCGTTTTCACATCCAAACAGTACGAGTGAGGAAATTTTAGTGGAGCATCTATCACTTACAGAATTAATTGATCATCATTTTGATTTTACTAACCTATTACAACAAACAACAATACGAGCATTTGAGAAAGCAGATGGTGTAACTTACCAGCAAATAGGTGAGTCAAGAGTATTTCCAGATGATTATGGTGTTGATACAGAAATTGTTAGAATTGTACTGGATGGTGCAGGACAAGACATGAAAATTACGTTACAAAGTACATTGTTAGAAGGATCAGCCAAAACCATTAACGGAACAGTAAGGGACACGATACGACTATGAGTGAAGATCTAAATGTTTTTCCAAATGCAAAACCGATAATATTAGGTGCAGACACACATGCAGCTAGTCTTACTGGAAGTATTAGTGTATCATTAGATTCTACAAGTTCTCCGGTTCCTGAAACCACTGGATCAACTAATGGTAATGGTGGTGGTGCTGAAATAGTAATACAAACCAGAACTATCACATTTTCTGATACTACTAATTTTGGATATATTGAATTTAGGCAGTTCATGGCATTTCCTCCTGGAGGGCAAACTGGAGGGTATACTCTAAGATTACGGGATGGAGGGATAACAGGAACAATCTTAGATAGTATTGCAAGATCACATTCTTCAGGAGCTAGTTTTAATGAATTTCTTAATAGTACAATTATTAATCATGCAAGTGGAGCTACTTCATATGTACTTACAATTGTAGATACAACTTCAGTAAGCGTTGCCCGTCGTACATATGCAAATGCAAATGGGACAGGTTTTGGGGTAGATGTAGATGACACACATGCAGCTATACTCACTGGTATAAACTCACAAAGAACTCATGAGCAGGCGGTGTTACCTGCATAATGGCACTAGTTCTTTCAGACAGTAATGAACTGCTCATGGATGGTAATGAGCAGGATTTGTTTGTTAAACAAGTCGGATTAAAACAATATGAAACGGACATCTTCTTTGATCAATTACAAGCAGGAGATGAAATAACAATCCGTGTCTATCTTGATGATCCGTTTAACAATGTAGAAAGTAGATACCTAACCATACCTGTTGAAGGATTACAAAACAATCCCGCATACATAGTAAACTGGTTGGCTTCTTCTACATACAGAGTAAGTTGCCAGCAAATATCAGGCACTTTCAGAACAATTTCATGGGCAAGATACGAAGCATAGGATGACTCATCCATCTTTAGCACACACTCACTCCATAGTACCACTTTTAGGAACTGGTGATAACTTTTTTGTTGACATAGTGGAGCAAAACGTATCAATTCTCGATATAGTTAATGCAGAAAAACCAAACTCACCTATCATAATTGAAAACGTCGAAATATCAGAACTGTTACAAACCCAAACATTATTTTCTAGAACTATTACTGAGACTGCAATAGTAGTGGCAGATTCAATAGTTGTAATCCCACAAACCATAAGAAGACTGTTCGAAACCGTTCCAATATTGGAAACACTAGTTGGAAAACTAACATCATTTAGATCTCTAAGCGATAACACACCAATTTCTGAAATAATAGTTGCCTTTGATGGAGAAGGCCGTTCCATCATAGAGTCAAACTCCATATCGGATTCAGTAGCTACGAGCACCACAAAAAACAGAATCATAACAGAGTTAGTTGCAATATCAGAGTCAATATCAACAGGTACTGATAAATTTACAACAATCCTTGAAAGCACAACTATATCTGAATTAGTAAAACTAAAACTGGATCATATAAGAAACATCACACAAATTATCTCAATATCTGAGGTCTTAACAAGAACTCAATCTACAATTCGAGCATTAGTAGAAAACACATCAATATCAGATGTAGTAGCTACACTGTCTGGAGTATTCCCTACAAAGACTGTATCTACTGATTTGTGTATAGAAACTGAAGTTAGTTCTAATTTATGTATGCAAGCTAAAACTGAATCGGATCTGTGCATATAATGGCTATAAGATTTTCACTAAACCAAATGGGGGCATTATTTCAAGTAAAGGTAACTGACTGTACTCAGGGTACTGCAATTAATCCAGCTAACATTACAGATCAAAAAATAGTATTTTACAAACCAGATGGAACAAGATTTGAGAAAACTGCAGTTCTAGTAGTTGATCCTCAAAATCCTACAGAGTCTTTTGTACAGTATCAAAATACTACACCAGAGGCATCTATCTTTGATCTGATTGATAGATGGGAATATAACGCAGAAATTACACTAATTCCTGGCAATACTGTTGAGACTAGTCAAAGAAGAGTATTTTGGGTGACATAATTGGTTATAGTTGATCACAACAAAAACATTCAGAGAATTATTGATGTAATAAAGGCAGATCCATCAGTATTTGACAATGGAGTAACAGAGGGATTATTACGTGAAGTCATTTTTGGAGATCCAAATAATAATAATAAAAAAACAATATCACAAAAACCTGCAGTCTATGTCACAACTAAAAATTCCATACAACTAACCAGTTATCCATTTGGAGTAGAAAATAACGATAATGTTGATGATGTTACAGTTCAATATGACGTAGTATTGTTAGCAGTCTCAAAAATAGAGACTGAGAAATCACAGAAGCAACTCTATTCATTAATGACTAATCTTAGAAACACACTATCTAACAATGCAAGATTCAATGACCCATCATCTGGATTGGATCCAATATTTTCAAGATCAATCACAAATGAGGTTCCATGGGATCCAAAAACAAAAGGTCAACTAATCACATCAATTACATTTTCTATAATTGCAACAATAGGAGAAGGTCTAGTAATTAACATTCCTGGATTTGGTGACTTGAATTTAATATCAGATTCTGGAGACGATGGACGAAACAACACAGAAATATCAAACGACGAGGGAAATACAAAGAGATCCAAAGGTGCGTTTGTAGGAGTTAGGTTTTTTGAGTATGAATATTCTACTCCAACCTTTAAGAGTTTGGAGACACTAATTGAAGATGATAATCCACTTGATTTGACTATACAATATCCATCAGGAAATATTATCTATCCTGCAAAACTAGAATACCAAAGACAAACTAAAAGATTCAACGGAATAAGGACAGTATTCTTGCAAGTAAACAGGGAGACAGCTTAGTTCTATTATGTCAAAAAAGACAAAAAATATTGTGGAAGTAGAATGTTTGTTAAATGAAAAGAAATTATTCGATATGGAATGGGATGAGATGCCAAATACTGGAATGTCATTTTATCATGAAAAAAAGGAATATCTAATAACTAACATTAAAGATTCCAAAATAACACTAAAAGACATTACAAAATTAGGAAGTAAAAACCAATGACTGATTTTAACACAGCACTACTTGAAAATCGAGCACAGGTTTATGATAGTTTTCTACAGTTAATTTCAGGCAGTAACAGATTCAGACTAAAATCATTGCAAAGCTCAGAGCCATTGTTTGTATTTCCCAACCTTGACAGAATAGCTGATGATGGATCATTATTTTTAACTCCCGAAGTATCACAAAGCACATACAATCAAACCATGGTATTGACTACCAGTGAGGTTGACACTGTAAATCCACCAACTGACACCAAAACAATATCGTGGTTTATCTTCCAAAAGGAGCAAAGAAACTCTGTTCAAGTTGAGGTATCTTGCGTGTTTGTGGCAAAAGAGACAACACAGTCTGATGATACTATGAGACTAAATTTCACTTATGAAGTAGAGCAGTTTGGAACAATTCGAATTAATGAAGATGGAGATGTGTTAATTGATACAGTTGGAAGGATACTTCCAGGTACTGCATCATTTGTAAGAGATACAAGCTAAATGGTATTACAACTAAAGGGAAACAAGATAATAATCAAAACCCAAAAAGACATTCAAGAGATTCAATCTAAAATCGCACAGATACAAATGCAGTATAACGCATTTATCGTATTCTCACTTGTCACCATAATTAATCAAGAGATAGTGGTCAAAATACACCAGAAAATGAGGTCAAACAATGTATCGCCCAAAGTAATCCATGAGACCTTTTTAGATCAAAACATAAGAATAATTGGAAACAAGTTCATCTTTAAGATAAAATCCACATATCAAGATACAGACACAGGTTTTGCAGTAGCTGTAATGATTGAAGATGGCAGAGAAACTTATACCATATCTGCACCAGAACCAACACAAGAAAGACCAAGACCACATCTTACACCAATAATTGGCGGTGAGCAAAAATTTCTAAAAAAAGTTATAATCCCTACATTTCTTGCACAGAAAAACGTTAAAGATACTATTACCAAAAATATCGACAAGGTACAAAACAGGATAAACAAAGACACGAGAATATGGATGAGTGGAGTGTTGCGTTCATGAAAATAGTTCTTTTTTTTAATGAGGTTAAAAATTAGACATGGCAGACATTGTTGAGGAAGAGATAGAGCTTCATCTGGTAGATACGCGCCAACTCGTAGCAGAAGCAAAGAAACTCAAAAAAGCACAAGAGATAAAGAAAAAAAATGACAAGATAAAAAAAGAGATTACAAAAGGAGTTTCACCAATTCCATTTATCGGAGATAAAAAAGGCGCACTTCCAACATCAGAAGAAAAAAAACAAACTAGAGTAGGTGCTATCTCTGGACAGAAAACAGGAAATGCATTTACTGCCATGCAAAAGAAACTAAAGGAATTAGAGAAGAAACAAAAAAAGGCAGTTGCAAAAATAGATGAATTTCAAGACAAGTTTGTTGACAAGATGGCAGGAGCACAGTCATTTCTCACTTCTGGATCTCTTTCGTCAGGAGCATTTGGCCTTCTTGGTGGAATTGCATCAAGATTTGGTCCCATTGGAATTGCAATTGCAGCAGTGGTAAGTGCATTTGTAAGTGAATTTTTCAATCAATTTCAAAGAGGGGGAATATTTTCAACCAAATTACCCATTACAGAAAGAGAGAAAAATATTGTAGATATTGACTATGTTGTAGATGTAAGAAGCGGAACAAAGTTCTTGACGTCTGATCTCAGAATTGTACAAAGAGCACCAGAGACATCAAATACATTGAATCTATCATATGAGCATATCAGGTATGTTTCTCAGGAGCTTGGTAAATAATGGCAAATGCATTGTTATTTTTTAGAACACCTACAACTCAAGTATCACAAGTTCCAGATCCTGCAAATCTGCCTGCTGATCAAAAACTATTATTCACACCACCTGATGATTTGGCATCAGGAATCGAGGAGGATTGGACTAACAATATCGTAAGAAAGGTTCCACCAAAACCATCCGGCAGAAAACTAATTCAGACAGATGAGGGATTTAGTGGATGGATATTAACAATTTCTGGAAATTATTTAACTGCTAATGCGGATTCTGCAACAAAGATTTTTGATTTCAGAAAACTACCACAGGCAGATGATATTCATACATTGGGCGTCTTTGGAATTGTTTATCCTAACGGCCCATCTTATCTCAGCATTGATCCCGATACAACAAAAGGATTGATGATTCAAAATACAAGAGGAAGACATGTTGGTATAACCACGCAACTTTTCGATTTTTCAGTGACATTGAGTTTTGGTGGTACTGCATGACATATGATTATGATAATTCCATTGTAAGAATAATTGACAAAACTGCATTAACACCTACTGGAATAACTGAGGGAGGTTTGATTGATGGTGATCTTTTAGGACCATTACACGTAGCACGAGTTACAGAAAAGGAAGGTGATGGGTTGATTCCCTCTGCAGTATTATCTTTGTACATTCCAACTAGCGGTCAGTTTGTAACAACAGCACCTATCCTAGTTGACAAGGATGCACCAGACAAATATCTTATAGAAATAGAAATGAAGCAAGTCGGAAAATCATCGGAGCTTCAAAGGTACAGATTATCCACTCCATCATTTACAGACGATCCAGATTTGGGGGAAATCATGCAGATACCACTTGAAAGCATTGCGTATAATGCACTAAAGGAAACCAAATGCGGATTAAATGATGAGCTAGTAACTCCAAAACAGAGAGTAGAGAACATACTTACATACAACAATGGTCAGGGAGGAGCCCAGAATGTTATACTTACATTTGATGATGGGGATATTGACATTCCAGACAACGAAGCATTACAGTTTGACTATAAACCCACATCGCCAAAACCAATTGGACAACTACTTGATGATGTAATAGATAGAATAGAACAAGCAGGGCCATTAGGAGGAGTATTCAAGAACTTTTTCTATCATACATTTGCAGATCCATTCCTTACAAATGCAGTGCAAATATTCTTTCAGGAATTTGGACTGATTGATTCAGGTGTAATAATAAATCCCGATAACCCACAGGAAGGATCACCAAACGACAAAACTTTGTTGACATCAAACAAAAAGAGAAAGAAAATCGCACTTGTCAAATTTGGAAACAGATCAGGCTCACTAAGAATGGAGCATGCAAGATTCGCATCAAGCTTCATTCACGCATCAAATAGATCCGAATGGGTTCTAAATAGACCATACTTGGAAGGAGATGTTGTAAAACTCACAGACACTTCAATTAATCCAAACGTAATTAGATTCTTTACTGCATCATTTAATGTTACATCAACCACTAATCCCGATATAGATAATACAAATTGGTTTGAAGACTTTTCAATAATACCGCCTTGGAGTGAGAATGCGTTTTATGAGGTAAATGAGGTACTTACAAGACTTTTGCCATCAAATGGAAATATTAGTTGGTGGTTAGTTACAACTGCTAATGGTCCACAACAAACACCGCCTGAACTAAGTTTTGATTTTACAGAAATAGAAACTCAAAGACCATCTTCTACGTATGAGGATTTTGTAACATACACTCCATTTACAAATGATCTGGATAATGCAAAAGTAAATCTTGCAGATAATGGTTTACCACCTACTGGATATGAAGGGTATGCTGTTGACTGGAACTATGAGAGAATACTAAATGACATTCCAGACTATACAAACAGATTCAAGATAGTAACTGGAAAAAGCATCAGAAGAATAGAAAACAATCCACCATCAACAGGATCAAGAGAACTATATGATGGGTTTAGGGTATTGGTTGGAACCTCACCATCTGGTGTATTTGCAGGACACGCAAACCAGATAGCAGAATTTGTGAGAAATACATTTCAAGGAATTACACCAGAATTTAGATTTTCAGATGATCCAATAACAAATGAGATGATCCCATTAAATCACCAAACAGGTGAGGCATTACAATTTAACGGCGCATCATGGATTACAGCTTGGGATATAACAGACAATGCAAAACCAGCACCCATCCATCTAGTACGTTCAATGAGATTGGTAAAAGGATCAAGTGGAATACCTGGACAAGCAACAGAGCAAAGATTTGATTGGAAAGATTCACTCGAAGGTGGAGAAGACAACAACAAAACAAGCAGAGGCGCATGGTATCATGACTTTTATCCAACTCCAATTGCCGATTCGACAAGCACCAACCTTGGTGGAATATACGGTGGAAACGGTTCAAGTTTTCCAAGTAATCCTCACATTGATCACATCAATTTGAATCAGAATAGAAAAGGACTTATTGGTTATAATCGTGGGTTGGATTCCGAAGACATGGGAAGAATTTCAGCTCACTCTTTCAAACCAAGACTAGGAATTTTTAGAAGCTCAGATGAATCAGAAAAATCAAAAGGCAAAAAGAGTATACCCATGATCTATTGGAGAAAGGACAGCAATTCTAGATTCTTTTTCAGAGAATATTCCATACCTGAAAACAACGAATACACAACAATAGATATTTCACTTCCGCCATTTGGTCCAACAGATTTGTATTTCAACAGAATAGATGAGCTTGCAGAGGTTCTAGGATTCACATTACCATTTGATTTTTTCATAAAGGAGAAAGAATTCTCTGGAGTCAAATATGAATTCAGAAGAAATGATTCCTGGGGAACATTCATGAAAGGATCATACAATGACACTGGAATGTACACTGGATGTTATCAGAACTTTATTGACAGATACATCGAAGCTGGAACTCAGTTAATCCCTGACACATTGGAGTTTCTAAATGATGTTGCCACAGGACAAGATGTTGGTGCATTTGCAACTACAGCTACATCAATAGACCATGTTAATATTGTAATAGATGAGGAATACTATGTAAAGGAAGGATATGCAATATTTCCAACTACATCAGTAGATGATCCAAGAACTGACTTTATACCCATGCAAGAGGAAGTTGATTATCTTACAGCTAGGGCAAAGGGAGAATCACAAGTAATTAAAAATGACTTTTACCCAAATGAAAGACACGTTAGTATTGGAACAAATCTAGATATAAAATATGGACAAGAAGTAACAGAAACAGGATCTAGAGTTCCAAATGGAAGTCTCACTAGTGTAGTTGCACAAAAAGAGAGTATTTATGATAACAAGGGAACTAATACCCGATTATTCTTAGTGAGAAAGTTTACAATTACAGGGGTGACATAATTGGGATTTCAGACAGGATCAGATAATGAAAAGATAGACGAGCTTCAAAAACAGTTTGATGACATTATAGATTCTCAGCTTACTTCTGTTGGTGGGAATGAAAATTTATCAATTGATTCTACTTTAGGTGCAAGAAATGATGCATCAGGTGATGCAGGAGGAGTACGATCAAACCAACCTATAGTTCACAATATAACAGATGTTAATGAAGAAGGAGTATCAACTGGAGTATTTGATAAAATAAATCTAATATCTTCAATGATAATAGTTAATCACACATCAACTCCAATGGACTTGAGATTCATTCAAGGCCCTGCAAAGGAAGGATCAAAAATAATAATCACTGTAGAAAAAGACAGCGTACTTGTCATAAAATCAGGCGGTAATATCCTAACTAGTAGTGACATTACAATTACTGATACAGAATTTTTCATACTTGTAAAACATTCAGCTGCAGAAACAGGAATAACAGGGGGTGCCTATAAAATTCTAAAAGTTGGAACTACGGCAGGTGCAGGATATGATACCATCCAAGAAGAAGGCGTATCACTAACTCAAAGAACTACCATGAATTTCATTGGTGCCACAGTTACTGCAGTTGATAATCCAGGACAAAATAGAACTGACATTACAATAGTTGCTGGTGCTTCTGGAACTCTATCTGCACTTACAATTGATGTGGCAAAAGATTGGCAGTCATTTGGAATTAGTAATCTTGGACAATTAAGCATGGTTGGAGATATTGATCTTGCAACACAAAATATTATTAACATTGATCAATCTAGATATGTTGTAGATTCAGGTAGTGTATCTGCAGCTACTGATAGTGTTATTTTAGTAAACTCTAATGATCAATTCCAATTTAATACAGCACAAGTTAATGACTTTATTTTTAGTCTTGAGGATATTGCAGCTGTTGCAATTGATCATGATGGCGCAGCTTTTACTAGAAGTCTATCTGTTCTTTCAGACAGTACCAATACTAATTCTATAGCAGTTCTAAATATTACCAAGAATTTTGCTACTACTGTATCTGGTCAACCAATAGGACAACTTACCTTTAAAGCTGCATCAGATGCAGGAGGAGGAGTTACCGAATACTCATCAATCGTGGGTGAGATTGATGATGCAAGTGCAGGTAATCTTGATGGATCAATGCGTTTTGATGCAACATTAGATAATGTCATAACACCATTTATGATAATCAATGATGGAGGAAGTGGAGAAGTAAAACTTTTCAGAGACCTTAATGTTAATACACAAAATATTCTAAATATTGATCAGTCCAGATATGTTGTAGATTCAGGTGCAGTAAGCTCAAACACTGATACTGTAATTTTACTAAACTCAAATGCTCAGTTTCAATTCAATACAGATCAGATAAATGATTTTATTTTCAGTTTTGACAATAATGCAGCTTTAGCATTGAATCAAGACCCATTAGATGATGATAACAGATTTCTTACAATTCAATCTGATTCTACAAATATCAATTCGGCATCATTTCTTAACATTACAAAGGCATTCCCTATTCCATTAGCCACTCAAATAATAGGAGGCATATCGTTCAAGGCTGGAACTAGTTTAGGTTCAGGATTAATAGAGTATGCTGGAATAACTGCAATTGCTCAAGATATTACTTCTCCATCATTTGATGGAATACTGCGTTTAGAGACAATACACAATGGAAGCATAACACCATTCATTGATTTGAATAATGCGTCTGATGGAAAAATTCATCTGTTTAGAACACTTGATGTCAATACAAACTTTATAGAACTAACTGAGATTGCCCAGCCTTCAAATCCAGTTGCCAACGATGGAAGAATCTACATAAGAGATGTTGCTGGTACAACTACTCCTTTCTTTTTGGATTCATCAGGTACTGAAACATCAATGATAGCTAGTGCAGGAATATCTAATCAGATCATACAGGGTGATTCCAGTGTAACAGTTACAGATCCATCAGGTGTGATTAATTTTGTTACAAACAATATAAGTTTAGGAAATATCAGTGATGCATTAGGTTGGATTATAGATAATAGTGATATTACAATTACAAGCACAACTGGAAAAATTGTATTCCAGAATGGGTTTCAAATACAAAATACAAATTCAACAACTACTACATTTACTATTCCTAGCAATGAAACTCTCTTAATCAAAGAAGGTACATCTACAAGAATCCAAATTGATAAAAATATTACCTTAAATGCAAACTCAAACGATGATATTCTCTTGCAAGAAGGTGGTGCAACAGTAGGAAAATATGACGGAACAACTAATGACTGGGTTTTTAATCCTTCTAATGACGTTCAACTTTCTCCTGGTAATGATATTGATTTAACTCCAACAGATGATATTATTATGAATCCTGGTGGAGACATTAATGTTTTTGATGATCTGGATATGCAAGGATCAGCTACACTTAATTCTGGTGTGGGATTATCAAGCGCTCCACCTGGCTCACCTATTGGATCTCCAAAGTTTGGGGGGTCTCCAAAAGTTGAAAATC
>SDBT01012345.1_pt1 | contig 13724 bp, 15 predicted proteins | sample 2277101 | NCBI WGS metagenome assembly SDBT01 (sample SAMN10404973, study PRJNA504765) | marine sediment metagenome | isolation source: marine sediment core GS10_PC15, 103 cmbsf | place: Arctic Ocean: Southern Knipovich Ridge | collected 2010
AGCGTCAAAGTACAAAACTGATTTATATAAGTCCAGGATCGTATATAATAACTCAGTCATGACCTCTACACAAGAAACTAATGTTACACTATTTTACGATCAGGAAGACCATACTCTCGGTAATATACTTCGACATCAACTACTCAAACACCAAGAAGTACTCTTTGCAGGCTACAAAATCACACATCCACTGAAACGTTCTGTGGAGGTACGGGTTCAAACACTGGACACTCCAGTAGTAGAAACTGTGAGAACTGCACTTGAAGAGATCGTTAAAGATCTTGATGATTTTGACGAGGCATTTAACGATGCACTAACCGTCTAGTGATTTTAACGCACAAATGTTGGGTCTGGTGATACCCACCAGGAGAGCTGCAACCAATGCTCTTAAGCAACTCATTTCTAACCACGTATTTCGGTCCTTCGGGACCATAGGAACTCCTGTAAGTTGGAATAAAAAATTGAAATTAAACTTTAAACTTTTGAGTACTAATATAAATGGATGTTTTACAATATTTCTGTCCTAGTCGAAAGCTAATAGAAGAAGTGTGTATGTTTATAGATGATAATATCCATTCTATAGCATTAATGCTACTAGGATATACTTAAATAAATGACATAGTACAACAATGTCTAAGAAAATAAAAACAGTAACATTTACTGTAGATACCATAAATCCTCGAGTGTCAGAGAAATGCTCTTGTTGTGGTCACCGAAATATAATTCCACGTATTCGCGAAATGGATTTATGCATGGTGTGTTTCAAATTAAATTGTACCGATTGTATAACAAGTATAGGCATCTGTGTAGCTTGTAAATGTGAATTATTGGAAATTGATATTCCGAGGAGTATTCCTGAATATCCTATGGGAGAGTATTCCGAACTGTAGGTACTTAAGTACCCAAAAATTTCTTTTCGGATTTTTTTGATAAAATTGATTCATGGTGAATCTGATCATGGTAAAAACACTCACATCTACATTCACTACACTTACATCAAATGACACCTAAAGATATTATCGCGTCTCATACTTATGAGGAAACGACGTATGCTCAACAGTTGTACTTTACTTTTATTTTAAGTGAAAACATGAAGAAGATCCCTTATGGTAGAACTAGGGGATCCTTTGTGTTTGCTTTTACGGATGATAACAAATTAGTCTTTACAAATCATCCCGATAGGGGGTATGATCTAGGGGGAGGAAAAATGGATGAGGAGGACAATAATGATGCAGTAAATTGTGCGATCCGTGAGTTTAATGAGGAAACAGAGTCACAAGAAATTGTTCGCTCTACTATGACTAGGATTGGGATTGGGTCGTTCGTGAATTTGGGAAGTACCTCCACGAAATTTCCTGATTCAGTGTACAAGTTTGAGTATTTCTATGGACAGGTAAAGCGTGCAAAAATCACCCGAAAAACTAAGCAAGACTCAAAAGGTGAATTAATCGCTACCTTGGAGGAAGCACGAGAGTTGAAAAAGGTAAAACAGCATCAACTGTTCTTTGATGCTGCTGTCAAGATGCACAGAGAGATGTGTCTCAAATCAAAATGCGAGACTAGCACTACTTTTGACGATCCTACGAATTATTATAATTTGCTGCGGGACTTGCCAAACAGTTCGTAAATAATTGGCTTAAAGATATAATTATATATATATATTATGCAACTAATTTCAGAGTAAGTTAAAAACTTACTCTGGGATTTTCGGGTACTATTACCCAAAAATCATCGGTATAGTGTATAGTTTACCGATGGTGTGGTGGAATTAGTATACACGCCAGGTTGCTAACCTGGTCCCTTCGGGGGTGCAGGTGCAAGTCCTGTCACCATCTTAATCTTAGCTTTAAAGTCACTGTTAGTTTTTAGGAACTAACAGTGGTATAATATAATGGCAGTATACCGTTCTGATAAATCGGAAATCCAGGTTCGATTCCTGGTACCACTAGTATATGGAGATCGCGGATCCTGTTGTTTGGTCCCAAGATATTCTGAGAATATCTTGGATCTGTAGTGTAATTGGTTAGCATACAGGACTTTGACTCCTGTGACCGCGGTTCAATTCCGCGCGGATCCTTTGGCTCCAATAGTTCCTAAAAACTATTGGTGCTGTAGTATAGTGGTTAGTATTCCAGCCTGTCACGTTGGAGAGCTGGGTTCAATTCCCAGCAGTGCCGATATCTTCCGAAATTTCTAGCCGAAATTTCGGCTAGTGTAGTTCAATGGCAGAGCAACTCGCTGTGGCCGAGTAAACCCAGGTTCAACTCCTGGCACTAGCAAACCTTTCTAGCACGTATAGCTCAATGGAAGAGCAACGGTCTTCGGAACCCCGTGACGTGTTTTTGAAGGATACAACAATTAATTCTTGTACCCTTCTTGGTGTAATAGAAGCACAGGGGGTTGTAAACCCCTTAGTATCGGTGCAATTCCGGTAGAAGGGTTAGTACTTTTACTAACGCAAAGTAGTTCAGTATTTACACCTAATGTTCAGTAGAACACTAGGTCTAGTGGTGTAATGGTTAGCATCGGTGATTTGGAATCATCTGACTCAGGTTCGACTCCTGGCTGGGCCCTAAATTAAAATCCTATGGTACTGTTACGTTAGTAAAAGTACCCAAAAATAACTCCAAGTAACTAAAAAATAGTACAATAATTCTTTTTGAATTACTGTGCCATTCGTCTAACGGTCAGGACACAGATCTTATGAGTCTGTTACGCAGGTTCGACTCCTGCATGGCACATCACTTTTTCTAAAGGTAGAAAGGTTCGATTCCTGCCGCATGTACTTGTTGTATATAGTAATTAGAATATATTACTATACACGTACCCAATCGGAGAAGGGGTGGATTTAGGATCCACTGCGTAAGCTTTGCAGGTTCGACTCCTGCCGTGTATACAGAACTAGAGTTAAACGTCAAAAACAATGCACAAGGTATATTAAACAAAACAGGTGGGATGTAAAGCCATGGAAAAAGATTAGTATAACAGAATACGTATAAAAATACTATCACTACAAATAATAATATATAATAGTTCATACTACTATATATTTTTTTACTAATTTTGCGTTAGCAAAAGTACTAGCACTTCCCAAAAGCTAGGGGGTAGCGGTGCAATTTTAATTGTTTTTTATACTGGCGATGATTAATCTTTTTCATCCGCCGCAGTTCCTTTTCCATCTCATCATGGCTCAAGGAAACCTTTGGTTTCCTAGAATCCACCGCTTCGCCATGAATATGACTAGCATATAAACCAGCTCGCTTCACTTCTTTGATTGTATACTCCCCCATTGCAACTTTTAATGATAAATACAATGTGGCAATATTTGCATCAATACTTGCACAGCGAGCAGTTAGTAAATGCTTGAGACCGTCATAATTAACAGAACCAGAAATAGCAAGTACGTCTTCTAGCTTTGAGGGTGGTACGTATATCTTGAGACTAGTATAGAAAAAATCATGATGTGGTTTAGGAACACAATGTTTGACATCTTCGTCTTTTAACATGTGTTCGGCATACAAATTATTGCCTAGTAACTTCCAGTATGCCATTCCGTACTCAACATTGGCTAAGAAGGTAGGTGGACCTAATAATTGTTTAGTCGTTGGTAGGTAATTACGAGGACGTTTGTGAATCCAATTACTCATTATTATCACACAAGATTTTCTATAAATACATTTATGACAGTGATATAGTGTGCTCTGATCCACAAGCAACTGATTTGGCTTTTGTATTGGGTATTTGAATAAGTACTGGACCGCCTCTTCTTTTATTTAGTCCCAATTGACCGTAACTATTATTACCACAACCCCAGATATTATCCTCTAGATCTATTACTATGGTGTGAAATTCTCCGCAAGCAACTGATTTGGCTTTCATCCCCGGAATCTGTGTTAACACAGTACGAACATTATTGTCACCAAGACCCAGCTGACCCTCATTATTTGTACCCCACCCCCATATATTATCCTCTAGATCTATCACTATAGTATAGTGATTCCCACAAGAAACTGATTTGGCTTTAAAATTTGGTATTTGAGTAAGTTTTTCAATATCTTTTAGTATTCCAAATCCCAAACCCTCTTCGTTCGAACCAGTGACCCAAATATTATTCTCTTGATCTATCACTACAGTAAAGCTAGTAGCACAAGAAACTGATTTAGTTTTACCATTTATGAATGTATTGGGAATTTTAACAAGTATTAACTGATCATCATAATCATCTTCTGGCAAACCTAGCTGAAGCTCCTCAGCTACACCACAACCCCATAAGTGATCTTCTAGATCTATTACTACAGTATGCGCATTCCCACAAGCAACTGCTTTGGCTTTAAAATTGGATATTGGTGTAAGTATAGTATGTTCTTTAGTATCACCAAGACCCAGCTGACCACGATCGTTTTCACCACAACACCATACATTATTATCTAGGTCGATCACTACAGTATAGTAATACCCACAAGCAACTGCTTTGGCTTTAAAATTGGGTATTTGAATAAGTACATTACGATTATTTGTATCACCAAGACCCAGCTGACCGTAATCATTATCACCACAGCACCAGATATTATTATTTAGATCTATCACTATAGTATGATCATTTCCACAAGCAACTGATTTAGTTCTAATGTTGGGTATTTTAGTAAGTATTAAACGATTAAACGTATCACCCATACCCAGCTGACCGTCATTATTTTTACCACAAGCCCGCATATCGCCAATCGATATATATTCTTTTTTCCAATCAGTTACTTTAATATCCCGTTTACCAAAATCCTGTATATATCTTGTATGCCAATACGAATTATTATCACATAATATAGTATTTAATTGCGGATGTGCTGCACATATTCTCCATATATCTACTACTGGAATTTTTAGACCTATTTCAAAAATCATTTCTGGAGGGAGTGATAATAACCTGGCTTCAGCAGGATCCATTGCTGCATGTTTGTTTTTGGAAATAATATCTATACTTAATAACCAGCATAAATCACACTTATTACTAGCCGTCACATCACGATGTTTGGCTAATACTTGTAGATTACGATTAGAAAAACGTTGCAAATCTTGTTTACATATCAGTAATTTTTGAACGTCCATTATATATATATATATATAATAAATCTTGCTTACAAATAATGAATAACCAAACAGTATTGCTACTAATAGCTGTCGGAGTTCTAATTGCAGTATTATTTGTAATCCCGTCAAGTGAAAATTTCAAATCAGTAGATTATTCTCCTCACCCAGATGATCTTGCAGTACCATACACTGCAGCTCGCGGGAGGCAAGGGAGGAGGCACTGGAGGAGGCCGACCGCCCAAGATTGTTTAAAAAACCCTGCTGACTGTATTAACCCCAACCCGGACGTGCAGCCGAAATCTTCGGTTGATTGTAGTAAATTCCCTGATGATCCTGTGTGTACAGCTCCTCCAGCAAGTCCAGTAGACACATCCCTCAGCACTTGTGTTCCTCCTGATGGTCAATGGTCTATTCCTGATGCTGATAAATTTGGCAGATCGAAACTCAAGACCCCATGTTGTCAACCACCAGACTACAAAGTAGCTAGTAACTACAAGACTTGTGATGATACATTAAATCGAAACAATCCTATTGAGAAATGTATAGCTACCTGCTGCTCTAACGCTGCTAGTGAAGCTGCTAATTATGATACTAGCTGGTATCCTATGGCTCGGTGTGCTTGCAGTTTGTGGTGTTATAATCAAAATATACCTCATTTCCGCAAGTATGGTACGGCGGTACATTACATTACTGGTGATATTGCCGAAGCACAAACTGACGATGACCCGGGCTTTATTGGTTCAGGAGGAGGTGGTTTTGAGGGCTAATAAGAGACAGCATGTCTCTAACAATTATTAGTTGATAAATATGTCTTTACATTTTTACTATAAATGGTTGCCATTTATCTGACGATACTGTTTAGGTTGTTCTAGAAATAACTCCCAAGACGGCATAGAGAAATACACGTACACGCTCGACAAGCTCTCTGTGCTTGGATACACAACTGCAGTTCAGAACCAGTGTCAATCAGTATAATCTGTGGATGCAAATGGGATAAAACCTCCAAAGGACTATCAGATATTATCGTTCATTAAATATCATCAAATTTCCGTTAAAATCAAAAATGAATCCACTTGCTTTAAATCCCATAGGATCTTGATGTTCTTTATCATGAAGAATAACACTAGATTTATCACAGGACAACATTAATTGATATAAAAAATCAATATATTTGGCATTTTTATTACTGAGAATTGTCTTGTTTAAATTCTGCAACTCTAGATATTTCAAATGTAATATGTATTCCTTGAGTACACCATCTGTGAACTTTTTTAACAAAGATAACATATCATTCTGGGTCATTTTACGTAAATCTATATTTTTCTCCCGAGAAAAATAATTTACCACCATAGACACTATACGCTGTCTTTCTCGTCCGCGATGAAATTTTTTAAGACTCAGTATCTCGGACCTTGATCCAGAAGGTGGTGGTATAAATTCAGTAGACTTGTAGGGCACGCCAAACTCTTCTAGAACATCATTATCTTCTAGGTAATTATAGTTTTCTGCGTAACTCAACTCTATCAAGTTATCAGGAGTTTTATTAAAGGAATCCCAGTAACACCTATTGAAGTCGTCCACATTAAATTTAGAGAACATATAATCTAATATTTTTTGTTTCATATCTTCTTTTTCTGATTCGCTGGCCTCAGTGTCTCGGTTCGCTGTTCCAACGTCATAACCATCATTATAAATAGTCACCAGCTCCTCAATGGTACACTTTGTAGTCGTTGGTTTTGTTATACCGGCGTAGCCGTCCTTAACCCCATTTATGTAAACACTATGACCTTGCATTATTACTTCGCCATAGTTATCCCACATACTCTGCAAATCAAGCTTTCCAGAAAGAAGACAGTAGAGACATTGACCACAAAGCGAACGTACTTCATCGTTACAGTGCGGACATTCTCCTGAATAATGTTCACAATTTAATAGAGAGCCGTCACACTGGTCACACATGCTTTCATCACAATGCTGACACTCTTGCAAGTGTGAGTCATTTCTGCCGCATACTTCACAGCTGAAAAAGTCGTTTTCATGATCTATTTCATCACACCCACAACTACATTCTTCGTCGTAAGTACAAGTCATAATATTGGTAATAGTAAAATGTTATTTTTTGTCCTCAGAATTACTAATAATCAGTTTTCTGGGTTTGGACGTGTGGACTCATTAGACTACATCTTTTAGTCCCTAAGGACTATAAGATTTATTTTATTAGCCAATTTGTATAATCTCCTTGGCTACATCTTGGGGTCCCTTAGGACTATAAGATATAGATATAGACACTAATGATAAGAGCTTTTTAAAATGTTTATTACTGATAATGAATAACTTTCGCGTTGATAAAAAAGTGTATAAACTACCCAAACCAGGAAAACAAGACCCGCGGGACTACACAACTATAAAGAACATGGTCAAAGAATTAGAGGTTGCTCGTGCCGAAGGAAAGTATTCTCGCCAAAGCCAGAGCATAGCTTCAAATATACCAAAGGAGGCATATAAGATTGTCTCTAATTTTGTCAAGAGTAAGAACCTCAAGTTGTATGGTGGTACTGCTCTTAATATTTATCTTCCTCAAAAACATAAAATATACAAAAAATCGACACTCCCCGATTATGATTTTTTCTCTCCTGATCCCTGGAACGATGCAGTTGAACTAGCCGATCTTCTGTATAAAGCAGGATTTAAATATACAGAAACCAAGGCTGGGATTCACAAAGGAACGTTCAAGGTGTTCGCTAATTTCTGGCCTATAGCTGATATTACGTATTTACCCCAGGATCTTTACGATCAGATCACAACTAAAAAGAAGAACGGATATACTATAGTCTCTCCAGCGTACTTGCAGATGACCATGTATAATATGATTTCAAAACCTATAGAATCACCAGTACGATGGCCAAATGTATCTTTTCGACAAAAGCTATTAGAACAATGGGCGGCTCCCAAATACCGTAAAAAACAGTGCGCCGATGATTTCATTGGTGAAAAGGAACGACCAGAGTTAGAGCCTGAACTAGAAAAGGCTCTGCAAGTAGTTCATCGTGAGGTCCGGAAAGCCAAACTGATACATTATGGTGCTTTGGCTTTTAACAAGTACATCGCATTAGGGGGAGGCGAGTTGCGCATCCCAGTATATTTTTACGAGCTTTTGACTGAAGATGCTGGTAAATACGCCAAAGAGTTTGAAAAACAAATAAAAAAAATAACTATGAACGAACTAATTAACGATGTAGTGTATCTTCCTTACAAAGATATGAACAAACTGAGTTATATTTTATATATGGTCATTGACGAGAATATGTATCCAGTATTTTCGATTACTGAATTAACTCGTTGTATACCGTACAAGTATTTTGGTGGTCGCTATTATTGCTCTATTGATTATCTTTTTTATGAATTGTACAACCAAATGTTCAATGAAGATACCGATCTACATTCTTTTGATGTCAGCTGTTTAATTAGATATTTATATTATATCCAGCAACGTTACTACTCCACTAAGAATATTTCAGAACTAGACAAATCACCATTTCAACGCTTCGTAATAAAGTGCCGAGGCCCTTATTATGACACTATTAGAGAAGAATTTTATTCTAGATGGGTAAATCGTGCTGAGAAACAAACTCTAACTACTGATATTCTTCCACAGAAGGATACCATCAGAATTACTGGAGTAAAAGGTAGAAAAATCCGTGTGTACCCCCGAGATCTAATAGAACCTGAAGAGTGTCGTGGTTTAGAAGAGAATGAGTGTGGCTATCCATGTAATTGGGTAACGGATCTGAACAAGTGTTCTGGAATACCATTCACCGGATATCAACCTGGACAGCCCACGCCAGTAAAGATCGTTCAGCAAGCTATCGTAAATCTAAATCCGAAAAAGTCTAAACAAATATCACAAGACAAGTAATGTCAGGACGTTTTTTCATTAATAGTATCTTAGGATTGCACTTGGTATCTGCGTCGGGAGGAGCTATGTTAGGCGGATGGGATACCCAACATAATCCACGATATTTTTTAGAGAATAAGGATGATCTATATACCGAATCAGCACGAGGTTTTATTCGCGGAGTTTATTACCCATACAATACTTTACGTTGTGTACCCAAGGTCTGGTCCCAAGAAACCCATCCATGGTCTCAAGATTAGAGATTTTGATATATTTTGTTTTTATACAGTAATGAATATATTCATTATTGTATTTATTACTTTATTTTTAATATTATGTTGGGGTACCCCAACAGAAGGTATAACCACCAATTTTAAGGTCTCAATCGTAGACATTGGCTTTAAACCTGTTGACATTACTATTAAAGTGGGAGATACTGTCATATGGAGTAATGAGGATCCAATATGGCATACAGTTACTTCTGGAGAACCACTAGAACCTAATGGTATATTTAATTCTGAGCGGTTAAACTCAGGTGACACTTTCAAGTATACTTTTAATGAAATAGGTAAATACCCATATTACTGCATACCTCATCCCTGGATGATTGGTACCATTATAGTCAAGTAGGTGTTATTAGCTCGATATGTGACTCTGTGTCAATTTTAGAGGAATATGCCTTCTTTATCAACACTACGGAGCAGATCACTCCTACCAGCAGAGTTACTGATAACATAATTATTATAAGTGTAGATATGTCTGGAGTGCTCTCAGTACTTGAATATCGTGATTCATTTGGTTTACTTGAACAGGAATGATTTTTGTATTCTGTTTTAGAACAAGTCAAGATGTTTGACCCGTGGCACCAATAATCAGCACAAGGATAGAGCATATACATGTTGAAAGTACGTTGCCAATGAGTACTTTGACCAAATAAAAGAGGAATAATTTTCATATTTGATTGATCAATTGAAATTCGTAAATCATTCACTTCCCAATTAGAAAGTTGTGGAGATATAAAATACTGAAACTGTACACCAGTATATAAACCACCCTTAATTCTCACTAAAAACAAAGAATCTAAACAATTGCGTTTATTTATTAGGAATGTCCATCGTAGAGCTACCGGATGAATCCAATAGTTAGGATAAGCTGAAGAAATAATCTGGCTAGTTAAATTATAAGGACATACTTCCAAGGATAAATAAAATCCTCGAGACAACCGAAAATTACCTAATATACAAGATGTCTCGTTATTTTGATCCAATTGACCAGAAATAAGTGTAAAATTCTGAATCTGCGATTGTATATAATTTGCACTAATTAAATCTAAACTAAAAGTCACATTCTCTTGCTCTGTCTCTAAATTCGCTAATAGAAAATCTGAACTATTGTTTGGTATGCTGGTAGTCAAATTAATATCGCCAAGCTCCAATCCTTTAATTTGAACCACAAGTATTAAAATGAACCACAATAACATTGGTATAAGTACTTATTACCATCTCACTAAATATAAAATCAATTTTGTAGGAAAAATCCTTTTTACTTAATTTTTTTCCGATAGTTTCGGAACATATCTCCCCAAGTCTTGTAGAAGATGTGTCATCGGAAGATGGTCATTCTTCTTCCCGGAGTAAGTATATGCTTTGGGTCCGAACCACATTACCTTACGGGGCTCGTCAACAGTTTTACCAAACATTGTGATCTTTTCTTGTGGTCCCTAGGGACTAAAAGATGTTTATTGGAAGATACTGGAACAACCCCTAGCTAGGTTACTGTACAGTTTACCTTTACCTTTAGTTTCTTTAGATATTCTATTTGCGTCATTGTTGTGCACACTGTACACCTCCAGTTCTCTGCTCACAATCCTCATCGTTGTTAGATGCAAGCTCGTGTTTTAGCTCGTCTGTTGAAATCTCTTCACCACTAACCTCTTCAATATGACCAACAATCTTTGGCTTTTTAGTTTTGTCCTCGCTAGTAGACAATATATCTTTCAATGTCTTCATCTTTGTTGCCCCGATCGAATCGAACCAGTTTTTGGGAGGAAAATTTATATTAAACACTATATATAGATTTCCTTTCTCGAATAGTTGGTTATAAACCGGCATCCCTTCACCTCGTACTTTTCTTATATCACCTGGTTTGATCATTTCTCTATTCGATGAGAGATGAATATACCTATCACCATCCAAATGCTTAATCGTTAGAGAATAACCAGTCAAAGCTTCAGTCAGCGAAATTGTGTATTCACAAATCAAGTCATTACCTACACATTTGAAGACTTTATGCTCTTTCTGTTGGATAATCAAGACAATATCACCAGGTTCTACCCCAGGTTCTTCATCGGCTTCTCCATGAAATACAACTTGCTGTCCGTTTTTCATTCCCTTATCTATATATACCTGCAGTACTTTCTTGTCTTTGACGACCTTCTTGCCGTGACATTGCCTACATTTATCTCCTTCATCGATCTTCTCTCCTTTACCACTACAAGCTCTACACGCAACTTGCATTTGTTGGATCATCCCCGGTCCGAGCTGCTTAACAATTACTTCAATACCGCGACCTTTACAAGTAGAACATTGTTCTGACTTTGCTCCGGACTTTGTACCATTACCCTCACACTTTCCACAGATCACATTCCTCGTTACTGCTAACTTTATGGTTTTGCCATTGTACAGATCTTCAAGATCTACTTGCAGATGATGGACGATGCTCTGACCTTTGTGTGGACCTCTGTTGAAAGTATTGGAAAGAGGACCTCCGCCACCAAAAATTTGTTCAAATATATCATGGGGATTCATGCCACCACCTTCTTTTAGCGCTTCTTTGCCACACCTGTCATACTTCTTACGTGTGGCAGAATTAGATAGTACCTCGTACGCTTCAGCGACCTCCTTGAACTTATTCTCGGCATTAGGGTCTTTGTTTTTATCGGGATGGAATTTGATTGCAGCTTTTTTGTACGCCTTTCGGATAGTATCTTCCGAAGCGCTGGGACTAATATCTAGGCGATCATAAAACTCTGTTTCACGTACCATTTTAATATAACAGTACAACTATGATTAGAATCAATTTTAATACTTTGACCACCTCACTCTGCTTACCGAACCAGGCCACGGTAGACCGGTGCGTACGCACGGTCTGATTGGTAAGCGGTGCGGAGGAACAAGTACACAAAAATAGTGGTTTGACCTATAGTCTACTGGAGCTCTACCAAAAATGCCAAATAATGCATTTTTGTTATTACTAAACCACTTTTCATAGTAGCTTTACCAGAGTAATAGGCATGTACCTGCTTAACAACTTGATTCCAATTCTGTAATCTTTTTACTGGATCATATTCCAACATTAAACATAATATAGAAGAAAGTTCTTCAAAAGTTACAGTTGAACCGTATACATCAGCTGGAAAACTACACAATTCTTCTAATAATTCTTTAGATTCAGATACATCTTTATAGTTCTCTAAACACAGTTGGCGCAGTTGATTAATAAAATCAATAAACATATCACGATTAACAGCCTTGTAGAACAATACTAATGTAATTCCTAGGGACCAAATATCATGAGCCATAGTGAGACCATATGTCCAAACACCAATATTCTTCAAGCACATCTCTGGAGGATATGTATATATAGCTCCCGGACCTTTATCACACATGGTTCTTTTACAACAAGTTGATTCTAAGCAAGCAAAACCAACATCTATATACACATATCGGTTTTATATTATCCCACATTAGGTTGTCTACTTTTATATCTTGGTGAGTAATTCCCGCTTTATGCAAGGTATCTAGTCCCATCACTGTTTCATATAAAAGTTTACGATTCTGCTGTCGTTTTATTATATCTGTTGTAGATATTTATTCTAGTAACGTATAACCGTCGACGTACTCCATTACGATACGTAAATCATCATTAATGGTATTTTTATCAATAATACAGATACTCCATTTTGCACACAAATTCTTGTTAGCCAAGAATTGTAGCATATTAATTTCATGTTTTGCAAGTTTTAATCCTTTCATCATTTTTATAGCAACTCGCTGATTATTTGTAATATTTTCTGCTAACCATACATCTCCAAAACCACCTACCCAAGTTTGGATATAAATTTATATCCTTTTTCGATATCACCTTTTTTCATTATGAATAGTCAAGAATATTCCATTGAATTCTTCTAAACATGAACATTTACCTTGTAGTAGTTGGAATCTTCATTATCTAGCACTGAAAAATGCGAAAATGTAAACAGTCAATTTTACATTGTAGGTTGCTAAAATCTTTGTACAATGTAATGAAAAAGTGGTATATATATTTTAATATTGGACTAGTTTTATTATTAGGGTGGTTTTTGTTATCTGATGTACTTCCACGCGAAAAAACGGACGTTCAAAAAATCGATAAACATTATCAGCGTATAAAACATAACCCCCAGTGTTTAAATTATCTACAGACTGTAGACGCAATTCCAACCTGGAGATTCTCACTTATTAACTCAGCACTATTTACTACTCTAGAACTAATACTCTATATTGTAGCTGGAGGTACTTTCGATAAACCACTACACTTTTTAATGTTCTGGATCCTATACCTGCTCAATTTTTTATTCCTTTACAAAGTGATAGCCACTCGGTCCTGGCATTATATGTGTAGTGATGGTTGTGTCCAGGAGTACTTTTGCTAACGCAAAAGTACCCAAAAATAACTTGTATTTTGCTAACGCAAAAGTACCCAA
>SDBT01012346.1_pt1 | contig 13724 bp, 9 predicted proteins | sample 2277101 | NCBI WGS metagenome assembly SDBT01 (sample SAMN10404973, study PRJNA504765) | marine sediment metagenome | isolation source: marine sediment core GS10_PC15, 103 cmbsf | place: Arctic Ocean: Southern Knipovich Ridge | collected 2010
CCCTAAGATTATATCAACTGCAAAAGTCAGAGACTTCCTTGGAGTATCAAAGGTCCAGCCAAGTGAAATAGAAGATAAGAACAGGGTGGGAGTGGCAACAGGACTTGCTTATACGCCGGTCGGCGGAGATATACTTCTAATCGAGTCGACTTATTATAAAGGTAACGGCGCCCTGATATTAACAGGAAAACTGGGTGATGTAATGCAGGAATCAGCCAAGGCTGCAATAAGTTATATCCGTTCAAGAGCAGAAGAGTTTGGCATAAATGAAAAAATGTTCAACAAATCTGATATACATATTCATGTTCCTGCAGGTGCAATACCCAAAGACGGGCCTTCAGCGGGAGTATCGATTACTTCATCACTGGTCTCGACCTTTACTGGAATACCAGTCATAAGGGATATAGGTATGACCGGTGAGATAACTCTCAGGGGGAGGATCCTCCCCATTGGCGGGCTTAAGGAAAAATTACTTGCAGCAAAGAGGGCCGGGCTCAAGAAAGTCGTCCTGCCAGCAAAAAATAAGAAAGATCTTGATGAGGTTCCAAAGTCCATTCTTAAAGACCTGGAGCTGATATTTGCTGAAAACATTGATGAGGTAGTAAAAAATACCCTGGAAAGAGATCCTTTCAGGACTCCAGGGTCAAGCAATAAAAATCCTGATATTATCAGGGAAAGGCCCGGGATCAGCGACCCGGGAAGATTTGCTCCGACCATTCAATAGGATCGCTAAAATTGTAGTGATCCATTGATTTAAAGATATGCTGGTATAAATAAAATAAACCCTCTTTGAGGATCAAGCTTAAAGAGGGTTTATTTATTTTAAAATGTTCCGGCCGGCTAAAATGAACAAATCCCTGAGGGAAATATTAGAAAAAGGAATAGATAATTAGATGTGGGTCTTGTCTGCCGGCAGTATATACAGCTCATGCAGGCAGCTTTAATACCTCTAAATATTTACCATATGCTTCGTCCCACAATTCTTTATCTTCAGGTTCATATCTGTTTGTATCAGAAGAAATAAGTGAAATTTTTCTTCCTTCTTCCAGATCCTTGATCTCTCCATCTGCTTTAAGCTGCATAAGCAGGTTACCAAGTGAAGTAGTCTCCGCAGGTCCCGCAATTACCGGGGTCACTGTGGAATTGGAAATCCACTGGCAGAGAACTTTATTTTTAGTGCCCCCACCTACCAGATGAAAAGATTCAATTTTTCTGCTGCCAAATCTTTCAAGAAAACCAAAATAATATTTACACTTTAAGGCCAGGCTTTCATATGCACATCTTGCTATTTCACCGATGCTTCCTGGTACGGGCTGGCCTGTTTTTTTACAATAATCCCTTATGACTTCAGGCATGTCTGTCTGGGGCTCACTAAAGATCCCCTCTTCCACATCAATAAACGATACTAGGGGATCTGCAGCCACAGATAACTTTACTATTTCATCCCAGGATATATCTTCCTCTTTATCCCTTATCCACTTTTCCCTGCACTGCTGGATCACCCATAGGCCGTTTATATTTTTAACAAAGTTAAAGATCTTCTCTGCTCCAGCCTGATTTGAAAAAAGAGTTTTAAATATTTCATCTGAGATCAAAGGCACCTCTGTCTCTATACCCAGGGCAAACCACGTGCCTGTGGATAGAAAAGCCCAGTTTTTATCTCTAACAGTTACCGGTATTCCTGCTACTGAAGAGGCAGTATCATGAGTGGCGGGTGCAATTACCGGAATAGGATCTATATCAAGCGACCTGGCAACTTTATCAGACATATTGCCTATCTTATTGCCAGGATAGATTATTGGAGAAAATATATCTTTGGGAAGATCCAGTCTGTCAAATATGCTCTCTTCTATTTTATTTTCACTCTGGTTATATAAGATCGAAGTTGAAAATCGTGTGAACTCATTATAGGTATTACCGGTAAGAAAGTAGTTAAAAATATCAGCAATAGATAAAAATTTGTCTCCATACATAAGCTCAGTAGCATTATTTATTTTTAATGAATATAAATGAAACAGGTCAAATAAAGGCAGCACCCAGGCTCCGGTCAGGTCAAAGAGCTCTTTCTGGCTTATTATCTTAAACAGGCTTTCCGAATCTATTGCCCTTCTCTCATCCCTGTAGTGTACTGGATTGGCTATGAGCTTTCCATTGGAATCGATTAATCCAAAATCTGCACCCCATGTGTCTATAGATATAGATGTTATATTTTTATATTTTCTTACAGAAGATTGTATTCCAATGTTTAGTTCTGAATAAAGCCTTAGTATATCCCAGTACAGAGTCCCCATGACAGATACCGGACGATTATCAAATCTATGATTTTCTTCCATTTTAAATTTTGTGCCGTCAAATCTTGCAACCACAGACCGTCCATTGCTTCCACCATAATCAAAGATTAAATAATTTTTTGTCGCCATTATAAGGTTCCTTTATGTGGCTTTTAAAATTGCCGCTTCATAGATAATACAAAATCAACCCGGCTTATCCCGCTTAAAGGATTATAAGTACTGAATGAATTATAAAAAAATTTTAATGAAGTTTCCAGAAAGAATATTGATTATTTTATTACCCTGACAGAGGGACAATGCCGATCTGCCGGCGGCCGCAATTTAGAAGCCTGATGCTGCATTGTACAATACCGGCATAAATTATATTATATCCTTGAACTCATCGGTTTAATCATTTACATGCTGGCTACTGCTATTATATTTCCTTCAGTATCCTTAAACCAGGCAGATTTTCCCCTGTCTTTGGAAGCAATACTATTTACTGTTTTTGTTTGGGGGGTATCATATTCTTCAAATACCACTCCTTTTTCTTTTAACTCTTCTACTTCTTTTTCCACATCTTCCACTATAAATCCTGCTACAGTATGGTCCGCTTTGGTGGGCTCCCGCTTATAAATATAAAGATCAGGGCCTGAATTTTCAGATTTAAAAACAAGCCCTTTTGGGCTTTCTTCCACAATCCTCAGACCTATCTTTTCAGTATAAAATTTTTTTGCCCTGTTTAAGTCTACTGCAGGCAGTATGGCTACCAGTGTTGCATTTGCTAACATGTTTCTTTTCTCCTTAAAAACAAGTTTTTATTAAAATTCATTCTCTTACCATTTAACAGTTGCGTTGATCCTTAAAAAAAATCCCATGAGCAGGCTTTTTAGTCTCTCAAAAACCATAGTATTTTGATTTTTGTTGAAATATTATCATCTAAAAAACATTATACTTTTTATATCTTAAACCAAAAGATTTGAGCGCCCTTCCAAATCTTTTGGTTTAAGCCTCACAGAGACCATGGGCTAAAACATGGTTTCATCAAGCAAAATCACAATAGCTGCAGGTACGGCAGGATTGCCATTTTTTCTTCTTTTATTTATATAACTTCATATAGTTTTTAATCTGAAGCAAAGGTTCTTTTATTTCATTTCTTATATCCTCGTATTCTTTTTTGGGAATTTCTCCTTCACGATATCTCTCTTTTAGAATCCTCAGAAATCCTTCTATGCTTTGAGGGCTTGCCCTGTTTACTTTCCAGCCCACCAACAAAACTACTGCCAGTGCGGCTACTAAGAAAAAGGCAATTACGGACAGTCCCCAGATCGAATCCATTCCCCCCAGGAAGTCTCCAAATACACTTGTGATAATTTCCATTTTGAATCTCCTTTCAAACTAATTTTATATCAAAATTTTCAATGCCGCTTTACATCTTTCATATGCATAAAACCATATTATTAATCTATATTACTTGCCTGATTAAAACCACATCAAAAATAACTGAATTTTACCTATTAAAAGTAATAGTTTTTAACTGTAAGTATTTATGGGCCATATTAAATTAAAATTGATATTTCCAGTAAAAATCTTATAATTATTTATAGGGAGCAATCATTTAAGGAAAAAATGGGTTTTCTTTATCAGGTTGATCAAAGGGGATCCAGGATTGAAAGGCCTTGAGCAATAAATGGACCAGCAGCTGGATGAAAAAATAATATTTAATAAAATTTTTAATGACGGCCCATCAGCAATGGCCGTAATTGACAGGGATTATAAGTTTTTAATGGCTAATAATATACTTGGCAATATATTGGGTTATTCTAAAAATAAACTTAAAAACATGACATTCTTGGATATAATTTTTGCTGATGATATTAGTATGGTTAAAAGATCATTAAAAAAGATTTTTAATGGGAGAGCCCCATATTATGATATTGAAAATCGCGGCACTACTAAAAATAAGAAAACCATATGGTTAAAATCAACTGTAACTGCAATTAAAACCAATAATGGAGCCCCTTCTTATGCTCATTTATTAATTGAAAATATAAATGAAAAAAAGATATCTGAAGAGAAGAGCAGGGATTTGATCAAATGGCAGGAAGCCATAATAGATAATACTCCAGTTCTTCAATATAATGTAAGCCCTGATGGAACTATCTTAAACTGCAACAAACTTGTACTTGATACATTGGGTTATAAAAATAAAGATGAATTAATCGGAAAGCCATTAGCCCCCACGATCTATACTCCTGCCTCCATAGATAAATCCAAAAAATTATTTTTGAAATGGAAAGAGACAGGGACCATAAAAGATGAAGAATTACAGGTAAAAACTAAAAACGGAAAGGTGATCGATGTTCTTCTAAATGTCTCTACATTATATGACAATGATGGCAATCCCCTGTCAAGCATTTCTACCCAACTCGATATAACCGAACGTATCAGAGCTGAAAAAGAAATTGAAAATTTGTCAAGATTTCCTTCAGAAAACCCAAATCCTGTACTGAGGATAGACAGGATCGGCAAAGTAATATATTCCAACCTGGTAGGGATAAAAATGTTAAAGAAGCTGAAATCAAAAGTAGGCGGAAAAGCCCCGGAAATTTTTAATGATGCAGTTACCAGGATGCTAAAAGAAAAATCTCTTAAACATGAAACAGCAAATATTCATCTTGGGGAGATAGAATATGAATTTGTTATAACTCCTGTTAAAGGTGCCGATTATATAAATCTGTACGGAAGAGATATTACTGAAAGAAAAAAAGCAGAAAAAGCAATTGAGAGCCTGTCAAGATTTCCATCAGAGAACCCGAATCCTGTTTTTAGGGTGAACAATAAATCCTCAATCATCTATGCAAATGAATCTGCCAGGAAGATTTTACAAAAATTAGGTAATAAAAATGAGGATAAACTCTCAAAAATTCTTTCCCGGCTGGCCACAGGCGTCAAAAATACAAAAAACACAAAACTAAAAACAGTTGAACTTGAAATCAGTGACTCTATTTATGAATTTAGCATAATTCCGGTAAAAGACACCGATTATTTTAATATTTATGGAAAAAACATAACTGAAGAGAAAAAAACTGAAGTCTTGCAGCGCGGCATAGAAAGGGAAAAAGCAGCAAATGATGAACGTAACCGGCTGGCCCGGGACCTGCATGATACTGTGACACAAACCCTGTATTCTGCAAATCTAATAGCAGAGATTATCCCCAGGTTATGGAAGAGGAATCCAAAAGATGCAACTAAGCGATTGGAAGAGATCAGGCAGCTCAATAATGTTGCACTTACAGAAATGCGTGTTTTGATCTTTGAACTAAGGCCCTCATCTTTTGTAGAAGAAAACCTGGGAACACTTTTAAAAGAACTGGCAAAATCCATCAGTACCAGGTCAAAAATCCCAATAGGAGTGCAGTTGGATGGGAAATGTAAATTTCCCCCGGAAGTTGAACTCGGCCTGTACCGTATCGCCCAGGAAACATTAAACAATATTGCCAAACATTCTTTTGCCACCAGGGCCAACATTTCCCTGAAATGTAATCCTGGAATATTACAACTGCAGGTCACTGACAATGGGAATGGATTTGACACTGCAAAAATCAGTAAAACAAATTTAGGGTTGACCATTATAAAAGAGCGGGCAAAACTTATAGGGGCCTCCATCGAGATCGATAGCGGGCCAGGGACTGGAACAGAAATATCAGTAAGTTATAGTTATCCAAAATAAATATGGCAAAAAAAGATATAATCGATGTAATGATAGTGGATGACCATCCCCTGTTCAGGCATGGTCTCAGGACTGTACTGGAAGCTTATGATGATATGCATTTGATCGGGGAAGCAGAAAATGGTAAGGAAGCTTTAGAAATGTGTGAAAAAAACCAGCCTGATGTAATACTTATGGATATATTGATGCCTGTCCTGGACGGGGCAAAAACAACCAGCCGCCTGTTAAAAAAATGGCCGGAAATAAAAATTATTGCCCTTACCAGTTTTAAAAATAAAGACTTAATTGAAAATGTGTTAAAAGCCGGTGCAACCAGTTTTATCCAGAAAAATGTATCCAGCAAAAAATTGATCGATATAATAAGAGATGCCCACAAGGGAAAGCCTACTCTTTCATCAGAAGCTACCCAGATCATGATCTCCGAGTTAAGAAGCCCAACAGATAAAAAATTCAAACTGACCAATCGTGAAAAGGAAATACTTGTTTTATTGGTTGAGGGCCTGCCAAATAAGGGCATTGCAAAAAGATTGACCCTCAGTAATCCAACAGTCCATTTTCATGTTAGTAATATATTAAACAAATTGGGAGTTTCTAAAAGAACTGAGGCGATTTATCTGGCTTTAAAACAAAAACTGGTCAGTTTACCGGAATGAATGGCTTATTTAATCACAACATTCTTATCAAATCAAACTTATTATTATAAAATTCCTTATTATTTAAATCAGGGTTTATAACTTTATAATTTGTCCTGAGTTTTTCATGACCTTCTTTGAGGGAAGAAAAAACACCGGCTCCGTATCCCGCCAGGATGGCAGCACCCCTGACAGCAAAATCCTCATCCGTATTTTCTGGTATTAATACATCCTTGCCCATGATATCTGAGACTATCCTGGTCCATAGATCGTTTCTTGCGCCTCCTCCGACCATCTTGATCTTTTCTGTATCTATTTTCTTTTCCTGAAGTTTTATTAAGATCTTTTTCAGCTGAAATGCTACACCTTCCATAATAGCTTTAATAAAGTCAAGATGATCATGCCCGGTCTCTACATTATTAAAAAAAGCTTTTTTATTCATGTCAAAATCAGGGCCCTGGGCTCCAGTCAGATAAGGGAGAAATAATATATTATTTTTTATATCCCGTAACCGGTCAATATTTTTATCAATAATATCATAAAGCATGCTTTCTTTTTCAAGGTCCATAAGGTTTATTGCAAACCATTTAAGCGAGGCTCCGGCAGAAGGAATGACATATATCAGGCCAAATTTATCTTTTAGAATATTTCTTCCTATAGAGAAAAAATATTTTGGATCAAGCAGAGGCTTACCTATCATTTTAAAAATCACCCATGCGGTCCCGGTTGCAAGAAGCATGTCTTTTTCATCCAATATGCCCGCTCCTATTCCCGCGCAATACTGGTCATGGCCGCCATTTATTACTTTGACCCTGTTTTTTATACCGAGTTTTTTACACAGGTCCTGATCAAGATAGCCTACAAACTTTCCGGAATATTCAACTTTTGAAAATTTATTTTCATCCAGGCCCATCAGGCCAAGAATATAGGCATCCCATTTTCCTTCTTTGATATTATAGAAAAGGGAGATCGATGCATTTGAGGGATCCTGAATATTTTTGCCTGTAAGCTTTTTAAGAATATAGTCGTTTACAAATAATATCTTACTGATCTTATCAAATACATCCTTCTGGTTTTTTTTCAACCACCACAGTGGTAAAAAAGAAATGCATGAATCAAGCCGCCATCCCGTTCTTTGATAGAAGTCAATGTTTTTTGCCTGGAGCCCAGCATCATCATTAAAACATTCTAACCCTCTTCTATCCATCCATGTTATGGCATTGGTCAATGGCTTAAAGTCATTATCTACAGGAACGACTGTTCCGCCCTGGGTGGATATTGATACTGATAAAAGATTTTCCCTGTATTCATTTTTGCATAATAAACAGGAAAGGACTTCAAGAATACCGCCCGTCCAATCATCGGGGTCCTGTTCGTGAAAATTATTTTTTGGAGAATAGCTGGAGTAACTGATACTGCTGGTGCCCAGGTATTCTCCTTCAGTTGAATAAATAGAGCCTTTTATATTGCTAGTGCCTATATCCAGGCCTATCAGAAACCCCAATATGCCTCCTGCCTGTTTGTCTGGTGGTATGATCTCATATAATTAGATTTTAACTGTATTCCAGCCCATTATGTTCCCAAATTCCACTATTTCGTCAACAATATCTCCATAGACTACTGCTGAGTGATGGGTCCCGCCTGCTTTGCTGAATTCATGTAGAAATACTTCCAGTTTTTTTTCCGGCCTCATCCATCCAGATATTGAATCTTTTAATTTTTCAGATTTCACTTCTTCCATCTCTGCAATACTTGTAATCAAATTAAATGAGTCCCTTAAAGGTGCAAGGTTTATATAAGTTATTTTTCCAGGCTTAAATTGCCCGGACACTGCCACGGGGTCCCCCACATCTATAAAAGCCATGTTTTTTTGTACTAAGCCTGGCTTTTTATTTAATAGGCTTATATTTATTTCTGCCATATGGCTCAGGAAAACTCTTCCATCCTTCCAATCCGGACAAAACATCTCGGCAAAAGAAGTCCGGGGGTAGACTTTAAGCAGTGCCCCCACAAGTGCCGAAGTTATTACATCTCCTTCGCCTGCATAACCTATCCCCCTGGCCATGGCCTTGCTGGCTTCTAAAAACGGTAATGTGGGAAAACCGGAATCTGAAGAAATAGCAGAAAAATTCATAGTAAATGATGAAAGTTTTTGCTCCTTTATCCATCGCCTGACAGCAATGCCGATCCTTGTCGAATCTATGTGTGCTTCTTTATCCAGGCCTTCTATTTGAAAGCATTGATAATCAGAGCCCATCTCATCTTTTACTGCCTGGTCATCAGCCCCGGGCATCAGGTTTAATATTGCGCCTGGCCCAGTTTCTATACATTTTATTCCCAAAACATCAGAAAGAATGTCCTTTTCTACACAAAAATCCCCCATACCTTTAAAAAAACCGCCTATGGTCCCTACTCTTGAACTTTTAAAATTTTTAGCAATAACTGCAGCATTTATATTTTTTATGACTCTTTTTATGACATCAGACCTTTCCCAATGCCCTGCTTCCAATGAAAAATATTTACCTTTTCTTTTTAACAGATTACACATGTCCTGAACCCCATGTATGCCGTGATTTTCCATAATATCTTCCGGGGAGACCTCACTGCTAAAATCAAAACGAACAGTTGTGTCCAGGACAATCAATGGGATCTTTGTCCCGGATAGGGTCCCGATCGACTCCATGGAAGGCGAATAGGCCAGATGCAAGGTAACTATGGCATCAACATTGTTTTCTTCAAATGACCTTACTGCATTCTTAAATTCTTTTTCAATCCTGCATATTGGGGAGGAAAAAACATTTATGCCTTCATCTTCAAGACTTCTTACAATATCTTTATAAAAATTTTCAAGTTTTATCCTGAGATCAGGGAGGACTTCATCATATAGTTTCAGGTATAAGGGCAGCAGCCCTATCTTTTTTTTCTGTTGGATAAACTGCTTCATCTGTTGTTTATGGCTCCAGTTTTATTATTTACTTTTTCATACATTATTCATTCAGCATTAAGATGTGGCCATTGAAGTTAAAGTTTGAATATATTTTTAGGGTTATCATAAAAGAACATTTTGGCAATATTCTTAGCTTCATCCAGATCAAATAATCCTTCATTTATTTTTATGGTCAGAGCCTTTGCTACATCAGCCTGAGCTAACTTTAAATGCCCGTAAACTCCATCGACAAATCTATAATCCCCACCAAAAGCAGATATCTTATTTAGGGGGACCGTATCAAACCATTCAAGGAGTGCGTTTACAGAAGCATTGGGAGAGACCATGTGGGCCCAGCACATATCAATATACACATTCTGGAAGTTTTTGGCCAGTACTGTCAATTCATTCTGGAAAGGATAACTCATATGAAATATATCGAATGTCACATCAGGATATTCAAGGAACAGATTGGTAAGCAGCTTGGGGTCCGAATTGGATAATATATTGCCGCTGCCTTCCTGGATACCTGTATGTATCTGTATCTTAAGATTTTTTTTACTGGCTATGCCGAGTATGAAATGAAACATATAATCTTGAAACTCTTTTCCTGTCACTGCATGCCTTACATGCCATTCAGGTATATGCCTGGTTTTAAATATCTGGTTAAACTGTTCTTCTGCAACTGCTCCCGCCACCCTTTCATATTTAAGGCTCCTCAGGTATGCAAGGTAGTTCTTCAGGGCTACTACGCCCAGGGAATATGCTTTTTCTATAATTGCTTCAGCCGCCTCAAGGTATCTGGAAAATGAGGTGATCCTGATCCCGGATTGTCTTTCTATTCCTTCAAACTGCGACCAGAGATATGGATAGATAAGATCCTTTAGCATATAGACCGGGCTGAACAGTTCCTTGTCACAAACGGCACTTCCCTCCTCAGCAGGGTTATAATCTGTGTCAATGACATCTACACAGAGCAGGCTGGTCTCGATCCTGCATTTATCCTTTAAGATCTTTTTGAAGTGTCCAGGCACCAGGGTTTTTAAAAACTTGCTATTTAGCTCTTCTATAGTCGAGGCGTCGATCTTATCCAATCCATACAGGTCTTTTGCTACAATAGATAATGACCTGCCGTATCCTGTATACCTGGCGTTTTTCCAATATGGTTCCAATATCTTCCATCTTTCCATTATGGGCATATCTTCTTTGATTACCCTGTCATGATCTTCTTTTGGCAGGCCTGCTGAAATAAGGTCCCTATTAAAATAATGGGTCAGGTATTCCTTTATGACATCAGTATCTTGCTTGCGATCGTCTTCCTTGCAGGGGAGGTGTTCGTGGGTATCTATTATTTTTAGAGTATTTATATATTCCAGAAGTTCAATATATTCTTTTCCCATTTCTTTCCTTTCATTATCTAATAAATTATTTATTACCATATATTCAAATAGAATCAATCAATATTGATAGGCATCCGGAGCGGTATGGATTTTCGGTATTGTAATAGCACCTCCATCATTACTATTTGTACCTCCACTCTTTCCCTGCTTCTACCATAGCCAATATATTCTCCGGGGGCACCTCTGGTAATATATTATGAACTGCAGCCAATACATACCCCCCTCCGCCTTGAGTAAAATCACTTATTCTCTGGAAAACCTCTCTTCTAACCTCTTCCGGCGACCCAAAGGGCAATACACGCTGGGTATCTATTCCACCCCAGAATGTAATATATTTCCCGAATTCCCTTTTTAACCTTTTAGAATCCATGCCTTTCGCATTTACCTGCACTGGATTAAATATATCCATTCCATTTTCAATAAAATCTGGCAAAAGGGCACTTGCTGCTCCACAGCAATGATACATTACTTTTGCATCAGTATATTTCTTTATTGTATCAATAACCCTTTTATGTTGTTTCTTCACATATTTCCTGTACATATCAGGGGATAACCACAATCCATTTTGTGTTGCTAGATCATCAGCCAAAAAATAGGCCACATCACAGTATTTCCCGATTTCCTTATAAAATTCAACCAATATTTCTAGATTTACATCAACATATTTTTCCATCAGGGCCTCGAGTAATTTAGGCTCATCCATTATATCCATGCTCCACCCGGAAAACCCCCTTATAATTTGCGTAAGTGTTGCCGGAGCAATATTCAAGCTGGCAATAATCCCGTAATCAGTTTTCTCATATAAATATTTTGCCCTTGCGCCTGCTTCCTTGATGTCTTTCTTTAATTGTAATGGATCCGGTTGCGGCCAATTAAAATCCTCTACCTTTTTTTTAGTAAGCTCTCCTTTTAACGGGGGCTCTACCAGGTCAAAAAAAACGCTTTTAGTTGATTTTTTGCGAATGACTCCATATTCATCTTTATACCACCGGGAACCATCTGGATTTTCATGTATTTTATATGATGATGATCTATCTGGCAGATGTACCGCACGTACATCAGTGTCTAAAAATTTTTGTAATCTTTCATCAGGGTAAACAGCATTTTCCCAAAATATAGCATAATCATACTTTTCTTCCGGTTGTCCAATATATTTCTTTAGATTTTTATATGCCTGTTCGTTTAATGTGGTGTCCAGGCTTCCCCCTATATCAATTGGAACCCTATCGGTTTCTTCATGATTTAATGCTTTTCTTAGTCTTTCCCTGTGTGTCATCATGTACATGGTCCTTTCTTAAATTGAACTACAGCTCCTACGGCCCTGCTGCATTAATTCTTGTCATCGGTGTTTAATTCAAGCTTGATCCGTCTCGTTATTTCAGTCACAAGCCCTGAAATAGCCTCTTCTGAAAGCTTTTCAGGCCTGGGCCCGGGCTTAAGATTTGAATTACATATTTTTAAAACAAGGTCCGCTGCTGCCCATATTGCATCAATTGCTTTGCCGGGCCTGTCTGCATCACCAATAATATAATACTGGTACCGGCTGTTTTTAAGCATTTCTTCCAGATTGTTTTCCGGCCTTACTCCACAGGCAAAAACTACCGAGTCTATTCCCTCCAGCCTTTTTTTAAGGCCGTTGATCTCAACTTCTATGGAACTGCCATCTATACCAGTACATTTTGTATTTGTATATATGTCAATCCCAAACTTTTTAATCTTCTCCAGTAAAAATGGCTTCCTTAGCGGTCCGATATCCCCTGCAACTTCATCACTGATTTCCAGAACGGTTACTTTCTTGCCCTGCTTTGCAAGGTACTCCGCAGCTTCCATGCCGGTGGTACCACCACCTATTATTGCAGCATGTTTCTTAACGCTCTTTATGCCTTTCAGGATATCATGAACAGTGATTATATTTTCAGGATGACCATTATCTATATATTCTCCGGCATCACCCTTAATAGTTATATCCGGGATGAAAGGCTTTGAACCGGTTGCTATTATTATGATATCAGGGTTTGCTTCATCTATCACCGCGCGGTTTACTTCTGTCTGGATTTTCAATGATGCTCCAGCTTTTTTGGCCAGACCTGCCATTGTTTGCGCCGCTTCACTAAATATTTCCTTGCCAGGTATAATGCCTGACATTGAAAGCTGGCCTCCAAAACTACTTGATCTTTCATACAGGCTTACCCTGTGCCCTGCCAGTGCCAGCAGCTTTGCTGCCTCAAGCCCGCCGGGACCTCCTCCTGCTATCAGTATTTTTCGAGGAGTATTTACAGGCTTGATATCATATTCTTTTTCCCTGCCGCACGCCGGGTTAAGCATGCATGATATATGTTTTTTTTCAAAAAATAACCTGTCGATACAGCCCTGGTTGCATGCTATGCACTTCAAAATACTATTAAAATCATCATTCATGGACTTATTACAAAAATCAGGATCAGCCAGCTGTCCCCTGCCCACAGTGATAAAATCTGCCTGGCCGCCTGAAATGATCTTATCAGCTATTAATGGATCATTGATCCGGCCTGCTACTATTACAGGAATATTGACGGCTTCTTTTATGGCAGCTGCTCTTTTAACGTTTAGTGCAGCCGGTACATCAACAGGGGGTACTACATAGTGAAGCGTTTCATAGTTGCCAGCTGATACATGAAGGGCATCTACACCAGAACTTTCCAGTATTTTAGAAATTTGTTTTACCTGTTCGATATCCAGGCCGTCATCTACATATTCTTCTGAGCTTAACCGGAATATCAAGGG
>SDBT01012347.1_pt1 | contig 13724 bp, 14 predicted proteins | sample 2277101 | NCBI WGS metagenome assembly SDBT01 (sample SAMN10404973, study PRJNA504765) | marine sediment metagenome | isolation source: marine sediment core GS10_PC15, 103 cmbsf | place: Arctic Ocean: Southern Knipovich Ridge | collected 2010
GGTCAGATATACCGTTCCATGTACCATGTCCTTCCCCACTAACAGTAACCCAATTATCCAGACCGTTCTCGAAGCTGTGGTTTGCGATTGTTGCCGGGCCGCTCTCAATAATGGGATTAACCTGAACAGTTGGTGTTAATGTGTCCCCACCGGTGATCACAGCACAATAGTCAGGGTCGGCGCTCCAGGTAATCGTTGAGTAGCTATCAAGGGAAGTGATCCCGGCCAATGGTACAGTTTCACCGTCCCATGAAACCATATCAGGGCCGGCATTGATATTCGGGTCAGGACCGAGCATACTGACATCATCATAACAAATTGCGTTTAAACCATTGCCTATGTGAGCAACGAGCCAGATTGTAGCCATAACTGCTCCTTCAGGGGCAGTAATAGCGCCAAAATCAACCTCGATCCAATCATTAGGACCGCTAACAGGAATGGAGATACTGTCGCTGGATATCCAATTGTCTATGCCTATCAAATTCTCTAAAGAATTCAGCCATTCGACTTCGATCGCAGCAAGATTTGTCTGGCCTTCGGCAGCATTTTTAGCCCATACACTGAAGTAGTAATCTTGGCCTTCCTTCACACCTACGTCCTGTCCAAGATATGCGTTAGAGGAGTCGCCATATGGGATCCAGTTATACATCTTCATGTACTTGCTGTCTGAATGGGCGCCAGCAGTACTACTGACCCAAACATGCTGGGCAGGGGATTCTGTCCCTGTCCAAAAACGTTCCCAGTACTCAGGCGTATCACCAAAAGCACCATCCTCAAAACTCGGGTTGAGCAGCATGTTCGCTTGAGCGGCCCCGGCCGCCAAGGCGATGGCCAACAACATTAATAACAATTTCGTTTTCATCTTAACATCTCCTTAAAAAAAGTTAATAAAACATTATTATCGGGTAATTACCCCGCATTATTTAAAATATGAAATTTGCCTTTCGCCACACCGGCGCCGAAAACCGTGAAAATAATCCATAGAAAAAAGGCTTGCTGGGGGTGATGCCAGCCGATTGTGAAGTGCGCACACCCGAACAGTACCGGTTGTCTGCAAAAAACAGGGCCGATCCAGCCGGCAATTCCTCCAAAGCGTGTTGTATAGTGATTCTCTTCAGAACTTCACTCCATCACTCATTCCAAGAGCCGAGTATAGAGTATTACCGTATAATTGTCAAGGAAAAAACCTCTATAAGCCGTTTTTTCTGTGTGCTGGGGGGGGAAGTACTTGACAGACAACCACTTACAGCGATTCCGCCCACCCAAAAAGGGCTTTCTTTGCTATTTAATCATATCGGAAACGTAAAACAAAATCGCCCGCCTGGGAGAAATCCCAGGCGGCAGGTGGTTTTTGGGGGCGGCGAAGGCGCGGCTATTTTTATAAAAGATGGCAAAAAAATGGCTGTGAGCCCACTCAGCCCACAGCCCAGTATGATAGTCACAGGTCTAAGACCTGCGTATTATCAAGATACTGCCCGAGATTTTCATGGCCTAAAAGGGTCTTTTCATCACCTTCACCAATCGATAAACGGGCAGTATAATATATTCAAACCGAGCGATGATCAGTTTGAAAGTTTTTAGTTCTTATTCTTAAAACAATCAATCTGACAACGACAAATTTTGGTGTGAAAACCCTTGAAACAATCTAAAAGAGTTTTTTCAGCACACCTCTTCCTGTGGGTCGGTGAACAAACCCACACCGGTATGGTACCCCACACTGCATTTGATGTCAAGCGAAAAAGGACAAACAACGGTGTTTTTATGATAAACCAGCGATATTACCGGACGTAAGGCGGCTTTTGATTGTATATTTTGGATTATTTTTTTGGCCCGTAGCACGATAGTGCAACCGCTTTCCATGCTATGTGGATACAAAGTGTCCACAAGTATTTAGTGGTTAGTATTTGGTATTTAGTAGAGGAACCGCTTCGCGGGGACAAGATTGGTATTTAGTAGTCCGCCAAGGGCGGATTCGTGGTTTCTTCGTGGTTGAAATCTGTGGCTAATTTCCTGCAGCGTTCCATACCGGTTTTCCGAGGAAGGCCGAAAGAGTATTCGCATCTTCGACTATCCTGCCCAGCTTGCCGTGGTCAACTACATTAATACGTTTGCCATCCCTATGCTTTTCTGAAAACGGCGACGATACTTTCGACATCTACAACGAACAGCCTGTTGCTGCCTTCGAAATCGACGGGAATTGCGCCCTTGGGATTGAAAAGTACTTTGTCATACTGACGCAGCGGCCAGTCGGAGGAAATATCCACCTCCGTGGAGACTGAAACTATCCGGCCGGTAATGGTGGGGATCTCAATATTGTCCGGCAACTGAATGCCGCCCCTGGTCTGCTTCTTGTCCTCGTCCTTGCGGATTAGAACGCGCTTGCCAATTGGCTCGACCGTTTCAAATGCGTCCTGCTTGTTGGCATTTTTAATATTTTTCGTATCTTCTTTTTTTGCCATTTCGTTATACCCTAACCTGGATAAATCGGAATTCCAAATTCCTAAATTCTAATATCTAAATCCTAAACAATATCTAATTTCTAATATTCAAAATTCAAAACAAAAAACAGATGCTCTGTTTTATATAAAAATAGTCTCGGCCAGGGGCCGAATCATTTACTAAGAACTCAAAACTCAAAATTAAAAATTAAGATAACTCAAACTGACTGATAGCCAGTTTGAGTTATTTTGCGGTTTTCTTCTTAGCGGTCTTTTTCTTAGCCGTTTTCTTTCTTCCGAGCATTTCATCTGCTTTTTCAAAAGTGTCCGGCGGCCAGGTGCCTTCGGCCTGGAGTCTCTTTAAGTTGTCAAGCTGCTTTATACTGATAATCGTCTTGCAGCGCGGGAACTTGTTGCAGCCCATGAAGGGGCCCCTCTTGCCCTGGCGGATTACCAGTTCGCCGGTTTTGCACTTGTAACATTTTAGTCCGGTCGGTTCCGGCGGCGGTTTGGGCGGAAGGATAGTGCCGTCCGCATCGATATTAAGAATCGTTTTGCATTCCGGATAATCCGAACAGCCCAGAAACGGGCCGAATCTGCCCATGCGGGACATCATCGGTTTGGAACATTTTGGGCACTTGTGCTCGGTTAGTTCCGGCTTGAGCATTTTGCCTTCCCTGTCGCAGGGACATGCATATTTGCAGCTGGGATAGGCTGAGCAACTGAGGAACTTTCCACTTTTGCCGAACCTGTAAACCATCGGTTTTTTGCAGGTCGGGCAGGAATATTCACTTGGGGTGGTTTCGGCCTTGGCGTGCTTCATTTCCTCAAGAGCGGTGGCGAGCGATTTGCTGAACGGGCCGTAGAACTCGTTGAGAACGCTTATCCAATCCAAATGCTGTTCTTCAATTTTGTCCAGCTGCTCCTCCATGTGGCTGGTGAATGCGACATCCATAACGGTTGGGAAAAATTGACTAAGCTTTTCCGTAACGACGATGCCAATATCGGTTGCGTGGAACTTGCGTTCGAGCTGCTCGACATATTTGCGGTCCTGTATTGTCGATATTATCGAGGCGTATGTACTCGGCCGGCCGATGCCCTCCTTCTCCAGAGCCTTTACCAGCGATGCTTCCGTGAACCTTGGGGGCGGCTTGGTGAAATTCTGCTGGGCGTTTATATCAACGGCGGCAAGCGGCTGGGCCTGCCGCAACGCGGGTATTATTGGCTCGTCTGATTTAGTGGGCCATATCCGTGTGAAGCCGTCAAAGATAAGTACCCGCCCTGCCGCTTTGTAAATACATGGGCCAACCGCCGTTGGTGCCTCTATATCTATATTAGTAACATTCCATCGGGCGGAGGTCATCTGCGATGCAATGAAGCGGCGCCAAATGAGATCGTAAACCTTGAACTGCTCTTCGGTGAGGAACGATTTTATATCATTCGGTGTCAGGTCCGGGTCAGTGGGTCGAATCGCTTCATGTGCTTCCTGGGCGCTCTTTTTGGAACTGAAAATATTCGGGCGCGGCGGCAGATAGTCTTTGCCTATGTTATTTCCGATGTAATTTGCAGCGGCCTTTATGGCCTCCGGGGCAAGGTGGGTGCTGTCGGTCCGCATGTATGTTATCAGGCCCAGTGCTCCCATCGAGCCGAGGTCTATGCCTTCGTAAAGCTGCTGGGCAACTCTCATGGTTCTCTTTGTTGCAAAGCCAAGGCGATTTGAGCAGATCTGCTGGAGCGTGGAAGTGATGAGGGGCGGACCGGGCTGGGGTGCCGATTCCTTGACAGTCAGATTGGAGACCTTGAATTCCGCGGCTTTCAGTGCTGAATGTATTTTCTCTGCCGTTTGGCCGTCAGAAACATCAAACTTTTTGCCGCCGGCGGAATTGAGCTTTGCCTTGAAGGCATTTCGCTCGCTTAGCCAATTGTTCTGTTTGGCGAGGGCCGGGCTTTTGCCGTCCGGGCCGGGTTCGATAAATTTTTGCCACTGGGCGGAATAGTCATTTTGCAGGTCAGTTGAAAAGACCGCGGGTATGAGCCAGTATTCGACAGGTTCAAACTTGCGGATTTCCAGCTCTTTTTCGACGACGATTTTTACCGCTACAGACTGAACGCGGCCGGCACTTAGTCCTGAGGCGACCTTTTTCCAGAGCAGCGGGCTTATCTGGTAGCCGACTATCCTGTCGAGTATGCGGCGGGCCTGCTGGGCCATTACCTTGTCCATGTCCAGTTTGCCGGGGGAGGCGAAAGCCTGCTGGATAGCGTTTTTGGTGATGGCGTTGAAGACGACGCGGTATGTATTTTCCTGCGGAATGCCGAGAAGCTCCGCCAGGTGCCATGCGATCGCCTCGCCCTCGCGGTCAAGGTCAGTTGCCAGGTAAAGATTTGTGCACTTTTTCGCTGCGGCCTTTAGCGAAGTGACCGTTCGCTTTCGGCCTGGTGTTATCTCGTAAGTTGGTGCGAAACCATTTTCAATATCGACATTGAGCCCCTTTGAGGGCAGGTCGCGAACGTGTCCCATAGATGCCCTGACCTCGAAATCCGGGCCGAGATACCTGTTTATCGTCTTTGCCTTGGCTGGTGACTCGACGATCACTAACGATTTAGCCTTTGCCGCTTTTGCCATAGAAAACCTGCTCCTTTAATAATAAAGCCGGATAGATAACACAAATATGGGGCCGGTGTCAAGGAAAAGAATTTTGACGGCGTATTCTGCGGCTTGTTAGCGATTCTTGAGCAGTTCGGCAATCATCGGTTTCAGGCTCGCAATCGCCCTGCCGCGATGGGAAATGGCGTTTTTTTCGTCCGGGGCCAGCTGGGCGGCGGTTTTGGAGAGCCCTGCCGGTAAAAAAACCGGGTCATAGCCGAAACCGTTCGTACCAGCCGGCCCAGCGGCAATAGTACCTTCCAATATGCCCTCGGTTTGCAGCAGTATCCCGTTGGGCTCTGCCAGGCAGAGGCTGCAGACGAACCGGGCGGTTCTTTTGTCCGATGGGACGGATTTCATCATATCCAGCAGTTTATCTATATTGGCACGGTCAATTTCCGTTCTCGGCTGATTTTCCGGTTTCCGGCCGGAAAATCTTGCCGAATTTACGCCCGGAGCGCCGTCGAGAGCATCGACGACTAATCCGGAATCGTCGGCAATTGTCCATAGGCCGGTGGCTTTGGCGTAACCAACCGCTTTTTTGGAGGCGTTTTCAGCAAAGGTTGTACCATCTTCGGTGATTTCAGGGATGCCGGGAAAATTTATGCCCAAGGTATCGGTTAAACCGACCCATTCAATATTGCCGCCAGCCTGTCCCGCCATAGCTTTTGGCGACGGCGGAAGCATCGCGGAAAACTCGGCGACCTTGCCCTTATTAGTTGTACCTATGAGAATTTTCATTTTTGATTTTAGAATATAGAACACAGAATACAGAAGACAGAATAAGGAACCGCCTGCGGCGGGACCGTTTTATAAGATTATTAGACACGGATTTACGCAGATTTGCACGGATTTTTAGAAAAAAGGCTCACCACGAAGGCACGAAGCGGTCGCTTTAATTCTCGTTCATCTGTTTATTTTTTCGAATATATCATATACTCTACTGTCAGCAAAAAAGCCGGAAATAATACACTTAGAACAACTTGTGTATCTTTCCCGATAGTATTTAATCCCCGCAAAATAAAAAAGACAATCAATCCTAATGTAATCGCTTGAAATGCCCCGAAAACCAAAAACATACTATTTTCTTTCTTCATCTTCTCACCTTTCACTATAACAGTTTTCTATAAATCTACAATATCGCAGATCCAGCAAAGCTGGAGTGAAATTCGCCTCAGGCGAACCGAAGGAGGAATCAATCTACATTATACAACTTGTGCCTTAGGTATCTACAATTTTAATAGCCACAGCACCTAAGGCGTAAAATACCTTGGGCATAAATTTACGCTGATTTGCACGGATTTTTTAAAAGAAAGGAAAATGGGATAAAATACTTAAAATTCTTGACAATGTGGAGGTTGTGGGTTAAGATTCCGGTGCGGCACAGATTCATCATCAGGAACGATATATATTATAGAAGCACAAGCTTGGGCATTAATTATTGATTATTAGCTGTTTTTCGCCAAAAAATGAGTGAAATTTGGAATTAATAGACCGCCCCCGGACTCCGTCCCCAAAATTATTTTTCTTGTCGTAAAAACTGACCTGAATACCCTTTGGTTGGTGTTCCAAAAGTTATCTCAAAAATTAACTGGCAGATTGGCATACCGGGAGACAAACGGATACTGAACAATCCATGATTAAATAATTCCAACTGGATAGGCCCCTCAAATCCAGCATGTATCGTTGGCGCAGTGATATGTATCGCTAAGCCAAGTCGAGCCAATGAACTTTTTCCTTCAACCCTTGCAGCAATTCTTGAATGATTTGGAATTTTAATCTTTTCATGTGTCCATGCTAAAATAAATTTTTTAGGTCCTAAAACATAACCTTTGTCAGACAACCTTTTCCCCTTGGTATATTTGTCCCGGAACACAGTATACTTGAAATTTGGGCCTGGTTCAATAACTTCTCCTTCATGTCTATCAACTTGATCAAAATTCCACTCTCGAAACTGCTTTGCTAAAGTTAGGTCAACAGAAGTAGAACTATAGCAATCCGTATCAGGCTTCGGATTTATACTAATTTGGTTCTTATCCAAAAATATTTGGATTTCGCGGTCTGTAAGTATCATATTAGGTGTCTATTATTTGGTTTCTATTTACCCAAATTCTCCACTGCCCTGAAGATGCTTCTTGGGGCAATTCAATTAGCACATCATCTTTATCCCTAGCTATTTCAGCTGCCTGAATATTATTATGGCCGGTTTGAGTAGTACATAAAATAACTTCGGTACTAGTCCCACATGCCGTTTTAATATAGGCGATACGCTCAGATTTAATAGCTCCCGATTTAATTCTTGCTTTTACCCTGAACATTGGACATCCTTTCCTTTTAGAGCTTGAAATAGATTATAAAAACTCTTTGCCAGAAACAACTTTTTCACTTTTATAGCCTTTTGCTTCCGAAATCAGCAAAAACACCTTTGTTTCTTAAATTTTACAAACATCGCTATATAGTGGTATTTTATATAATTACTTAACTGATCACAAGGAAAAACCAGACAGATTTGCATTTTTTGCACTTTTTCCTTTTATTTAATCATCCGCCCGTCATGCTCAGGTTATCAACAATTTTATTTGTTGCATCATCTAATTCAACAAAATCGTATTCAGATTTGGCACTAAAAAGATTGGTTTCAATCGTTTTAAGTTTTTTAATAGTTGCCTCAACAGCCTTTTCTGATTGATCGATTCCTATCCATCTTCTATTGTTGATTTGGGCTAATTTCAACGTTGTACCTGAACCACAAAAACAATCTAGAATAATACTGTCTGAATTTGAAGATGTACGAACAATTAAATCCAACATGTCTGGGTTTTTTTCTGTCGGATAAACAGGGTATTGAGGGTCCTTGTATTCCCAAATATCTTGCACCCTCTTGCCCTCTCTTTCATCAGCAAAGATTATTTTCCTCGGATTCCCTGTTGAAGACCATTCAATCAATCCATCTTTATCCCATTGCTTAAGAGTTTCAACATCTGTTCGCCAGTGTCTACCTTTGGGTGGCATCATTCCTTTAAATGGTTGATTGGATTTTCCGTTCTCTGTTTCTCCCGGTGCATGAATGGGCACAGTTGTATATTGTCTTCCTTGCTCATCTGTCTTTGCAAACAATCTATCAATATCTTTTTCAGTATATTTTTCTCGTGGTTCGTTCCAAATTGGATTTGAAGATTTAGTATAAAAAAGGATGAGGTCTTTTACATTACCAAACCCGAGTCGATTAAAATTTTTGGGATTGCATTTAATTCTTGTAATATCGTTTCTGAAATTCTTAATTCCAAAAACTTCATCCATCATTACTTTTATATAATGCCCGATTTTGTAATCAATATGCAAATAAATTGAGCCTTGTTCAGACAGCAACTTTTTAAGTAGAATTAAACGTTCTCTTAAAAATTCAACAAAGTCTTTGCCAATAAGCTTGTCGGAATACGCAATGTCTCCGTTTCTTGAATTACTAATTGTTGAGGCTCTACCATCTGTAATAGTAAAATTACCACCTGTCGCAAAAGGCGGATCAATATATACCAAGTCTATTTTCCCTTCTAGTCCCCTATCTTCTAAAAGGTAGCTAAGACCTTGAATGTTATTTCCTTTTATTAGTAAATTTTTCATCTGATTAAAGCTGATATAAAAATTCCCGTAAAACTAACGCACTCATTATATTTAAATGCTTATAATCCTTAGTAATCTGTTCATAATATCTACTTTTATCCCGAATCCAAGGAATTCCATCAATAATACCGATACAGGTGGCCCCTTTACACTTCGCCGTTAGAGTAGTAATTACATCTCTAAATGAGTTGTTTTGATTTCCACCAACTGCTGTTATAAATTTTGTTTCGCCAAGAATATATTTCCCATTAAACCGTGCCACAAAATCTAATCCTTTTTCTTTAGAGTAACCGAAATTTTCTCTTGCGAATTTAACTAAAACCTTATCACCGCCTTTCAGTATAGCATTTTCGGTGGTGCTTGAAAAAGTTGCAACATCAACCGGTTCAATCCCTAAAGATTTTTTCTCTATCCATTTCGCGAACATTGGACCTATTTGAGTGTTAGTTTCCTTTGGTTCAGTACACTTTTTATAAAGTTTCGAAATCCCCATTTCATAGAAATTGCCCGTAATCCTATTTACAGTTTGTGGGTTTCTTGAGATACTTTCTGGGTCCATTCTCAAAAAAGAAACATAACTGTCCTTTATTGGAAACTTTTTCAATCTTAGCAGGTTTGTAAATAATTCTATATTATCTTGTTTATTAAATGACTTCTCAATTTCACGCCAAATATCTTCATCAATTTCTCGTATCCCTTCTGGAATTGTCGGATAAACTTGAAATAGGTCATCAAGATAAGACCTTTGATTTGCGTAATCTATGCTTAATTTAGTCCAAGTGTGCAATCTGATTTCTTTATCGCTCAGCTTCGATTTTCGCTTTTTGCGCGGTCTTTTCTTCTTGGTAGCTTTGCGTTTGGCCATTTTGTACTCCCTGTGCTTTAACTATATATAACTTCCTCCGGATTCTACCCCAAAATCCCGACCCCGTCAATATATAATCCGAAGGCACAAACCGCGTCGAAATTTTAGGACAGGGGCTATCCACATAGCATAGAAAGCGGTTGTACTATCGTGCTATTGGGTAAAAAAATAAAAAAATTTATCTCCATTCCCTATAAGCACTTATCGATTTTCGCAAAAGAAAAAATCACCGATTTTCGCATGAGAGACGCAAGTTCGTGCAAAGGGTGGGGGGACACGATTTCGGCAAAGCCGCAATCGTGCCCCCAGTTTTTAGTTTTTAGTCTTTAGTTTTTAGTAGAGGAGGCCGCCGTTGGCGGCGGAAGTTTTTTATTCTGGGTTCTGTCTTCTGTATTCTATTTTTAAGGATTTTATGCTACGCAATACGCATCACGACATACGACATACGATCCCTCCTCGTTGTGATAACTGTTTTTTTTCGGTCTGGATGATGGGGGCCAGCCGCCCGGCCCTTACCTGCAAACAGAAAACCAACTTCGTCGGCAGGTCGCGGATAGTCCAACTCGAACAATCCTGCGCCAATTTCTACCCCAGCGGAGATTTTAAAGCCGGGTCCGAAGCCGTCCGGCGAATCCCGCTTACACAGGGCAAATTCGCTCTCGTCGATGCGGAAGATTACTGGCGGCTTGTAAAATTTCAATGGTTCGCCGTCTTTAGCGCCAATACCTTTTACGCCTCCAGAAAGAATAAGGGAAAATGCGTTAAGATGCATCGAGAGATAATGAGGGCCCCTGCTCATCTTTTCGTTGACCATATCGACCATGACGGCTTGAATAACTGCAAGAGTAATCTTCGTTTATGTACCCCCGCCCAGAATACACACAATATCCGTTCAATGGCTGGCGGAACTTCAAAATATAAGGGGGTGTCCCGGCAGAGTACGAGTGGAAAATGGGTCGTCACGACCAGATTAAATGGAAAGAGATACCACATCGGTTCCTTCATCGATGAAATAGAAGCCGCAAAAGCTTATGACAAAAAGGCGACAGAACTGCACGGCCAATTCGCTTGTCTTAACTTCCCTCCTGCAGAGGGAAGTTAAGACAGCTTAAAGTTTAAAGTGTAAAGTGCAAAGCTGTGGAGCCGCTTCGCGGGCAATTAAACAGGTCCCTCCGCTCGCTAGCGCTCGGTCGGGACGACATTTTTTTGCGCTCGGGATGACAGGAAGTGGAAGGTTTAGAATTTGCCGGATTGTTTTGCGTGTTTGGCAAGTGATGCGGCTCCGATGATACCGGTGTCTTCGCCGAGAGTGGCGAAACAGATCTCCAGTCTTTCCGGTTTCAAGGTCCAAATCTGCTGGTCGAAATGGTTTTTGATCTTGCTTAAGAGGAAATCCCCCGCCGCGATCATCCCGCCGGAAAAGACTATCCGCTTCGGCTCTGTGGTATGGAGCATGTTAATGCACATTATCGCCAGGGCCTTTGCGGTTGTATCAACTATCTCACCAGCCAGCTGGTCTCCGGATTCGGCATGAGCGAATACGGCTTCGCAGGTTACCTTGCAGTTCTGGTCGAGCAAGTCCTGCAGGCTGGACTTGCCGCCCTGCGTGAGGGCCTCTATCGCCCTTGCGGCAGTTGAACTTGCCGATGCATAGGCCTCGACGCATCCTTTCTGTCCGCAACCGCATAGCCGGCCGTCGGGGTGTATTATTAAGTGGCCGAGTTCGGCAGCATTATAATCTGAGCCGGTAAGGAGCCGGCCTTCTGTGACAATTCCTCCGCCAATTCCTGTGCCGAGCGTGAAAAAGACCATATCGCTGATGTCTTTTCCCGCGCCTTCGGTAAATTCGCCCCAGCAGGCGACGTTCGCATCGTTTTCAAGGACGGCGGGTGCATCCAGCTCGGCAGCGATCATATCTCTCAGCGGTGTGTTTTTGAAGTTGGGCATGTTGGCGGATTTTATGATGATCCCGTTTGGATAGTCGGCAGGGCCGGGAGTTCCGATCCCGATAGCGGCAATGTCTTCGCTGGAAAAACCGGACTTCTCTATGAGCCCCCTGCACTGGCGGCCGATTCGCTTGACAACATTGGCAGGTCCGGAGTCCGAATCTGTTGGGATCGAATCTTTGCCGAGAAGATTTATATTCTCATCAAAGAGGCCCGCTTTGGTATTTGAACCGCCAAAATCTATGCCGATGAATGCTTCGCTCATAATTTCTTAATCCTCATATCCGTTTGGTTTTGCGTTGTGCCAGGCCCATGCGGATTCTACGATTTTTTCCAGTTGCGGGTAATCGGTTTTCCAGCCCAGCTGAGATATTGCCTTCGAAGCATCGGCGGTTAGTACAGCAGGGTCGCCGGGGCGACGGTCGGTTTCTGTTACTTTTATTTCTTTGCCGGAGACTTTCGCGACGGTTTCTATTACCTGGCGGACCGAATAGCCCGTACCATTGCCAAGGTTGTAAAAAAGCTGCTGGCGGTCATCAAGTTTTTCCAAAGCCAAAATGTGTGCCTTGCAGAGGTCCTCTACATGGATATAGTCGCGAATGCAGGTGCCGTCTTCGGTAGGATAATCCGTGCCGAAAATTTTTATGTCCTCCCGCTTTCCCATTGCCGCCTGTATAATCAGCGGAATAAGGTGGGATTCAGGCCGGTGGTCCTCACCCAGTGTGCCATTTTCGCCGGCACCTGCGGCGTTGAAATATCTAAGCGCAGCATACCTTAACTTTCCAGCTTCACTTTGAAAATGACACATCCTCTCGACGTCCCATTTGGTCTGGCCGTAGGGGCTGATCGGAATCTTTGGTAAATCCTCGACGATAGGAACCGTATCCGGCATGCCGTAAACGGCGGCGGTACTGGAGAAGACGAATTTTTCAACTCCGGTATGCTCCATCGCTCTTAACAATACAGAGGTATTGCAAAAGTTGTTTGTATAATACTTCAAAGGCTCGCGGACGGATTCGCCGGTCTCTATGAATGCGGCAAAGTGCATTACAGCATCTATCTGTTCGTCCCTTAGCGTTTTGCAAAGGAGCTGATAGTCGCCCAGGTCGCCTTCTATGAATTCGGCATCCCTTGCAGCGGCGCGGTGGCCCTTTGAAAGATTGTCGTAAACGACCGGTTCGTGACCCGCTCTTTTTAGCATGAGGGTCATGTTGCTGCCGATGTATCCTGCTCCACCTGCTACGAGTATTCTCATTGCCGCTTTCCTGAAACAGTTCCGCCAAATTTTGTTAGTATCCGTTTGAGAATTCTTTCTTCCAAATCCGGGTCCGGGCCAAGTTCAATCCATGTCAGCTCGTCGGCCTGGAGCCGGAGAGTCTGCAGCGAACTTTCGGTATCCGTAAAAGATTCAGCGGCACGCGAAAAACCGTAAATTTCCACCTCTGGTATCGATAGCCTGCTGGTCTGCGAAGTACATTTAATGCACCACAAACTGCTGGGGTCCTGATAGACCGTTATCTGCACCGTTCTTGAGATACTGTGCATATTGGATTCGGCCTTAGCAGTTACGCTGGCGTTATCAGTTCGCCATGGCTCAAAGAACTGCCCGCCGCGAAGGCGTTTTGTCCGTATTATACCGGCCTGGAGGTCGTTCTTTTCGATGACAAACTGCATCCTGCGGAGTGTGTCTTCGGCTACCTGCATAATTAACTCCTTCGGCCCGCCCTGGCCGCAAAGAGGCTCACTCGGTATTGCCTCGGGTATCTGATCCTCCCTGGCACATCCAGCAAAGACAACCAGCAGTAGCAGAACCGTTAGATAGAAACTTCCGTGCTTTTTCATTTGTTATCCGCCTTATCTTAGATAAATGTTGGTTTGGCGGGATTATAGCCTGATATTGGTGCGGTCTCAAGGAAAATTAATAATCAATAAAAATTAAAAGGCTCCCGACCCCTTTATTTTTCTTATTTTTCTCCAAAGGTAAACGCATGACCGGCGGTGGCCGGGGAGATGTTCTTGCAAAGCTATTTATGCCAACTTTGGTGGCAATACAATATAATCCGGCAATCAGAGAGTTTTACCAGCGGCTGGTCAAAGCCGGCAAAACAAAAATGACCGCTGTAACAGCGTGCATGCGGAAAATGTTGACGATTTTAAATGTGATGGTAGCTAAAAAAGAATATTGGAAATCTGAATTATATGCTTGATTT
>SDBT01012348.1_pt1 | contig 13723 bp, 22 predicted proteins | sample 2277101 | NCBI WGS metagenome assembly SDBT01 (sample SAMN10404973, study PRJNA504765) | marine sediment metagenome | isolation source: marine sediment core GS10_PC15, 103 cmbsf | place: Arctic Ocean: Southern Knipovich Ridge | collected 2010
GCCTAGTCGACTTAGCTGACACGAAATTTACCTCTCTGGTGATATCACTCGGAAGTTTTTCAATTTCTTTGCCAAGTTCCCCGGCGCTAGTTCCTGCGTCCGATAATTCGATTTGTAATTCCTGCAAATCCTGGACTAAAAAGTCGGATTGGTCGCCCGCGGCGTCCAATTGACTGGCGCTTTCATCTATTTTTTGTATAAAATCAACCGCGGCCTGATCGATTAAACCAAACCCTTCCGGACCGGCGAGCTTTGTCAATGCCGATAACTCTTCTGTTGTGAATCCATCCAGAGCAAGCCGCTGTTGCACCATGCCGAAAAGCATTTGTTTTGTTTGTTCGTCCCACGCGGCGGTGACATTTCCAATCTCAGTTTGAACGCCTATTAAATCTTCCTCGAGCGAGGCAAAATCTTCTGCGGCTTCAGCCGCGGTCTGTCCGGTGGCCGTTCCAAAATCTTTGATCTCTTGCGTGAGCCTTTCCTCTTCTTGTCGGAGTTCGGTTAACTCGTCGTTTACCGAACCAATCGCGTCAGTGACCTCAATCGATCTTTGAAAAGTATCGATCCACACTTCGGCCGCGGCGGTTGCATCTATTGTAAAACCGATGTTTTTTTGTAACTCTTCGTTTAACTGAAATTGCGCTAACGCCGCGTTGCTTGTTATAGATTGCAATGTTGACCCTGTTGCGATCAAGCTTTGTTGGGCTCTATCCTGATTTTCGGCAAGTTTTATGCTATCTGAAACTTCTTGATTATACATTTTGATCAATGTCACATTGGGAGCCAAAGTGACCTTCAGCAACCCGAACCTATCGATCAGTTTAGATTCTACATCAACCCATTTGGCTATTTCTCCAGTAATAAACCCTATTCCTGTGGCCTCTTGTTTGACCGAATCGCCAAGGTTTTTAAGTGATGCGGTCAACTGATCGAATGGATCTACAGCCGATTCTGCCGCGCCTCCGGCCTGTTCGATCAAAACGGCTCCGGCCCTCAGCGTTCCTTCTAATAAAGCGAGTTGTTTATCTGTGGCGCTCAACGCTTCGACAGTTACGCCCAATTTGTCAGCGAAGTCTTGATAGGATTCCCCAAGTTTTATCGTAAGTCCAAGATTATCCAAGATCAAAGGACTTGATCTTTTTATACCGCGGTTAATGCTCTCGTACATGAATGCGGTAGTACCCAAACTAGGATTTAGAGCATTAGCGGCTTTAGCGATCTTTAGCAGTTGGACGGAGTTATTTTGTAAAGAAGCCCTTAAATCTCCTTGCGTACCGGCGAGGGCGGTCGTAACCGACGCCATGATCTCCATACGAGATATCGTTCCATTAGAAACTGCCTCCAGTTCCCTCATAGCAATCGTGGCGTTGTTGACTCCCCCCATAAGCGACGTAAAAGCGGCGGCCGTTTGCTTGACAACCGCGCCGCGGCGTCCAATATCAAATGTCTTTTTTAGCGCAACGCCCAAGGCAATAGCGACAAAAGTCCACTTGGTAAATAACGCCTGCGCTTTTTTGACTCCGTCATTCAAGCCGGTCAGCGCGTCTTTCTGTTTTTTAATTACCTTGACGCCCCCCTTGTCCTTGCCGATAATCACGATCTCTATTTTTTCAACAGCCATTTAACGACCTTTAAATTTCTTTACAACGCTACCGGCTTTTCCGAGCGCTCGATCAATAGCGCTTTTCCGTTTTGCCGCATCGCTCTCGATATTTTCGGCGATACGTCTCCGCATAAACCAAAATAAGGGAGACCCACCGGCCCAAGTCCAGGGAGCGCCCCAACCGCCGCCGTATACTAAAACTGCGTACCACATCGGGGGAGCGCCTTGCTTCTTCTTTATGTACTCTTTGAGTCGCTCCCGTTCACTTTTGGGACTACTACCTCATTCATTTTGTTAAAAAACTGCGTGATTAAATTTGTCAGGTCAAGCAAGCTTATTTCGCCGATCAACTTAATCGCATCTTCTGGCTCTAAAAATCGACCGTTCCCGTCACCCACATAATGAGACAATACCTCTTTGCTTTTTTCTATGTTTCTATGACTTAGCGCCAGATAATCATCTACTGACATTTCGGTTAGTACTCTTTCATAGGAAACGATAAGCTGTAAGACATTATCAGAATCGGACGCGGATTCCTCGTCGACAACCTCGATCACTAACTCTTCATCGGTCTCGGTTTCATCGGTAGAATCAATTTCTTTTTCTAATTCCTTGGTGTCTGTTTTTGTTTTCATTTATTAGCCTCGTATCGTTACGGATAAGCCGCTATTTCATTGGATACTATGAGTTGGGCATAAAGGTCCTCGGCATCGTTGTCCTTCACCATGAAGATACCAGCGGATTCGGATACCCCATCGGCGTCGCTAATCGTCTCAAAGGTTTCCCATTTGCCAGCTAAATCGATATTTAATGTATGCACAGAATAGATAGTCCCAGGCGTAGCGAAGGTTGATCCCTCAAAGGTTAATCGAATTGCCCGCGCGGTCTGCGCTCTCATCAAAACTTTCTCAGCGATAGATTGCGTTTCGTGTTCAAATGCGATCCGTAGCGTTATTTCCGGTCTGGTCATAACCGCCTTGGTAAAGAACAGTTCGCCATCTGCGGTAAACCTTGGTTGCCATCCCGTCTTTACCGAAAGCTCGATCTCAGAGATCGAATTGGTTATTTGTGTTGAGCCAATCGTCCCGCCCGCGGCGTCAATATATAGCTTCCCTTTTTGCATCAAAATTTCTTCGACTGCAAGCAGTGATAACGCGGGTGTAAATGTAGTCGGGGCGGCTTGTCTGCCAAACCATGTCGACGAGACCATTAAGGATTCGCCCATCACGCCTTTTAGTGAAATCTCAGCGGGAATACAATACGCGGCTTCTTCCGCGCCCTGATTGTCTCCGGTCTCGATTGTATAAGGCTGTATGAACGTATCGGCCGGTTGAGTGTCTACGGGCACCGTATGATCATATATGAAATTCGTTCCCCCGCCGTCGGCGCCTGGGGTAGCGTTTTCGATACCCGCGGAGAACAAAGAGATTAACTGTTGGTACGTCGCCGGGGCGTCCGGAAACGCGATAGCAGTCAATACCTGCGGGATATATGTCCGGTCTTTTCCGGGGATATTTCCGATATGCTCATCGGCAAAAACGAGGGTTTGTTGTTCGTCCAAGAATCCAGCGGGACCGCGCCATACCTGAGTCGCCGCTACTGCAGTCCCGTTTACCGACTCTCTCCCTAGTTGTACTTTAGATTTGAATATGTTACCCATTGTCTACCTCCGATTCTTTGGGTTTGTTGTTTGATTTGTTTGCTTTCTCATAGAGTTTATATTCGCTGTGCGCGGGTATATCCAAGATTTCATCCAGCGTTAATCCAGTTTTCTTGACATCCCCATCGGCCAAGTCGCGGGCTGGGATTCCCTCGAAAGTATCAGCGCCCCCCAATCCTCCGATATAAATCAATGTTTTTTTTACGTCTTTACTTTTTGCCATTGTTTAGTCCTTTACTAAAAATGATAGAACCCAAGCCTCAACTCGGTATATATTGTTTCCTTTCCTCTCATAGCCTACAAAACTCGTACCTTCGAGTTCGCTCCATTGCCAAAAACCGGAAAGGGCGTGATTGGTTTGTGAGAATAAAAGCTCGAATATCTTTTTTTCGATTAGGTCCAATCTATCCTCGACTTGATCGTCTGATAAATTTGATCCGTCGACTCTGATACCCACGCCGATTAGTAGATTTATTGTGCCCGCGACCTGTAGATTCAAGGCGCGTGCGTCTCTTTTTGCCGACCCAGAGGACACAAAACAATAAGGGCTCTTACCAGCGAGCTCCTCAGCGTCCGGTTGGCTTTTATAAATTACCGATATCGGTTTGGTCGTGTTCGTTGCCGTCTGTACAAGAGCGGCATTTATTAGATCATGTACCTTTACTCGGATAGTCGCTCGACTTGTTAGCGTGAGGGTCATTTATATCGGTCTCCGGATCTTGGCTCTCAACATATCGGCGCCTTGCTTTGCCAGCCGTTCCCCGACTTCTCTGTTCGTCCTCGTATAAAAAGCGTGGTCGCCGCCGCGGTTTTGCTCATATACGCCATAATCTGCGGGTCTTTGTTGGTTTTGAGGATTGACAGCCGCGGGGTCGATAAAGACTCTACCTTGAGGTACTTTTAAATCTACGGCCGTTCTGTGGGCGGCTCTTAGCGTTCCGGTGACCACATGGGTGATCGATACAGCGTACCTATGCACCGAGATCGTTATCCCTCGGATCACAGTACCGAATAGGTTGGTAGGGCGTAGAGCCGCGATTATTGCATTGTTTTTCTTTTGCGCTTCTTGAACGCCTCGAATAGATAAACCGATATTCATTACCTAACTCCTATGGTAACGACAACTTCCACGAACGACGTAGGATCAGCGATAAATGTCGTCTTTTTAGTATGTGGATCGTCCAACCCAAGACCGACAATGACCTCGGGAGTAAGCGGTTGAAACGGCATACATAAAAGACCGGTCAGGTTTCCGGTTGGCTCCAAAAAATCGCCTCCCGCGTTCTCGCCGCCTCTTTTGGTAGAGCATGGGATCGTCGCCATTTTCAAAAAGCTTGGATCGTTGAATCCAAGTACCGTTTCCTCCCCGACTGAAAAGACCGGAAAGGTATCGCTCCCTATTATCAATTGATCGCCAGCTTTGATGTCAATCGCCATGTTTGTTTAGCTCCCCGACTCCGTGGTCGGTAGTTCGTCGTTATGATCTGCAATGTCGAGCAAAATGACTCCCGCTTCAAGTTCCTGGAGGCCGACCCCGTATTTCTTTTCGAGTTGTTTTTCTTTGCGGTCGATCCGTTTGGCTACTTGGGCGGCCAGTTGAGAAAATCGCCTTGACTGAGTCCCGGCGGTCGTATCGACATCGTCTAAATTCCCCTCGATTGATTCAAGTACCCTGAGCTCCGCGGTATCGATGAATTGATCGACGCTTGCAGTAATAGAAGCGATATCCGCATCTACGACGCTCGATATATCTGAAACCGCCCCCCCAGCGTCTCGGATCGCCGCGCCCAAGGGGTCATTTAGGTCGGTATTAGTACCGTTAACTGTCGTGCCGTCTAAATCAGCGGCTACCATCAACTTACCCGTCCGGGCGACTAGGATCGTCTCGTATTTGGCTCTTTCAGTTATAGCCATTTATCACCTATTTAAAAAAGGGGAGGATATTTTGGATCCTCCCCATATAGAAAATCTTTACGGGAATGTAGTCGGTCCAGTGAGTGACGAATTGGCCGTGACGTCGGTATCGTCTGCTTTTGCATAAGTGCCCCCAGTCTCGCTCCAGCACCCGCCCAGCACCACCACCCCGGACGCCCCGCCGCCGCTAAAGCCCTGATGCAAAATCTGACAGTTGAACAGGCGTATCGTTTGAGTTGTGTTAGCTGCGCCTACGTCGATATTGGCCGCAAACTTCACGTTGGTCACATGAAACCTGTCGCCGCCGTCCTCGGAGTCGAGGTCAATTGCACCTTCAACGGTTCCATTGTCTCCATTCCAGTAAATGCGGACTGCGTTCCCGGAGCCGCCATGAACGACCAAAATGGAAAAGTCAGAACTGTCGCCGTCCATGCCAACATTACCAAGATAGACATTCATTTTCTTGCCAACGGAAGTATGGGTTAGCAATAACCCGTCTTGCCCGCTTGTGTCGTGGTCGAGATGGATATTCTGCATCGTCGCTTCCCAGGTGCCTGACTGCGCTCCTGGAGCCATCTCTAACACTTGATCCCCCGTCAATGCTGAGATAACTGTCTCAAAACGATTACCTTCACCGATGAGCATTACACCGGATACAGTCGGCCATGTCAACCCCGCCACTTCAGCATACTCTCCTGCCTCGACGTGAATTTTCTTTCGTGTCGACGTCACCAGTGAGAGGGCTTTTGTGATTGTTTTAACCGGAGATATTTTCCCGCCGCCAAAGGTATCGTTTCCGCCCGGAGAGACGTAAATGGAGCCAATGTCCATATCCATAACTCCGGTCAGGGTTATTTTCTTCCCTACTAATTCGCTAAATCTTTCTACAGCCATGATTTTTTACCTCATAAAAATAATGGGGCGGGCGGTTTGCCCGCCCCTGATTGATTATAGGGCGCCGAGTCTAATCCTCGGATTCGGCCTCGGCTTCGCTCTTTGGGTTGCCTTTTTGAGCCGGTTTTTCTTTCTTGGCTCCCCCCTCGGCTTTCTTGCCCTTGGGCGACTCAGCGGTCCTTGCGGCGACCTCTTCGTGGGATAAACCCGCGCCTTGCTTAACAGGCTTCGGAGATCGATATACATGAACCTTGCCGAGTTTTTCATCAAGCTCTTTTAGAGCTTTGGCGGGTATGTCTGAATGTTCAAGTAGAACATCCACTTTTGCAACGAGCTCGTTAAGAAGCTTGATCGTTTTTTGCGCTACGCGACTTGGGTTTGCCATTTATACCTCTCTCACTAAACGATTGTCGGGCGAGCGTATGACCCGTCAACGAGTCGCATACAAACGCCATTCAATCGATCAGCCACACCGAATCCAATTCGACGTGACCACACGCCGGATTTGAGGGGGCTCTTGCCTTCTTGCTCTGTTACGAGAGCGAGACCGCGGGGGAGTCCGGTATCGGCTGGATCGACACGAGCCTGTAACGGCTTCGGTTGATCCAAGTCTAAACCGAACTGAAAAGTCGTTGGAATGAAATCCCACTCGACAACCCAGACGCCATTTGTCCGGCCAATCACCCGACCGGGCATATTGACGGGGAGATTGAAGGGGAGAGCGGTATCCATTCCATCTCGGACAAAGTTATCAGACACAGCGTCGAAATCTGTCAGCGCTTCAGTCTCGGGGACCTCGGTTGAGTTAATAAAAACGGCGATATTGTTTCCGCCGGTCGCCCTCTTGGTGTGATGTAAGAGATCATCCCGGATTGTCTTGTATGGGTTGTTAGTGTCCGAGATAGCCGTCGCGGCATAACCAGAGGCCAAATAATGATCCTCTGTCGCCTCTGACGCGCTACCGATCACAGGGGGATAGACAACCGCATCGCCATTCGCCAACCCTTCGATTGCTAATGAACCATGATAGTCGTCTACAAATGTAGCCTGGACGTTATTGAACAACCGATCAAGGATCAAAAACCGGACGGTTGCGGTGTCCTCTGTTTTGATGGTTTTCAAATGGTTGTCCAACTCTTCCAAGGTCATATAGGCCATATCGACCCGATTCCCACCAAACGCGTCGGCGTATTCCTTCAATGGAAACGCGACGTCGTATTGACCGGTCCGCTTACGGGCGGCGACCTGTGATTGTACGCCAACCTCTTGAAGCTTTCCTCCCCCGGGCAATTTATATCGGATCTTGAATACATCGGACTCTTTCTCTACCAAGACGCCCATAGCCTGTCGCAAATCCTCAGACCAAGAGTCGGCCAATTCGGAGACCGCATCGTATACAACTTCCGCCCCTAAATTTTGAACTCGAAACGCACGATCTGAGTCGTCCTTTCCGAGTAAACCGTAAATTCCACTCATAATTTTTTTACCTCATTGATTAATAAATGTTATCGCCAATCAAACTATGCCCAATCTTGGCGCCAACGGAAGTTGAAATAAATCACTTTCGTTATATCGCCGAGTTGGGAAACTGACGTTATTCGTCCAACCGGGACAGTCAGCGTACCCACGGAGTCGCCAAATATTCCGGCGGTGTCTGATAGATAGATTGGGTCGTCGAACGCCTGATTTGTCAAAGTAAATCCGGCCACGGCGCCGCGCTTGAGTACATTAACGACTCCCGCGGCTCCGGCTTTGTTCATTGCGATCCCGATTGCCTGTTGATGCCCCGAATCGTTCGCGTCGGCTACCTGAACCTTGCCAGCGGAATCCATATAAACGGCTTGCCCTTTGGTAATCGCTTCGCCCGCGATAAATGAATAAATTTCCGCTTCTTGGGAATGTAACGCCGCGATCTGTGCGGCGGTAATTACTAGATCAGTCATTGTAAAACCTCCAAAAATACTAGAGAGTAGGCGCCCGCTTCGCTTTTACTGGCCCTTTCGAGTTGTCACTACCTTTGCGAGGGGGCGTTCTTGGGGGCGATCCTTTTTGTTTCTTTGGATCGTCCTCGTCGAGGAGCATATAATCTCGGCCTTTGATCGCGGCTTTTATTGCCTTATCGATTCCCGTCACCTTGAATGTATCCTCGTCGATTTCTAAATGTTCAACGATTGACTCATCGTTTTTGATGAGCTTCCAAAGATCATTTACAACCTTTGGATTAATCCCATACTTCGGATCCAACGCCTCGGCTTTTACGGCGCTTGACAAAAGCCTTGAGAGAAGGGTCTTTACCTGTTCTCCCTGATCGCCAAATTGTTTAGTGAGTTTTTCGAGCGCTTTGTTCGCGTTCTCTAAATCGCTATTGTCAGCGTCCTCGACCTCAGATAGCTTTTTGAGTTTTGTTTCGATGTCCTCAACGTTATCAACGCCAAGCTTCTTGAGAAACTTTGCCTCGGCGCCTTTCCGTCCTTGGGCGGCGGCGGCGTTTACTTCTTTTTCGGTATGGGTTTTTTCGGGCTTGTCGTCTGGCCCCTCCCCTGCTTTATCATCCTCCCCTTTGTCTTTATCTTTTGAGTCGGTGTCTTTTTCGTCGTCCTTCGCCCCTTTGTCGTCGTTCTCCCCTGACTTAGAATCCCCATCTCCCGATTTATCGCTCTTGTCAGCAAACGAGAACGACACAATCGAGGAAAGTAAAAATCCAAATATGTACTTGAGCATTTTAAAACTCCTCTCCGGTAAGGGTGGAGGGACCCACTTAAGCAAAAACCCCGCAACAGTCGATCAATTGAATTGATCTAATCGTTACGGGTTGATTCTCTTTGTTAGGCTTCCTGTTCGGTTCGCCAAGTGATCGAGAATTTAATCCAACATATTTAATTGCTTCGATTATATATTATTATATAAAATATTGCAAGTAGGGGGGTGCAAATATTTAATCATAAACAACCGTTATGTCGCCAGGGGTTCCGCCAGAGGTCACAACTACCAAGCCTGTCTGGAACTCAACGCCGAACTCAAGCGTAGTTTCAACGGTTAAATTTACGGTTGCAATAGTTGGTCCCGACCCTGCCGTATTGTCATAAATCACCAACGTATTACTTGCATTGAAAGTATTAATGATTATTCTGTGCAGCTTTCCCGGGCTCAACTTCAAAACAGTCGTGGCGTTCGTGGTTATGTTTGAAAATACCGGTTGCGTCGCGAGGCTTCCAATTCTCAAAATAGAAGAAGCAAACACCTCTAGCGTTCCGCTTGTCGTTCCTGAGCCACTGTTCACGCTCTCAGCCGCACAATGGAGATTGAAGTCATTGGTTAGTTTGGCAGTTGTGGCCGCAACTCTATGAATTAAAACATTGTCAATAATAAACCAAACCATGTCCTCGTAATACAAAATCTCATAGGCGTGAGCGTCTGTGTCCATTGTAAATTCTGAAGCATCCCCATTGAACGAGCCGCTTTCTATCGATGTTACTCCGCTCCCCGTTGTCTTGTAGTTGACTGAAAGGACTCCCTCGCCATCAAGCGAGAAGTAAAATCCGTTATCTAGCGTCCAGGGGCTTCCGGCGGTAACGTCTATCGCGCCCCATCTTCGAGTGCAGCCAGCAACCGTCACGTCTGTCACACGGGAAACCGCCCTGAACTCGTTGGGATTAACGAACAAAAACCGCGCGTGCCGTTTGGAAAACAGCGACCCGGATCCGTTGTTAGCGGTCCCGCTCGTTAGGGTTACAAGCCCATTTGCCAGGGCGGCGGCTGAAGATGCCCCGTTGTTAGCAAGCGTCCAGAAATTAGCGTCTATTGCAGAACCAATGAACTGAGGACCAACTAAGCGATGTGTAACATCAACCGCAAGAGCGCCGTTACCGGGGTTAATTCTATTTTGTCTCCCTGTCTGTGGGTCGGATATGCTTGTCCTAATATTTCCTTGTGGATCTATTTCGCCGATGTCCCCATCATCGTCTGTTGCTCGTCTCGCCTTTGAAAACCTACCCATTAGATAACTCCTCAACACAAAATCCCGCAACGCCTATAATGCACGTTACGGGTTAACTAAAAGTCTAGCCGTTTATTCGATTAATTCATTATATGTTATTTTGGGAATTATATCAAGTGGCAAGCCATTAAGTAGACAAACCCTCGATCAATTGGGGGTAGAGGGTTTGTCAAAGAAGGGGTAGAAAAGTAACTTATTATATCATAAAAAAGCCCCCGATCTCTCGGGGGTCTAGTCTATGTCTCGCTCGGTCTGCGGCTCTCATGGCTTGCCATGTAAGGAACCGGCTTACGGGTGAGCGGGGTTATTTTTCTTTGGGATTATCTCTCATTCCTTACTCCGTTTGTTTAGTTGGTTAACTATCTATATTATAATCGGTATACCGTTTATCGTCAAGCAGGAAACTATGATGGAATCGGGGGCTTTTCTGTGATCCTCCAAATATCTGAATGAGGCTCTTCAATTATTTCAATATTAAAATACCCATCATAAATTTTCTTTCCGGCAGAATCCTTAAATGTTCCCTTACAATTCGTTATCATTACAGGATAGATTCCTTTGTTGTTGTCCACCGACAATTTAAAACTACCCTTGAAGTGAGTATACTTTTTGCCTTCAAATTCCAATACGATTGGCTTTTGTTTTTCTGTCATTTCTTCTCTCTCGGCCTCTCCAGATCGTACGCGTCCTCTATCTTGCGAACAAACCCATAGATCAACGACCTCACCCAAACCCAAAACCGTCGGTTTTGGGGAGCAAATATCGGCCATGTTTTTGGGTTGTCTGAGGAAAACCATCTTTCTGTAAAGTCCACAAACGCCCCATTGTGAGGAATCAACTCAATCGGATCGCCCTTTTTATATGTACCGGTCGATATAAATGCGGCCTCCTCATCGCCTTGAACTAACACGACGTATAGATTATTACTAATCATTACCGGATCGCCCGAATTGATATCCTCTTTGGCTATTACTGTAAAGCTCATAATCCCGCCGCCTCCGCTCTAAGTCCTGGTATGAAAGCGTCGGCAGGGGAGATATCGAATTCGATCCCGGCCGCTCTTTGACCTAACACTGCCCGCGCCGACTCCTTTAAGAGGTCGGTTATCCCCAGGTCAAACTCAGGCAAGTATAAAGCCGAAGACGTCCTACAGTGGTTATGAAAGGGCGGGGCGTCTATTTCATCCGCGAACCTGGGTGTGCCTACTAAGCGATACGGATCATCAAAGGGTTGAATTTGACCGTGTACGCGTAGGCAGGTATCGGTTACTCGATTGTCCATTGTCGCGATTGCTTGTTTAAAGAACTTTTGCTTTTGGGCTTCCAGGCCGCTTAGTATCTTGTCTATCCATAAGGCGCCGGTCAACGCGGCGGATACATCAAACGAATTTCTCACAATTGGAGAAGGGCGGAGGATTCCTTGTCTGGCCGCATCGCCGATGATTATCGCGGGATCCGCTGAGATCGTGACTTGTGCTAACACTTGATCGAATTGCGACGTAACGGCCCCCATTGCCGCGGTGACCCCTGAGTTTACTGAGGTAAATTGATTTATAAATCTAGTGGCTTCGATATCGTATAGCGATAACTGCCTGGAGGCTGAGTCGACTCCTAAATCTCCCGCGGCGGTCAAGGTGTTGGATATGATGCCTTGTAAAGCCAAGGTTCCAACAGAGAGGATTTGATCTGTCTCCCGCCTTTTCTCATCGTTTGATTTATCAGAATCTAGGACCCGTTTAATGTCACGCCGCAACTGCCGGTATATGACTAAGACTTTCCCATTTGGGTTTTTCTTGGTACCTAATTTACCAGCCAAACTAGCCAGTTTTCTATTGGTACGAACGGCGTCGTTTACGACTCTCAAATGGACGTTGCTAGAGGGCATGTTTAACCTTTATGTTGGAGTCGTCTCCGGACGCTCGATTGATTCAAATACTGTAACTGACTTGCTTGTTTGCTTACATTCGACAACTCGCGGGATAATTGTTTGTCCCTCTTGATCTTGGCTTGAGCTTCTTTTCTTGCCCGCGGCAATATCGCTCTCCAGATACTACCGAAAAATCGAGCCATCCAGCCCGGGTTTTTACCTCTTTTGAATCGTCTTACGACATTGTATCCCCCCGGCATAGCCAAGCCGTCAAAGATCGAATGAATATTCCACGGCTTCCAAGTCCCCTCGCGTCTTCGTTTCATCCTTCGACTAGCTGTTAAATTTCCTATCATACGTCCCATTCTGCTCATCTGATTCGTCCTCCGTTTTCTCTATTAGTTCTGGATAAATTGTCTCAAAACACGGGATACATAATTGATCAAAAGGATCGTTCTCTTGCTCCCGATCCACAAAATGATCCCTGCAAATCGTTTCACCGCACACATGGCAAATATAATCAGCCAAATTGTCACATTTAGTGTCGTTACATTTACGCTCTAATTCAGAGCGGAAGGGAGACTCGGTTGGGATTTTAGGCATAGTAAACTCTTACGTGTGCTTTAGTTTTATTATAACCGATTTATTCCAAACTCGATCTCATCCTCATTAGAATCCTTGAGATCGTTGTAACTGTGTACTCCTCCATTTCGTTTGATTCTATGATCGGTCTCACGAGCATATGAGTCAACTCGTGAATAATATCCTCTTCGAGTTTGTCATCATCAAGCTCTGCTGTAATCTCTAAATTGAAATAAATATCAGCATCGAGATAATCGAATTTCGCAAACACAATCGCTAAGGTTCTCTCGCTTGATGTCTCTCGGGGCATATCAGCAAATTTGTTACAGTATAAAATGTCGAATTTCCAGCCGTATTCAGTGACGATCCGCTTCCATTTCTTGGTGAATTTTCTGATCCGGTCGATCTGCTTTTCGTTTTTGGATTTAGGCATTCATTTCCTCTGGATCGGTGAGTTTACCCTTGAGTTGTTTTAACCGCATCAAGATAACTTGTATTGATACCTCATATTCATCTGAGAGGTTTTTAATATTCTGGTCGTCCTCAAAATCCATAACACCTAGAGGAAACAAATTTCTAACACTCTCAATAAACATTTTTTCAGGCATTAGCAATTCACAAGCGAATCGATTAGCCTCGTTTTCCTCCTCAAGAGACATTACGGACACAGGCTACATCCTTGACCTGGTGGAACACAGGTACATTCTCTCATCCCCAAAAACACAAGCAATTTATACCAATTCTTTTTTATTTTATACATCTTTTTTCCTTTCGTTATAAAAATCGAATAACTATCCTCTATACCGTGACCGCAACATGCACCATCCGCCCCCTCGATATATCCCAAACACGGATCGTATCCTTCAGACGTGGGAGGTTCTTTACAGAGAGCGCATGGGCGTCTATCATCTACAGGCTTGTCGTTATCTGTGTAAAACCATGCTTCACTTTTTTCCTTCCAATATATTGGATGTCCTCTTGAGTGTGAAGTGACTGTCATTTATCCTTTCGGGGGTGGGTCTTTTTTACATAATACATTGTAATTTTTCAGTTTATACCAACGCCAAAACTGCAACCTCTTGGACCACCAATTGATTTTAGAAACAACTATTTCATTTTTAAACTTACCATCAGTGAAATTCAGATAATATAAATCTTTTTTATAAGCCCAAGTTTCATACATATTTTTACCTCATGGTTTCGGGGG
>SDBT01012349.1_pt1 | contig 13722 bp, 9 predicted proteins | sample 2277101 | NCBI WGS metagenome assembly SDBT01 (sample SAMN10404973, study PRJNA504765) | marine sediment metagenome | isolation source: marine sediment core GS10_PC15, 103 cmbsf | place: Arctic Ocean: Southern Knipovich Ridge | collected 2010
CGGCAAGGCCACCCGCGGCACCGCCGAGCCGGCCCCCAAAGGACAACGCGTGGCCGAAGGGCCCGTCGACGAGTAGAGATCGACGATCGAGTGTAGCTACGGCCGTGTTTTTCCCCGTTGACGCCGTGCCTTTGTCGGCTAGAATGAACGATGTCGTGTCGGAGGATAGGGCTCTGCTGAGGAGCAACCCGAGCGCCGGCGCGACCCAGTAGGCCGGTGTGCGGCGTGAGCGAGATAGCTCGCCCCGCCGCCCCGTTTTTCAAACCCCACACCGGGAACTGGTCCAAAGCGCAAAACCTTTCGGGGGTCTGGGGGATGTACCCCAGGAAATACAGCCTTCAGGCTGCTGCCCCGATGCTACCGAGACGTTGTTTACTGTCCACTGTTCGTGGGGAAGACCAAATACCCAACCCTACGATTGTCGAGGCGTCCCCTCTTTGCTTGACTATAGCCAACTTCGCCGCCCCGATTGACGAGCAATCGCCGCCACCCAGGTTATTCGCGTTGGCGCAACGCTTCGTAGAAGAGTACGGCGGCGGTGGCCGAGACGTTGAGACTGTCGGCGATGCCGAGCATGGGTAAGCGGATGGCGGTGACGCCGTCGACGTTCCAGACGGGAGAAAGCCCCGCGGCTTCGCTGCCGAGCACGATTGCCGTCGGGGTGGTGTAATCGACCTCGGTGTGTGGCACGGAACCGTCGACCTGGGCGGCCAGGATTTGCATTCGTTGGCGTTGAAGCCAGGTCAGCGTCTCTTCGGCCGTTGCTTGGCAGACGGGCAAGGTGAAGATCGTGCCGAGACTGGCTCGAATGGCGTTGGGGTTATAGAGATCGGTTCGCCCGTCGGCCACGATCAGGGCCGATATGCCGGCCGCATCCGCGCTGCGCAACACGGCTCCGACATTGCCCGGCTTCTCGATGCCCTCTAACACGGCCACCAACGGCTGGTCGGGCAACGACAGATCATCGAGCGTCGGCCGAGGTGTTTCGCCGATGCCCAGGACCCCTTCGGTCCGGCCGCCGAACGCCAGCTTGCCGAAGACCGACTTGTCGACGTGCAGGAGCTCGGCCCCACAGTCGGGCAATGCGTCCAACACGAGCCGAGCCTCGTCGCCCGTGCATAGCGGCTCGCAGACGAAGACTTCGACCAGCGGCACCTTGGCCCCGATCGCTCGACGAAGCTCGCGAGCGCCGTCGATCAGGAATCGGCCCTGTTTGCGGCGATGGCGCCCGTCGCGCAGGCGGATGGCTTCTTTTACGCGCGGGTTTTGTAGACTGCTGATTGTGGTCATGGATTCCCTCGGGTGCCATGCTCCACGTTTGCGTGGGCATGTTTCGTGTCCTGGATAAGCATGCCCACGCAAGCGTGGAGCATGGCACCCAGAGTTTCTTGGTGGGCAGTGCCCACCCTACAAGACTCTTTGCCATCGCACGACGACGCCGGCCGGCATATCGCGGCCCGTGGCGGCGCGGATCGTTAGTCGCCGGGCATCGACTTTCCCGCCGTCGCCGAGCGCGTCGGTCATCATTTCCTCAAGCCGCGGCGGATCGAAGCCCGGGGTGTGGCATGTTAACAGGATGAACCGACATCGGCCGGCCGTCAAGTGGGCACACGCATCGAGCAGTCGCGACAGATGTTCCGCCAGCCGCCAGACCTCGCCGTGCGGGCCGTGGCCATAGCTGGGCGGATCGAGGATCACCGCGTCGTAGCCGTTGCCCCGCTTCACTTCCCGTCGGACGAACTTCAGGGCATCCTCGTCGATCCAACGGATGGGCCGCTGGGCCATGCCGGAAAGTTCGGTGTTGCGACGTGCCCGAGCCACCGTGTTTCGAGCCGCGTCGACATGCACGACTTCCGCCCCGGCCGCGGCTGCCGCCAGGGTGCTGCCGCCCGTATAGGCGAACAGATTGAGTACGTTGGCCGGCGTCGAACTTTCGGCCAATCGTCGGGCAATCCAATCCCAATTGGCAGCCTGCTCGGGAAAGACGCCCAAGTGACCGAATTGCGTCATCCGAAGTTCGAGCGTCATCTGCTCGTGCCGGAGCGTCCACGTCTCGGGCAATTCCTCGCGATAGGTCCATTCGCCCTTCTCCTCGCCAAGTCGATCGAACCGCGCATCGACATGGCGCCAGGCGTCCGGGTCGGCCCGCGTCATCTCCTCGACCGCGGGAGCCGGCCGATCCAACAACACCCCGGCGAAACGCTCCAGCCGTCGGCCGTTGCCGAAGTCGAGCAGCACGTATTGGTCGGGCGTGAACATCTTACGGTTTCTTCCGCCTTTTCGCCGTCTTGCGATGGGGACGGTAGCCCATGCTCTTGCTCTTCTTCGATCGGTCGGACAAATGCTGCCGACTCCGCCGTTCTTTCTTGCTGACGGTATCCGATCGTTTGTCGGGCACGAGGCAGTCGGGGCCATGTCCGATCAGGTCGGGGCGATCGGCTTGGGCCAAGGCGCGGCGGACGTCGGCGTAGTTCTCCGGCTTCCAGTATTGCAGCAAGGCCCGCTGCAAACGCCGCTCGCGAGCCCCCAGGGCCACATGGACCGGCTCGCCGCTGATCGGGTCCAAGCCCGTGTGATACATGCAGGTGGCGATATCCATCGGTCCGGGGATAAAGTCCTGCACCTTGTCGGGCCGATAGCCGGTCTTCTTGAGGAACTGGGCCAAACGGATCATGGCCGCCAGATCGCAGCCCGGGTGCCCGGCGATGAAATAGGGGACCAGATGCTGTTTTTTCCCCGCCTCGGCCGACGCACATCGAAACTCGCGGCCGAACGCCTCGAAGTCGTCGATCGGCGACTTCTTCATTCGGGCGAGCACTTCCGCGTCGCAATGTTCCGGCGCGACCTTCAAGAGTCCTCCGACATGGTGCCGGGCCAGATGGCCGATGTAGGCCTTGCTCCGCCGTGCCAAATCCATCCGCACGCCCGAGGCGACCAGCACGCGGCGAACATTCTTCTCGTGCCGGGCCGCTTTCATCAATCGAATCAACGGGCCGTGATCGGTCGAGAGCAGCTTGCAGATCGTCGGGTGGACGCAACTCAGCCGCCGACATTTATCGCGAATCTCGGGCCGTGTGCATCCCATGCGATACATATTGGCGGTCGGCCCACCGATATCGCTGATCGTGCCGGTAAACGCCTCTTGGGCGGCGACGCGGCGAATCTCACGCAGCACGGAGGCCTCGCTACGGGATTGGATGATTCGCCCCTGATGCACGGTTAGCGAGCAGAAGGTACATCCGCCGAAGCAACCCCGCATGATCTGAATCGAATCCTTGACGACGCCCAAGGCCGGAATCTTCTGCTCGCCGTAGCTCGGATGCGGAAGCCGCGTGAATGGCAAGTCGTAGATCCGATCCATTTCCTCTTCGGACAGAGGCCAGGACGGCGGATTGACCACGGCGGCCTCGGATCCATGATGCTGCACCAGCCGCCGCGCGTTGTGGGGATTGGTCTCGCGGTGGATCATTCGCGTCATGCGGGCAAACGCTCGCTTGTCGGCCGATACGTCGTTGAAGTCCGGCAGTGTGACGGTCTCGTCGGCCGGTGGCAACTCGCTGGCCCCGAGCCGGTAGACGGTTCCACGGATGTCGCGCAACTCGTCGAGCGACTTTCCGGCATCCAGACGCTTGACGATTTCGATCAGCGGCTGCTCGCCCATGCCGTAGACCAGCAGGTCGGCCTTGGCGTCGAGGATAATCGAGCGTCGGACCTTATCGCTCCAATAGTCGTAATGGGCCAACCTTCGCAAACTGGCCTCGACGCCGCCGGCAATGACCGGCACACCGCGATAGGCCTCGCGAGCCCGTTGGCAATAGGCCATGGTCGCCCGATCGGGACGTTGGCCGATCTGCCCGTCGGGGCTGAAGGCGTCGTCGTTGCGGACCTTCCGCGCGGCCGTGTAATGGTTCAACATCGAATCCATATTGCCGGCGCTGACGGCGAAACAAAGCCGCGGGCGTCCGAAGGTCCGCCAGGCGTCGCACGAGTGCCAATCGGGCTGGGCAAGGATCGCCACGCGATAGCCTTCGGCCTGTAGAACGCGGCCGAGGATAGCCATCGCGAAGCTCGGATGGTCGACATAGGCATCGCCGGTGACGAAGACCACGTCGACGGCATCCCAGCCCCGGTCGGCCACCTCTTGGGCGGTCATCGGCAACGGGGTCATCGCATTGGACGGACTAGGTTTCTTCGATTGGGCGGTCATGGAGATATCACCGGATGACTTGTTGTTAAGCCACCATGTAGGCGTTTGACATGGTTTGCTGGGGCGAATGCAAACACCCCATCTTACCCGCATTGTGTCGCTTTGGGATCCCCTCCGCTGCCGGTGCGAGCAATCGCGTTCGCCGACAACTCGCCGGAAGTGTCGCCGCGCAGTCGCCGCAATCGTTATTTTCTCGCCAGGCACCCAATTTAACTAAACCTGCGCAACCGTTACGGTCGATATCCCCCAATAAGGTGGGCCATCCGAACCGTCAGCGAGGGAAGTGCGCCATGAACGTCATGGAGATCGTATCCAATCGGGGAGTGAATGGAGCCGTCAACCACTGCTTTCTGCTCAGCCGCGAGCTTGCGCGGCGTGGCAATCGTGTCACGTTGGTCTGCGACCCCGAATCGTGGATTGCCAAGCAAATGGCCGACGAGCCAGTGGAGGTCGTCGCGTCGGACCTGCATCGTTGGCCTACGGATGAGCTGCGTCGGATCGCCGAGGAAGTTCGGCGTCGGCAGATCGATGTGGTCCACACCCATCTGAGCCGGGCCAACTTCTTTGGCGTGTTGTTGCGTTGGTTTTGCAGGACTCCCAGCGTGGCGACGGCCCACAGTTGCCATTTCCAGCCACATTGGATGTTCAACGACCATGTGATTGCCTGTTCGGAGGCCACGCGGCGTTATCATCGCATCTACAATCGCGTACGAGACAGGCGGATTGAAACGATTCGTACGTTCATCGACTATCGCCGGATGGCCGCCGTGTCGGCGGACGCTCGAGCTCGGGTTCGTGCCTCGCTGGGTGTCGACGAGTCGTGCCGCTTAATTGGCATCGTGGGAAACGTGATCCCGCGAAAAGGGGCTCGCTATCTGGTCGACGCGTTGCCGAAGATCCTTGCCACCGTTCCGGAGGCGGCACTGGTACTGGTCGGACAACCCGGGCCGGTCGACTACGTCGAGAGTCTCCGGTCGAGTGCCGAGCGTTCGGCCTTGGCGTCGAGACTGATCATGACCGGCCATCGCGACGACATCGATCAGATTATGGCCGCTCTGGACGTGTGTGTTATGCCGTCGCTCGACGAGCCGCTGGGGATGGTAGCCCTGGAGGCCATGGCAGTTGGGCTGCCGGTCGTTGCCTCCGACGTGGGTGGTATTCCCGAGTGTGTGACCGACGGTGTGACCGGAACGCTCGTTCGTCCGGCCGACAGCCGGGCGTTGGCCGACGCCGTCGTAGGGCTACTTGGTGACACCGCTCGATGTCGCCGGTATGGGGTAGCGGCCCGGCAACGCGTCCAGAACGAATTCTCGGCAGAAAGCCAGACCCCGAGGATCGAATCGCTCTTTGCCCGAGTTATCGCCCGCGACGGGCGAAAAAGGGCCGCGTGATGCGATCGTCTTCTCCCGTCGCGTAGAACCACGGCTCTGTCGGCCGGATCCGAGAAACTGATCTTGGCTGTTTCGGGCGGATCGGCTATATACACAAGTCCCTGCGACGTAATGGGTTCGTGTGATTGGATATACGGCTCGGCGGTTCAAATAATGGCGAAAACAGTTCCTCGGAGTCCTCCATGGCGTTCAGCCCCAATACCGTGACGGACGATACAAGAAACGACCACTCCGACCGGCGCAATCGGTTGCCTTGGGAAGTCGGTCTGCTGATTCTGCTGGTGGTGGGGATCTACTTCACTCGGCTCTCGACGCTGACGATCCGAGGCGAGGAATCGCGCCGGGCCACCGTCGGCATGGAGATGATGGCGACGGGTGATTGGGTCGTGCCGCGTCAGCAGGGTAATCCCTACTTCATGAGCAGTCGCCCGCCGTTGCAGGCCTGGGCCATCGCCGCGGTCGGAATGGCTCGAGGTCAGGTCGACGCGGTGGCCGTCCGGCTCCCCAGTGCGATGGCGCTGCTGCTGACCGTGCTGTTTATCTATGGCTATGGGCGCACGTTTCTGTCACGCGCCGGGGCATTCGCGGCGGCCGCTGCCTATGCCACGATGTTACATGTGCTCGAATTGGGGCGGCTCGGCGAAACCGACCTGCTCTTCACCTTCTTCCTCAGCGGAGCCCTTTTGACTTGGCACTGGGGCCATGTCCGTGGCTGGCCGGCCGGGCGAACTTGGTGTGCCGCCTACTTCCTCATGGCATTGGCCACGCTGACCAAGGGCCCCCAGGCACCCGTCTATTTCGCCACCTCGATCGGTCTGTTCCTCCTGCTCACGCGCCGCTGGCGAGATGCGTTCTCGCGTGCCCATCTAGCGGGCATCGCCCTGTTCGCGGTTCTACTCGGTGCGTGGCTGGCTCCGCTCTATTCGCAGTTGGGTTGGCAAGGCACGCGACACGTTCTTACCGGCGATGTCGGGCTCTACCTTCACGACTGGCGCTGGTTCCCCATGGTGAAGCAGCTCGTCGGGTTTCCAATCCAAATACTGCTGGGTTGCCTGCTACCCTGGTCGATCTTCCTGATCGTGTATGGCCGCCGCCAGTTTCGCCGGGCGATCGGACCGGCCCGAGGGAATGTGCTGTTCCTCGTCGGCAGTATTGCGGTGGCGTTTCCCACCGTATGGTGGATCCCCGGAACACACACTCGGTTCGTGATGCCGCTGTATCCTTACGTTGCGCTATTGATCGGCCTAGCGGTGCAACGCTGTTGGGAAGCGGCGCCTGAGGTTGAGTACGGCAAGACGTGGAATCGCTATCTGACGGTGACGGCCGCGCTGATGGTCGGCTTCGGCCTGGTCATTCTCGGCGCCACGGCCATCGGCGGTCCCACGTCGAAGATCGGGCAACCCTGGCCCTTCGCCGTCGTTTACTTACTGGCGAGCGTGGGTCTGGCTGCGGCCACGCTCTGGGCGCGCCATGGCTCGGACCAGCGGCGATGCGTGGCCGGCGTGTTAAGCGTGGCGGTCTTCTGGGGGATTACCTCGACCGGCGTGGTGGTGAATGTACAGGCTCGGCTGAGTGAGAATGCGGCGGAAGAGGTCGCCCAGTTGAGGCAGCGGTTGCCCGACGACGTGCAACTGGTTAGCTTCGGGCCGATCCATCACCTCTTTTCGTACCACTATGCCCGGCCGATCCCGATGCGGCCGATCCCCTCCGAAGCGAGTCCACCGGAGGACGACGTCACGTACTTCTGCACGATGCGGGGTGCGACGCTCGACTTCCCATGGGAAGAGGTCGGCGTCATTTGTTGCGACCGCAATCGGATGCCGACACCCAAGCAGGAGGTGATCGTCGGCCGACGTTTGCCGAACGACTCGCCGCCGTCGATGGCCGGGCGCACGGATCGTCCTGTGAGACGGTAACTTCAGGTTGGGAGCCGCTGGCTGCCGCTACCCGAGCGGATGACCGCATGAATGCGGCTACTACGAATCAGGCTTGGCGGAATCATCCAAAAAGATCCTGCCGCCGGGGGAACGGTCGAAACCGCTTCCCCGGCGGACGTCCCAGGAAGCCTGGGGCTCAGGACCGTGCCAAGTTTGCATTAAATGTCGTAGTACATGCAGAATTCGTACGGATGAGGACGCAGTCGCAACGCGTCGACCTCGTTCTCCGTCTTGTACCAAATCCACGTATCGATCACATCCGGCGTGAATACGTCGCCGCGGAGCAGGAACTCGTGGTCTGCTCGAAGGGCCGCAAGGGCCTCGTCCAACGAGCCGGGAGTCTGCGGAACGTCTTGCAGTTCCTCGGGCGTCAGATCGTAAATGTCCTTGTCGAGCGGCTCGCCCGGATCGATCTTGTTCTGAATGCCGTCGACGACGGCCATCAACAGGGCCGAGAACGCCAGATACGGATTGCAGCTCGGATCGGGGCACCGGAACTCCAACCGCTTGCTCTTGGGGCTGGCGCTGTACATCGGGATGCGCACGGCCGCCGAACGATTCCGCTGTGAATAGGCCAGATTCACCGGCGCCTCGAAGCCCGGCACCAGCCGCTTGTAGCTATTGGTCGTCGGGTTGGTGAAGGCACAGATGGCCGGGGCATGCTTCAAGAGTCCGCCCGTCGCATAGAGCGCGAGGTCGCTCAGGCCCGCATAGCCGTTGCCGGCAAACAGCGGCTCGTCACCCTTCCAAATCGAGATGTGTGTATGCATTCCCGATCCGTTGTCGCCGAAGATCGGCTTGGGCATGAACGTGACCGTCTTGCCGTGCCTCGCCGCTACGTTCTTGACGATGTACTTGTAGAGCATCATGTCGTCGGCCATGTGGACCAGCTTGTCGAACTTCAGATCGATCTCGGCCTGGCCGGCGGTACCCACCTCGTGATGCTGACATTCCACGTTCAATCCGCAGTCGATCATCACCTGCATCATCTCATTGCGCAGATCCATCATCTGATCGGCCGGCGGGACGGGGAAATAGCCTTCCTTATGGCGCAGCTTATAGCCTAAGTTCGGGTCCTCTTTTCGGCCGCGGTTCCATTGGCCTTCGATGCTGTCGATGTGGTAGAACGCCTCGTTGGCTTTCTGCTCGAAGCGGATGTCGTCGAAGATGAAGAACTCGGCCTCGGGACCGATAAGGCACTCGTCGCCGATGCCGGTCGTCTTCAGATAATTGACGGCCTTTCGGGCCACGTTGCGCGGATCGCGCGAATAGTCTTCCCGAGTGATCGGGTCCTGGATGTTACAGATCATCGAGAGGGTGGGCAACTCGGCGAACGGGTCCATCGAGGCCGTTTCCGGCTGCGGCACGACCAGCATGTCGCTCTCGTTGATCGCCTTCCAGCCGCGGATACTCGATCCGTCGAACCCGAGGCCGTCCTCGAACACGTCCTCGTTGAGCTGACTGACCGGAATAGTAAAATGCTGCCATAGACCCGGAAAGTCCATGAACCGCATATCGATAGCCTTGACGTCTTTTTCCCGGCAAAGGGCCAATACTTCCTTGGGAGTCACGAGCCTTTTCCTTTCGTGGAAGGGACGAATAAAGTGGTTTGCCGCCGCATGCCGTAGAGCCGGTACTTCTTGGCACGGCGTTGCATGCGCACGGATTCACAAGAGACCGAAGCAAAGGGTATGCCGGATTGGGCGATTATGCTGGCAGAATGCTGTAATGCGTTGCCACACAGTAGTTTACGGCGGTTTCCGAGGAATGGCCAGTGCGAGGTGTCACCCCAGCATTGCCCGTCATATAGGCAACTAGTGCTCAATCCTTAGGCGAGGCCACGCAGGCAAGTGGCACCTTGATCTCTCGGATGACTTCTTCGGTCTGGCATCGCCGCAGGAGCCGTCACGATCATAGGGAACTTACCACCCCCAATTGCCGGAGGAACGATCGCATTCCACCAAGAGTGACACTCAGGCCCCCGATTTGAGAATAGACGGGTTCGCTACTCAGCGTTTGGCCACTATACTAGGAAGCTCTGACCATGCGAATTGCCTTGGGATCGAGAAGCAATCAATGGAGAAGTCTGTGACGGGAGCGACGTTTCCGGTGCTTGCCCCCATATTCATCGAGGCCGTTCGGCACGGAGGTGCCGCCTGATGTCAACGGCACCATCAATTGAAGAACCGCGACCGTTGGCAAAACGGCTTGCTGTCTATGGTTGTACGGATTTTGTCCGCCTCGACGAACGGCTCTCCACGCCGGAGCAACTCGACTACCTCGACCTGCTTCCCACACGAAGCAATCAGACGCCGACGCTTACGGCGGTCGCCGAGCATCAAGGCACAGCGCTGCTTTATCTGGTGGATGCGTGTGGCAATTCGAACAGCGATCCAGATTCACTTGCAGCCGTGCGTCGCCAGCTTGCGAACCGCAGTGACCCCGCGTGGCTTGGCGTCGTGCAGGCCGGTTCGCTAGAGATTTTTCCTATCGGGTTTCACGAGGCGGCGGACACGCGGCCCGTAAAGACTATCGAAGAAGGCAGTGAGACCGCGTCCTTCTTCTTCCAGAGCCTCGTGCATGGCACCTTTGAAGAGAACAGCAAACTGCGAGGCACGGACTACGTTTATCGTAAGATCTTTGACTTGCTCACGCAGACAACGGACAAATTCGTTCCGCAGGACGGAAAGGGAAAAATCGACGCGATCGAAGTTCTCTCGATGGCAGGTCGATCGCTCTTCCTTCGCTTCTTGATCGACCGCCGCATCGTACTGGAAAACGAATTGTCCGGCACGGACGGCATCTGTCCGGCAGCAAGGGAACTCAAGGACGCTTTTTCCACGGCCGAGAAAGCTGCGCAGACTTCCGCGTGGCTCGACGCGACTTTCAACGGCGACTTCCTCCCGCTCATCGATGAATCGATTCCGCTTGACGACCGGGCTGCCCGCGAAGGGGCATACCTCCGCTTCTACAAACGTACGCAGCGTCTCGTCGGCAAGAGGATATTCACCCACCTCCATGCGATTCTCTGTGGCTGGCGTGCCGTGGGAGACGCTGTTCAGAGGGAGTTCGATTGGGGCGATCTCGACTTCGCGCACATTCCGGTAGGTGTGTTGAGTCAGGTGTATGAGAGTTTCAGTCATCGTGCCGACCCGCGCACGGCTCGCGACACGAGTGTCCATTACACACCACGCACCATCGCGAGGCTGATGGTCGATGAGGCGTTTGCCGCGGTGAAAGATCCTGCGGATGCGAAGGTGCTCGACAGCTCGTGTGGAGCGGGCATCTTCCTCGTGCTCGCCTTTCGCCGTCTCGTTCGAGAGCGTTGGCTGCACGATGACCAGCGGCCAAACACCGCCGTGATTCAGGATATTCTCTACAATCAGATCCGCGGCTTCGACATCAGCGAGCCTGCGCTCCGCTTAGCCGCGCTGGCGCTTTACATCACTGCCATCGAACTCAACGCCTCGCCGCGACCGCCACGTGCGCTGAAGTTCCCGCGAAACCTCCGTGGCGAGGTGCTCCATCGCTTCGGTAACCAAGACGATGCGGACAAGAAGTCAGCCGTCTTCCTGCTCGGCAGTCTCGGTTCTGAAGTCCCACGCGAATTCGACAAGACGTTTGACATCGTTATTGGCAATCCGCCGTGGACGCGACTGCGCCATACGAAGAAGAAAGGTGAAGACGAGGCCGAGACGAAGAGATGTAAGGCTGCGATCACCGCGCGAAACGCCGAGTTCACAACAATCGGGCGCCGAGTACTTGAATCGCGTGGCCTCGATGAGTTCGCCAAGAAATATCAAAACCCTGACAATGATCCGGACCTTCCTTTCCTTTGGCGGGCGATGGAGTGGGCCAAGCCAGGCGGTGTCATCGCCCTTGCCATGCATGCACGGCTTTTCGGACGCACCACAGGCAAGGGCTTTGAAGCATGGCGAGCAATCCTGCGAAGCGTCGAGGTAACGGGTCTTATCAACGGTGCTGACCTTCGGAAAACCGCCGTTTGGGAAGGCGTTGACATGCCCTTCTGCGTGTTCTTTGCTCGCAACAGGCTGCCGAGTCCCGACCACCGCTTCTACTACGCGACGCCCAGCTACGAACCCGATCTGAACGGCGGCGGCCGCTTCCGCATCGACTACGAAGTCGCGCATCCCATTAGCGCCGCGCGCGTTCAGGAACAGCCGTGGCTACTCAAAACGTTGTCGCTCGGGACGTGGCTGGATGTGGAAGTGATCGAGTCACTAACGAATCCCAACAACAAGACTCTCGATGATCGTTGGATTGAGTGGGACGCAACCAGAAGGAAGACTGGGAAGGGCTACGATCGTTCCCTTGGCCTGAAGCAGGATTTCAAAGAGTTTCTGTCTGACCTGCCAGTGTTTGAAAAGCCGAAAGATAGTTTCTCGATGAATTACGCGGTCTTGAAGGAATATGGAGAGCGGTTCGGGACCAATTCGCAAGGCCAAAGCAGTGCTCACATGCCGCGTCGAAAGGAGCTTTACCAACCGCCGCTGGTTATTGTTCCCGAGGCACCCGGCGACGACCCTCATGCGCCACGAGCCTTCATCTCGCGTCAATCTGTAGCGTTCTCAAAAAGCTACTATGGCTATTCGTGCGCTGGGCATCCAGAGGCAGATACGCTGGCCTCGCTGATCTACCTCCTTCCACACTCGAAGTTGTTTGCGTACTTCTGCCTGATGACCAGCCGTCGGAGCGGCTTCGATCGGCAGACGTTCAACAAGGAAGAATTCGACGCACTGCCATTCCCCGAGATTTCCGCACTCAGCACCCCCACCAAATCCACGATCCGCAGCTTGGCACGGCGGCTGCAGGAGAATGTCCGAAAACCGTGGCGGGAAATAAACGAGTTCATCTTCGAACTCTACGGCCTAGATGCGGATGCCGTGCAGGTTGCCGAAGACACACTGTTCTCCGCCGCTTCGTATCGGCGGGCGGGTCGGGCTGCGCTCGATTGCACGACGCGAGATACACGCGCCGACTTCGTAACAACTTTGCACGAGTCGCTGGAGCCGTATTTCGACGTCTGCGGCGAACACGTTGCTGTTCGCGAGGCGGAGTTTCAGCCCGACTCATGGCGTGAACCGTGGTTCTTCCTGTCCGTCTCCCGCGAGGCCCAAACGGTCAACGTCAATCCCAGTCTGATGCGGGCGGCAATGAAAGCGGCCAACCAACGCGGTTGCAGTCGGATCATCGTACACGCGCCAAAGAAGAGCGGTCTGCTGCTGGGGCTGCTCAATCAACGCAGGTGGTGGACGATCACGCGAGCCCGACTTTGCGCGCAACACATCATCCGAGAACGTCTTGGCGCATGCGGCCTGCCGGGGGATGTATGAGCGAAGCCACACCAACCGGGTTCTTTACGCTCGGCGTTCTACCGGAACGCTATCAGCTTCCGCACCCGCGTCTCGGCCCTCCGGTGATCCTGCTGATCCGGCGTGTACTTTGTCGCGCGTTTGAGATATTGCGAGAGGAAGAGAAGGTCAAACTCGCCGACGCCGATGAAGATGATGTAACCGCTGCGCTTCTGTCGGTCATTGAGAACAACCTTCGGCAGACCGGTAGCATTCCCGGTTTCAATGGACGCAGCTACGATCGTGTCGGCAGGCAAGGACAAGTTGCGAATTTCGACGGAACACGGCGGGCCAAGTCTCCCGATCTTTGTTTCAAGCTTCGGTACGACGATGACGGGCCAGGAATGGTGTTGTCTGAGTTCGACGCGCTGTTTGTCGAATGCAAACCCGTGGACAAAAAGCACTTCGCTGGTCGCGACTATTGCGACGATGGCCTTATCCGATTCGTCCGCGGCGATTACGCATGGGCCATGCAGGAAGGCATGATGCTCGCCTATGCTCGCGACGGCAGAACTATTGCCGATCACCTGATCCCTGCGATCTACGAGTCGAAACGCATGGAGTCACTCGCCACCGTCGAACCGCCCGAAGCTTGTCGCGGACCCGGCGCGACGGGAGACGCTCATGCGGAACCTATCCACATCAGCACGCATCGCCGCGGTTTTCCCTGGCCGGACAAGAAAGGGAAAGCTACCGACATCACGATCTATCATCTGTGGCACGATTGCGGTTGAACGTCGGCACGCCATTGCGCATGCGAATACCTCCTGTCAAACTACCGATTCATTGGAACGCGGCACGTAGCCCGTCGGTCA
>SDBT01012350.1_pt1 | contig 13721 bp, 12 predicted proteins | sample 2277101 | NCBI WGS metagenome assembly SDBT01 (sample SAMN10404973, study PRJNA504765) | marine sediment metagenome | isolation source: marine sediment core GS10_PC15, 103 cmbsf | place: Arctic Ocean: Southern Knipovich Ridge | collected 2010
GCCCATGGTCTCAGCGACGTCCATGTACCACCACGTAAGCTCCGTGTATCCCCCATCAGGTAAAGGCCTGTCCCACTGCTGCCAGACAGGGAATGTGTCCTCGAATTCTGCGAGGTAATAGTAGATCCCTTTCCCGATCCCGCTGAGATTACTGCGGCACACGCTATCCCGCGCAAGCACCTTGGCTTTTTCCAGGGAGGGCATCAGGATCATTGTGAGCAGCGAGATGATGGCAATGACGACCAGCAATTCAATGAGGGTGAATCCCCGTTCCTTATCTGTAGGCCTTTTCATCGCTATTTCCTTCGGTTTCAGAGGAGATCACGAAAAGTTGTAACCGAAACACCTGTCTTTGAAGGGGAGAACCTTGCGTGTTTAAGAACTTTGGTCAGGCAACATCCCGATGCTGCCCTGGAAGAATTAGGTGATTTCAGCGGGGACGATTGCACCGTGAGGGCTGTGTGGCGGGCATTGGAAGAGTTGGGTAATCCATGATAAGAAAGGATCCTCGACGCTGGGGAACAAAACCGCCCGAACGTAAAGCTTCAACGTCAGCGGTGGCTCGAAGAGATCGGCACTCTAAATCCTGAGTGCTTGATTTCCAGTGATCCTGACAGGGCCAGAATGGACCTTGCGCGTTTATAAGGGCAGCCATTTGGCCGGAGGCGGGGCTACGATTCCATTCCCCACGGGTATTGGTTTACTACTGCGATGACTGCGGCGACCAGACTGGATAAAACCAGAGCAGCCATGGTCCCGGATGGTGTTATTGATGGTGAGGCCCTTCGGGCCTACGCTGAGCATGTTCTTGTACCTAAGCTTGAGGAGGCTGATATCCTCGTGATGGGCAATCTTTCCAACCACAGCGATTCCGAGGCCCGTCAGATAATCGGGCAATCCGGGACGCTGATTTGGGACCTCCCGCCGAACCCGCCCGTCTGTCAGAAAAGGACACAGAGGCAGTTGCTACTTCTCTCCTAAGAGATGCAGCAACTGCCCGGCTTTTCTCGCGCCCGGAGTGTCTGGATACCTATTTGAAACGCGACGAAGAGCAGAAAGAGCATCTGTCATTGAGCCTTTCTTAAGATGCGCCATTCCAGTCAAGAACAGGATCTCCGCGTCCTCATCCGGCGGCCCCGTCCATGTTTGAAGGTTGTGTAGCACGTCGAGGGCGTCGTCTAGCTTTCCTAACCGGATTTGTAGAGTCGCATGAAGGATGTCCGCTGCAAAATCCGGGGCCTCTTCGTCTTCGCGTGCGACGTGGCTCAGCCGGCGCAGCGTTTCGAGGACCTCACTGAATCTCCCCTCTCCGTACTGGAGCCGGGCTATTCTCAGCAACAATGGCCTGTGATACGGAACCGAGGGAACGTGGGACAACGAGTTCTCAATGACGGCAATAGTCTCGTTGGGACCGACCAAGCCGCTCACATTATCGACCATGCGATCCACTAAAGCCTCAACGCATTCGTATGTGGCTTCTGTTTGCATGGCAAGGGCCCAAAAACACGCAGATGATGTCAAGTCGCCATCACGCAAAGCGGCATTGGACCATCTAACAAGCCTTCGCCTCCATGTGCTCACGGCTTGGTCGGCTAGCTCGGCCCATTCGCTCTGAGAACGTTGGCGATACAGCTTTTCCGAGGTATTTGTCGCGGGAATTCCTTTGTCCCCAGGAACTTCTGAGTTCCTTTCACACTCAGTAAGGACCTGCAAATAAGAATCAGTCTTGACGTTCGCTTGAGTAAGGTCTTGGTCCGGAGAAGGTTCGCCCGAACGCCAGATCCCAAATCGCATGCATTTCCCGAAATACCCATCCGCAATGGCTAATGCCACAGCCACGTCATCAAGGGCTGATTTGATACGGCCTCCCTCGCAAGGGGTCTCAAGCAATACCTTATGCATATGCCTTACCCCGTCATCGGTCCTGCCAGCAAAAATACTCAGGAATGCCTTGCGACGTGACCCCATCTGGTCTTGTAATCCCCCAAGCGCTTGCTCGGCAGACCATTTCAAAGGCGTGTCCATAGCTGCAGGCTCCGGGCCAGTGCGTTCACCATCTTTACCGATGTCGCGTTGACTTCCCGAGCACATAATTGTCATGACCTCTCCCGGGGACAACGATGCGCCCCCACCCATCGCCTTGATTTCCAGATATCGCTTGATCGCTGGCACCGGCCCATCAGGTGTGAAGGTGGAAAGAACAATGTTCAGGGCTGCGGCTGCTTGAGCGTCTTCCCAGGCCTTCGCCTTGCTAAACTCCGCTATTCGCCTGCACTGAATGCGTCGTATGGATGAAACATCCGGCGCCAGCAGCAGAAGATCAGTCAGCACCCTTATTGGAGACAACGAATTGCCTTCCGATAAGGCGTTGTTGAGCTTGTCCAAGTCCTCGAACGTCTTCTCGTGCAGGCATATCGATGGATTCGCCAGTTTATGAATGCTTCTCTGCCACAGTTGGTCTCGCTTTTCAGAATCGGTTGCCGCAACTTCTCGCAACAGCACCCGAAAGGAAAGGTTCCAGAGTTGTTCATCCAGGGGCGTCGCCAAGTCCTCTGCGTTGCCGTCAATAACGACGTTTCCCATCCTGGGGACATTGAAGCTGATGGGGTGTTCCTTGGAGACACCCAAGCCGGTACAGCTAAGCACCGCGAATACCGAGATTACGTTTCGTAGGAAAGATGTCATTGTTGGTCCTTTTTCCTTATAGCGGGGCAGTGAACGGCCAGAGCGTGCGCCCGCGATGAGTGCGCAGCAAGCCTGCGCGTTTAAGAATGCAAATGGAGGATTCTGTTGTTCGGGAGAGTTTCCCGTGTGCCGAAGTTTTCGACCTCAAGACAGAGATGCGAATTCGACGGTTTTATCGCTGTTGGTTGGAGCGAAAGACCATCGGGAGGAGTTCAAGAATAGGGCCTTTGAGAGGTACAGAGGAATCTCTGGAATGGCTGGCTCTTTTTTTTATGAAGTCAGTTTTGAAATACGAGGTGCTCTGCGATCTGACGGTAGCTGGCGCGCTGTCAATCTTCGATAGAATCTGACAAAAAGCACTCCCCCCCCCCCAATCGGACTCCCTCATGATAAGAACATACCAGGGAAATCCTTCCTTTTCTTAGACTTCGCCCATTTTAGTCCCAGCAAATCTGATCAACATCGTGGCCCAAGTTGGGACCTCAGGGTGTCCTTCCCCGATAGCGTTACTTATCTATAACTGTCCCTTCTGCACGTGTCAAGCTTTTTCCCAAAAAAGAGCGGCTTCAGACTCTTCTCATGCGCCGTTCTGCGACACCTCTCACCGCCTTGAGGCACTCGCCGCGACCCAACGGAAGCCAGGGATCGAATGGGGGCGCATCTTTTGCGACAACCGTTGTCATCGCTCATACGCTCATCGCGGCTCTTTCATGAAACATACCAAGAGCGAGCAAGCTAACCGAACGCAAGCCAATTCGGATAGCTCGTCTCAGTATCTTCATAAGCAGCTGAACTCGATGTGTTCGCTTACACAATCAAAGGCTCTTATCCTTGCGGTACAGCGCACTTGACCTCTTCTACATCGAGCACAGTGCATTACTCCAAGTGGTTCCCTTGCACTTCCATAGACTCAACAGGCAATCCCTTCTCGGCGATGTTTGACCCGACTCGCCAGCCACAAGCAACTTATCCAGAGCCATCCAAGATAATCGAACTGGTTGGCGTCGAACCAGCAAGCCGCTTTGGCCTTCTAGAATCAGTATTATTGCCGACGGCATGCCGCTGAAGCCGGTCCCCGCCAATGAATGGCCCGATGGCAACGGCTGCCTCCGTCACCTTGAAGACATACATGTTGTCTACGTAGCGACCGCGCAATGGGTCGCTTACGGTTGCATGTTTCCGGAACAAATCGGCACCGGCACCGATAGACCAAACAATCGCATCAGTGCGCCTTCGCAAGCCATACTGCGCACACAAGAGCGAATTAGCACTCCTGTTGACGGTTGGCTTGGAGCCGACGAAAACGTCCACAGCTTTATCGTACCTGCCATTGCTATTGAGGCGGACGTACGGTCCCTGGTCCAACGGGATTCCGTATTCATGATCCAGCCTGCCACCTAGGTCGTAGCGGCCAGTCTCCTGGCCTAACTTAGTATGGCAGAGCTAGATTGAGTCGATAGTCTCGTTGGCTTTGCGTATTCGACAGGCGTACGAAAGCGCGTTCCGCTATTGGTAGCAATCCGCCCGCTAAAGCAGTTAACGCCACATCCTTCGTAGCGATTTACGATCTTGATCAGCAGCATCGCGACGTGGGCCACCTGTTCGAAGGTAATCCGCTGATCTTTCTCCCCAAAGCACCACCAAGAACATCCCCAACAGGACTCAGCCGCGGACATAGCCCGTGCAAGTCTAGCTCGACAAGGCAGCAGCTTGGGATTTAAGGGCAACCATCTGTCATTATCGTGAACTCGACCCCAGTAATCCTATGCACTGACGTCCCACGCGATACATGGATACACGATATTCGCAGCGTCACCATCTCACGAACTCTGCCGCCCAGCCCAACAACACTCCAAATGCTCTTATCAGTCTGCGTACATAGTATTCCACAGGACAACCAAAACAATCACACCTAACTCTAAGAAACAGTAACTTATGGTACAAGCGCTTCACGTAGGACAGCATGCCACCGATATTATTCCCCATTTGAACGCTTCCGCTAAGATAATATTTGAACAGACTTGACGGCTTCCCATTTAGCATGGGTTCGGTTCGTTGAATGCCCATAGAGGTCCACGAATAATACTGGCCTAATCTTACATTCGACAGGGGAAACTGTAGGCGCGTGTGACACGCAAGCTTCAAAGTGCGTAAGGCCTCCTCCTCTGTCTCGCCTGGAAAACCTACTATGAAAAAAAAGAGATTGTGATCTATCCGATATATTGACAGTTTCTCCAGAACCGTGTGTATTTGCGCAATGGTGATGTCTTTGCTCATGAGCTTCAGAACCCTTTCAGCACCTGACTCAATTCCTATGCAGAAACCGTAACAGCCACTTCTTGCTAGTTCCTGATATGTTTTATCCGATAAAGAACTTAACACATCTACGCGGCTGTCGCATCGCCATTTTGCACTCTTGCTCCTGGTAGCATCCCTCATGATTTCACATAGATCAACTGCTTCAGCCTCGTTTGCTATCGCTGTTTCATCGCAGAAGTGTATACGCCCTACCGCGTATTGCTCCGTCAACAGTTCAAGCTCCCGCACAATCAGTTCCTTGGGTTTCCTGAACCTCCTGCCTTTGAATACCCTGGCTGTAGAACAGAAGCTACATCGGCCGTAACATCCCCGACTGGTGACATAGGACAAAGTGCCGCTTATCTGATCATGACGTTTCAGATAAGCACCGATATTAATGAGTGAGTAGTCAAGAGGGGGAAAGATGTCGTGTTCATCAAAACAGGCAGCACCAGTTTCTATTAGTCGGCCGTTCTCCTTGAACAGTAACCCTGGAATGTGTCCTGCTGAGTGTCCCTGCTCAAGAGCATCGAGTAGCTTACATGTCGGTTTCTCTCCAGGTCCCTGCACAACGACGTCAACATCCTTATGCTGTATAGATTCCCTGCTGAACAGTGTTGGATGCCAACCTCCCCATACGACTGTAGTGCACTTACTAGCAGCCTTGACTGCACGCGATATGGTTTTGGCCCGCTGAATAAGTGCTGATCCGCTATATACGCTTATGCCGACCACATCCGCCTTTAGGGCAAGTATCTGTTCGAGCGAGTCTTCCAAGCTATCGACAAGCGATTCGTCGTGCACATGCACAGTGTGCCCGGCAGCCCTTACTGCGCTTGCTATATAATGAAGCCCATGAGGCGGCCGAATAACCCTACCAACTTTCACCAATGCAAGATGCACCATAAAGCTCCTAAGAATGTGTCGCGCTACTTTGCACAAGCCTTGCCAATCACTTTCTTCCCACCGCCCTCGTCCTTGGCCTCGGGTGAAGAGAACAGAAGCCGCGTCTCAGAATGTATATCTTCAACGGAAGTAGCAACCAAGGTCCGCCTAATCAAGTCACCGGATCCGACACTGTCGTGGTTGCGTCAGCCCCCGCAGCCCATTGGAGTAAAAGCTGCCTTCCAAAAGCCGTTCAGGTTGCAAAACCATCCTCAATCCGACCCATTCGTCGGAAAGTTTTCCCAAATCACTGTTAACTCCGTAACGCCGGGCAGATCGTTCCACCAATAGTCCCTGATTAGCCGCAATCACTTCTCTGTATCCGACACTAGGCATGCCCAAATGCCGCGCGGTAGGCTAAACCCGATTCCCGATCATGCGCGTGCAGCGCCATACATACCGCGATGCGTCCGGCAGGGCAATTCCCTCCCGAACTAATGCGGCCGCAGACTGCCCCGCCGCCATTAGCCCAAGTGCTCTGAAAGGAAGGCAGACGGATCCTCGTACAACATCAAAACAGAATGACTCCCTTGGACCTTTTCCCAGAGACGGTCGTTCCACCGCCGAAGGCGGTCAAATCGTGGCCCCATTCTTTTCAACAGCCGATCACAGAGCTCTCGCAAGAAACAGAACACTGGCTCAGCAAAGCCCCGCTTATGACGTTGACACCAGTGCAACATATACCACTGGACCAGCAGTGCCCCCGTGATGTTCTTGGTCCTGCCGCGTTCCAGTTGCCGGCTCACCCACTTGGTCCTACGGTCCTTCCGAACATCTGCGACGGACATCCCATACGTCTCTTCAACCTTCAACGCCAAGACCTCGAAAACAACACGCAGACCCAGTCGGTCAAGCACCGGCAGGAGGTAATTCACATTCGGTCGGCAGTGCCGGAAGATCATGTACAGGTCATTTATGTCTCGGTGAATCATGTATCCGTGCCGGAGTACGTGCGCCGCGAGCAGGATAATACTGCCCTCCAGCGAGGCGATTTTGATGTCTCCGTCAGTGGTCCGAACGCTGACTGCGTTCTCCACGGGACAAAACTCCAGTGGATACGGATGCCTAAGCGAGCCCAGGGGGTATCTCCCGGCGTGAAAGCCGATGTATACTGGCGATCTCTTGAACTCTGCAAAAAGCAGCCGCTCTCCATCCACGTGGTTCAACATAAGCTTCGATTGCAGGCGAAAGCCACAGTCGACGAGATCACGGACAAGGCAGACCGCCGTATCGAAGGTCTGTACGAACAGGTCTACATCACTATGATATCGATCGTATTGAGGAACATGATGCAGCAGTGCCGGTCCTTTGATAATGACCACATCGGAGTAGGACGAAATTAGATCCGACGCCTCTGCAACAGATCTTCTCATCATCGCTTGCAGTTGTTCAACAAGAGCACCGTAGGATCTGCACGTTCCGGGTTCGACACATTTGTACGAAGCTGCAGCCTCGTCAACAAATTTATCGAAGCCGTACACGTAGCATTGGAGAATGAACTGGTAAAGCGTTTTGTTCTTGTGAAGCTCATTAATTACACCGGATATGTTGGCGTCGGTCAAACATGAGGCAAGCGACATAAACTGACCCCTGCTTAGGGTCAATCGGGATAAACTCCTCGCCAGTCCTTCAATACCTTTGTCGTGTTCGTTTATGACCGGATGGCCTTTATCGTCCGTCACCGATCGCATTTCCCAATTCCTCCCTACAGAGCAGGCTGAATCTTAATCCCGAGATACCGATCTTACCTGTGATACTCGGTTCCAAGTTGCGTCAGCAACGAAAGCTGTTACGGCCCGCAGCACTTTTTGGTAGGCGTGAAACAACCGATCGTCGCCAGCCCTGCTGGGTGCCAAGGTACCATGGCTGCGGGCAGCAGTGGGACGCGCGGGCTGCTTCATGACAGGGACACGAACCCTCCGCTTGCCAGGGTGCGAATGTCGGAATCACGGCTGGAGACGGCGGGTGTCTGGCGTATGCCCCCTCCAGATGCCCGGAACTTACCAAGAATAACATCAAGGCCTTCGCAATGTCCTGTCGATGCCAACGTAATCGTCAGTAAGCCATCGCTTTGTAATGGCGATTGCGCGGCGCTTCGCCACAAGGGAACTGAGACTGTGGTCCGCGCCAGCTATCTCCGTGAACTGATGCGGAATTTCGAGTGCATTCAAGACTTCCTGGTACTGCATCCGGGCGCGTTTTTTAATCGGATCGTTCTCGGCCAGGACGATCAGGCCGGCCAAGAAGCTTTTGCGGCGTCGGCTGGGAAAGGTGATCTCGTAGGGCCTCTCGCGCTCACCGGCAAGCCAGTCCATCGCTGAGCCGAACCGAGCCTTCCCAGTGATTAGGCGTCGTAAAGTGCGCAGATCCCATAACTTCCTCATGATTACACGGTAGCGACTCAAGATGGTCTGCAAACGAATGCTTACGGACGCCGTTCCTCTGGCCTCGGGACACCAAAGAACCATCTTCGTCCACTCATCAACACAGGCTAGGCCGACTGCCGCGCCGTACGACAATCCGATAACGACCAACTTACACTCGTCGCCGAATCGGCGTCTGACGTAGGCGGTGACGGTACGGGTGTCCTCAACTGCGCGGGCGAACGAGGCATCTTCATATCTCCCATCAGAGTAGCCTCTCCCGTAATAGTCAAACCTAACTGTCCCAAGGCCCTTTCGAGCAAGCGACTGTGCTGATTCGTAAAGTAGCCGATGGGGGCCAGCGCAGTACCCGTACCAACCGCTAGCCTGCACCACAATCATACCACCACAGGAAGCCGGGGGACGCAAGTATCCACGGAGGTACCCGCCCCGGGCCAAAAGCTGGAAGGGAATCTCCTCGCTCAAGCCAGTCGCCTTTCGCACAGCTCGGCCGTGGCTTCGGCAAAGCCGTCCAAGCCGCTTGCGTCGGGCATATACCAGAACGATTGCGATTGGACCCGCAGTCTCGGCGCAGTGCCATCGGCATACATCCCGGCTTCGGCCGAATCTCGACTGACAACGACAGCGGACTCCACCACGCCGTTATCTATGCGCCGGAGCAGATCCTCGGGATAGTGCGATTTGAAGCTCTTCAGGAGGCCCAATCCACAGTGGTAGCCTGACAGGTCCACGATCTCACCGTCCGGATCTTGCGCACAGCTGGGCCCCCGCCTCTTGGCCGAGAGCATGCTCAGAAGTCTGGTACGACGCTTCTCAGCCTGCAAGTACCGCCAAGTGTCCGCGATCAGATTCCACATGAGGATGTACTCGAAAACGGGACGAGTGGCCTGTGCCTCCAAAACGATATTGGCCCCTAACCTGACTCCCAACGCCATTATCTTCGAATAACGGAGCGACTTGGCGTAGTCATAGGCACACAACGTGTCTCGAGCCCAAACGTCGAAGGTGGCGTTCTGGAACTCTCCCTCACTGTTTCCACAGCCGGAGTAATCGAATAGCATGGATGCCAGCCCTCGTTGGCCCAAGACTCTGGCCACCTGCATATAGGCCCTTACGCTCTGCTTGCGCTCGTCGGCGAAGGGAAAGCACAGAATCACACACGCCGCTTCCCCACGGCCGCTGCAGAATAATCCTTGAAGCTTGTCCCCTTCGGCATTTCGGAATGCAATTGGCCTCATGTCACACATGTCCGGTCACTCCGCGCGGAAAACCACGGCTCAGAGGTGTTCGCCGCCTGACGACCAGCGTCCGGCACCACCTTCCCACGCCCGTCTGTCATCGACCGAGTTCAACTCCGCCAGTTTGGCCAGACGGAGTTGATGTAGATCGGCCATCTCGATCCTTGGCGATATACAGCGAGTGCTACCGCCCTCCTCCACGAGAAACTCGGCTGGCCAGGGATGAGACAGAAAGTTCACGGGGCTCGCGGTCAAACCGTAGGCGCCGGTCGCTTCGACAACCAGAAGGTCGCCGGGCCCAGTGTTCGTAGGCAAAGCCACTTCGTAGCCGATCCGGTCAAGGGTGTGGCACAGCGGCCCTACGACAATGGCGGACTCGGTGGGACCGCACCGATTGTCGCGGATGATCTGCATCCGCATGTTCCTGCGCACTGCCCGGCCCACCCCGGCCATCGCGATGTGATTGGTGCCGCCGTCAAGAACGACAAATCGCTTCCCACGAGATTCCTTTACGTCCATTACACGTGCCACGTAGAACCCGGCATTGGCTACAAGATACCGACCGGCCTCGACGTGCACCCGAATTTGGTCGGCCCCGAGCTGGTCAAGCTTCCCGAACAAGCCGGCAAAGGCATTCCGAACAGCGCCCATGTCCAATGGACGCTCTTTGGCCTGGCACGGGACTCCCAGGCCGCAACCCACACACAGGACGCGGAGATCGTGTTTCCTCGCCCAGTAAGACATCACATCGCCCACACTTGCAAGGTAGTCGGCCACAGCCTTTTCGCTCAAGACCTGCGTGCCCGCGTAGAAGTGAAGCCCGACAACGACAACTCCGGGCAGATGTTCTTTCAAGTCAAGTATGGTTTCAACTTGTTCCTCGTCGACCCCGAATTGACTGGGCATACCACCCATGCGGATCTGAGCGTCGACAAGCGAGAAGCTAGGGTTCACTCGCACTCCCACCTCAAGTCGACGGCCACAATGCTGGGCGATCTCAGACGCACGCCTCAACTCCGATGCGGATTCCACTTGCACGGTCACATTGTCGGCTTCAACAGCAGCGGCCAGTTCGTCGTCCGTCTTGCCCGGCCCGGCAAAGAAAACAGGAACCCCGGATGCAGCTTGCGATTTCGCTTGACAGAGCTCACCTGCGGAGGCCACTTCCAGACCACAATCCCATTCGACAAAGAGTCGAACGATCTCCGGATGAGGGTTCGCCTTCATTGAGTAAAGCACCCCGGCGCGATCGCATGTGCCGTACCTCAGCGCGCGAAGATTCTCTCGCAGAGTCGCGGCACTATACAGATAAAACGGCGTGCCGTGACCCTCAGCCAGTCTTCGCAGGATGTCCTTGAAGACAATCAAGCTCTGCGGATCATTATCTGGGCGGAGAAGCATGATGCCCACTCAGAATGCAGTCCGGATATCCGGATGTCTGAGCCCAAGGCTCCCGAGACAAAACGTCGTAGTCATGCATGGGAGATTGCGGCCCCGATGTCGGCAAAACGTGCTGAACACATCGCACATTGCTGATGTTCGGACCTCGGACAGTCTGTCAAAGATACAACTTGGCGTTCGTAGGCTGCGGGATCCTATCCTAGAAGCCATGGCTGACTATAGAGCAACCACGCCGACCTCGATCTTAAGTATCGACTGACGTCCAGTAATTGAGCTTATTGGCCCGACTTCCAGATCTCCTTCAACGCATTTCTGTCAATCTTGCCATTCGTCATCTTTGGTAGCGATGGCAGCACAAGGATATCCTTCGGCACCATGTGCGCGGGAAGATGCTTTCGACAGTGTCGCAGCAACTCCTGTCGGTCGACATTAGGGCCGCTAACACCCGAAACGATACGGTCCGTCTGGGCGTGATCATCTTTGGCGCCAAACACGACTGCTTCGACGACGGCCTTATGGTCCAGCAAGACCGATTCAATCTCAAGCGGGCTCACGCGGGCGCCAAGTGCTTTGATCTGCCAGTCCCTTCGCCCGACAAAATAGAGGTAGCCTTCGTCGTCATATCGGGCAAAGTCCCCTGTATAAACGGCGAACTCGCCGGGGTCGCCCGGACACCAGGACGGACAAGGGCGGAAGACGCGTGCCGTCTCTTCAGGACGATTCCAGTAACCCAGGCAAACGGTATCACCCCGGTGGACAATTTCCCCTATCTCCCCCGGCTTTGTCTCTTCATTGTCTTCGTTGACTAAGAAAACGTCTGCGCCTGGGATTGCTTGTCCGATTGATCCCGGCCGACTCTCAAGCTGCTCGGGCGGAAGATACGTGGACCGGAACGCTTCCGTCAGCCCGTACATGGCGAAGATCTTTGCTTGAGGAAACATTGCCTTCATTCCTGCGATCTCGCGGGAAGCCAGATGTCCACCCGAATTCGTCAGAATCCGAACCGTGTGTAGCGACCTATTGTGTCGTGCCTTGGTCATTGGGCTACATAGGCCGACCCATATGGAGGGCACCCCAGCAAGAACTGTAATCTCTTCCTTTTCAATGCGTCTTAGGATCTCCACGGGAAACGTATAGTCGCATGCCACAAGTTGACATTTCACACGAATTGCGCACAGAACTTGATTGAGTCCGTAGTCAAAGCAAAATGGCAACAGCCCAAGGATACGGTCCTCCTGCTGAATCCCGAGATATGTCACAACCGACTCTACGCCAGCCAGAAAGTTCCCGTGTGAGACCATGACGCCCTTCGGCATGCCCGTAGATCCTGACGTATAGATCAAGGCCGCCAAATCTCGGCGCATCGTCGTCTCTGTCCTCCATCCCCTCTGCGAAACATCCCGGGCCTCTGGGCTTTCATCTACGTTTATGATATCGCATGTTCGGGGTGACATCACAATCACAGAGAGGCTATCGGACCACGGCTCGGATCTGATAGTTCCCCAATCATCTTCGTCGACAATCAAGTGCTTGGCGCCTGCGTCCTCCAAAATGTGTCGCACTTGGAAGGCCTTCAGTCTTGTATCCACGATCACAAAGACACCTCTGGCTCGCGATACCCCGAGCAACGCGGCGACTTGCCCCAGTGACTTCCGCATGTAGATACCAACTCTATCTCCACGTTGTAGCCACAGTTGCCTAAGCTCTCCGACAATCCGGTCTACGACACTATTAGCCTGTGCAAACGTCCAGCGACCCCAACTGTCATTGACGAACCTATCATTGGGGGCCTCTTTAACGGCTTGAAGGAATAGATCGTCAATTGAATTGAGCATTCGAACACCTCTTCAACTCAGCATGCTCACCTGCGTTTGCCGCGGTGGGTACTTAGACGCTACAATTGGTGCCTTCCCATCTGCCGATATATGCAGCATCAATTGCTAAACAGCAACGAGCTCTTTTACAATTACACTTTCGGAAAACTAACCGTCGTATCTGGTAAATAGGCGTTTGCGGGCTCGCAAGGCACGTTCTCTCTAATTAGTTAATGGGCTGTATTGCTTCAGGCTTCGTCTGCTTGGCTAAGTATTCGTCCGACATATTGTTTCAGGGTCCCGAACGTCTCAAATACCTCCCAAACGATATCCTCCTCAGAAATCGAGATGCCAAACGATTCCTCTAGAGCCACAATCAACTCCATCCCGGACATTGAGTCCAGACCGAGCCCGGAATTGAATATGGACGTGGTGTCTTCGATCTCTCCTTTTGTGAACGGCAGATCGAATCTGCTGATAAACATTTCTTTCAGGCGACGTGAAATCTGATTCATATTGGTCATGGCGCCCTTTAGTCTTCCGGTGGACCCGGAAGCGTGAATCGCGTAGGCTAGATAGACGTGTCCGTGATTCTTACGATCTTCTTCACTAACACGGACGAAATTCTTTTGAAAAGGTGGCTCGGCCTCCACTTTCACAACTCGTTGTCGAAATGTGCAGTATCCCCAGGGAGGGTATTGCTGGTGATGGATCAACATAACACGCATAATATTGCCGCTGTACGAGGCCTTCGAACTGAACGGGGCTCGCTGCCTAGCCAAGAAGCTGGAGATTCACCACACGCCGAAGCACCGTAGTTGGTTGAACATGGCCAAAATCGCGTTGCGCCTCCTCAGTCGCCAGTGTATCAACGACTATTTCGAAAGCCGCGAAACAGCTGGCGAGAAAATTGTCCCTTGACGGGCTGAACCGCTACCTGAAAGGCTGGTACGTTT
>SDBT01012351.1_pt1 | contig 13721 bp, 13 predicted proteins | sample 2277101 | NCBI WGS metagenome assembly SDBT01 (sample SAMN10404973, study PRJNA504765) | marine sediment metagenome | isolation source: marine sediment core GS10_PC15, 103 cmbsf | place: Arctic Ocean: Southern Knipovich Ridge | collected 2010
GTGTTTTCGTATAATTAGGCTCGGATTACAAAGACTTAAGCTTAAAGCGCCCGTAGCTCAGCAGGATAGAGCAACGGATTTCTAATCCGTAGGTCGCAGGTTCGAGTCCTGCCGGGCGTGTTGCTTTTTGAGCCTATGTCAGTTGGTGACAGCGGCTCTTTTTTTGTTCCTAACTCTGCCACTTGCAAAGGCTTAACATCTCCGCTGTTTTGCTCACATGCTGTCTGGTTTTGCCCTTCACCAAAGCCAATTGAGGACATCGAATTACAATCAAAGTCGGATTTTTTTGCAAGTTTTTTGTAAGCGCTTTTGTGGTGTTCGACAGGTTTACCATCAGTACCAGTTGCAACTTGGCGCTGCCTGCCCTGTGAAGAAAAATCTGGTAGTGATTCCACAGCTTCAGATTCTGCGCCAAGGAACAAGTGACTATATCTACTCATTGTCAGGTTGATATCGGAATGCCTCATTATTGCCTGTGCCGTTTTCGGATTCACCCCGGAAGCTGCCAGCAGACTTGCTGTGCTGTGCCTTAATGAATGAAAATCGAGAACACCATCACCATTATCCTGCCAGTCTATCCCAGCATCCTCAAGGTCTGCTCTAATCATATCTGCCATACGGTATTTACTCGGCAGATCGAAAGCCTTCGCACTCGGCGTTTTGCTCCTAAGATGTTCTCTCATAGCTTCTGTTGTATCTTTTCGTAGGGATACAATATCTTCACGCCTTCTCTTGCTGTACGCAGCCTTAACCTTGACGGTACGATTATCAAAGTCGAATGAGGATGCCGTCAGATTTCGTGTCTCATTAGCCCTGAGTCCCGTGTAAGCAGTAAAAAGGTAAAGCATAGCCCTCCCATAGCCTATCATACCAAAACGCTCAGGAGCAGCTTCTGTGGCTCCTAATAGTGCCATTAGTTCGTCCGGTGTCAAAGCTCGGCGATTGACCTCATCGGTTACCTTAATAGCGTCAAGGTGTTTAAGGGGTGATTCCCCCCCTGCTCGCTTATCCTTCAGCATCCAGTTACAAAACTGTTTTACCGCCTGTAGGTAATAATTTGAGGTCTTTTGTGATATTTCCCCACTATTCCTCAAGTCTGCTATATGAAGCTGAACATCACTTGCAGATATATCGGCCCAGTAAAGAAACTTGCAGCCGTTACATATTCGTTCAGCCCTATAATGAGTCAGATTGCAGTATTCCGGGGTATTGCCCTTTGCTTGCAGAGAAGAAAGAAAATCGCTCAGGTGTTCGGCCAGCGGTCTTTTACGGTGTTCTTTGTACTTATCGACTATGCCAGCCTGAGCAAGCTCCGATTCCTTTTCAAGCTTCGCTGCTAACTGCTGAGTTGCCGTCTTATCCTTAAAACCTTTGACTCGCTTACGTGTCCCATCAGCGGCTTTGTAGTCTATATACCAATTCTTTGATTGCTTACGGATAGTTTTACCGTTTTTGTCCTTAACTGTGTATCTCTGTCGAAATATAGAAGCCATTTTTCACCTCACTTTTTCTCTTGACCTTGCTAACAAAAAGGTCTATAATAATATTGTCTTTAATAAGCCCCTGCTTTTTTGTTTTGGCCACACAGTTCTAAGCAGGGGCTTATTTCATCTTCATTTCTTTTTTGCCTTTGTTTTCTTTTTTGCTATCAATTCAAGACCAAAGTATTCAGCCAATTTGTCGGCAGCATCAACAGAGCAGCCTCCACCCTTGACTATACGAGATAGAACACCTTGGTTAACCTTGGTGTCTTTCCATATCTCGTAGCGGGTTTTCCCAGATTTTTCGATTGCTTTTTTCAGGCTCTCAAGAATCATTGAGATTATTCCTGTAATGTTAAATTGTGTCTCATTTATCATAATATACACCAATTACTTGCGCAGTGCAAGCACATAATCCCCAGAATCTTATATTTTTTTATACTATTTTTCAGCCTTTGCATCTTCACGCCCAGCCTCAGTTGCCAACAACGCCCGTCTCTGTGCCTGCCGCCGCTGTTCAAGCTCCGCTGGTGAAAGTTCCGGCTTCCGCCGCCCGCCCCCCGAACCAAAGCTACGCTTTTGCTGTTCAATCTGCGATACATATTCATTCTTTCTATCCACAAGCAACGCCGGAGCCTGCCCCCCGGCAGGCAAAGGCGAAGGCGTTGCAGTAGTATTTGTTATAGTATCTTTCTTAGTAGTGTTATTAGTATGTAGAAGATTTCTTCCTACTTGAATACAGTGTTTCTTCGTAGTAGGTACGAAGTTTTCTTCTATACCCCCACGAAGATTTCTTCGTAGTAGAATCTCAGTAGCATGGCCGGTTATGACAGCCTTTTTCGAGATTTCTTCACCCATGTACAGCAGTGAAGTTGCCGTTTTTACGTCCGGGTGTCTTTTAGCCCACAATGTTCGATACCTGCCTTTTGGGTGTGCCCACAGTATCTCACCGGCCTTCTTTAAGTCTGATACCCACGTTGATATAGTCCGTCCCGAAACAAAAAACATCTTGCCGAGAGTATCATTGCCCTGCCAGCAGCCTTTTCGCCCATAACTGTATATGTGAGCAAGCAGGTTCTTTTTACTTAAGTTAAGCCCGGAGATATTGAGAATACTATTCGGTATTTTGAGATACTTCTCTTTCATTTCCTTCTTTTTAGCCATGACCTTAATCGATGCCCCTTTCACCTGAGTTTGTCGATTCTGGCAGCACAGAACGGCTTTCACGGCCATTCTGTGGAAGCTGGTAAGGTCTCACAGCATACAGAGGACACGCTAAATCTGTACAATTTCGGATTTCTTCTATTCGCCAACACACACACTCCAAACAGAAAGAATTTATTGCCGCCCGCAAACTCCGACCGGAAACAGCCTTGTCGTAAGTAGTTCTGTATGATCGCGGCATTTGTGCTCTACGCTCCGCTACTTTTTCTCTTTGATTGATGTTCATACTATCCCCTCACAAATTCTGAAATCAACGTACCTTCTTAGCTTCGATTCAAACAAATCCCAGTATCTTCCCTGTTGTCCTTGGATTGGCAGGGCTTGAAGGTATAGCAATAACTCCCCGATTTTTTCTTTGAGATTATCGCTTGATTTTGGCGCACAGTTCCGATATGATTTATTTAGTCGATTGTAGTCTTGGGCCGTTGCTTCTGCCGAGGTAACGGCCTTGTGTTTTTTACTTCGCATTTTCAGCCTCCATTCGTGTTTCAAATTCAGATTTGCACGGACAGCCCATTGAAATCCACTGTTCAATATCTTGCTGTCTCCACCTTATTGCACCTGCAATTTTCACAGTTTTCGGCAAACGGCCTGATGACCTATACCGCCAAGTACTTCTAACCGAAATTGACAACATCTTTGCCAGTTCTCTTGCAGTCAATAACTGTGTGCTTTGCTTTATCTCATTCATTTCAATAGCTCCTAAAAATTATTTACATTTAGGCATAACAAGCTAATTACAATTTTGCTTACTGATGTTCTTACATGAACATCCATGCCTTCTGTATTTAGGTTTTACAGCTATGGTAAAACACAGATGACACCAATTATGAAACACTGGCGTTCATAGGCGATGTGTGTAACTTATGAATTGAACAAAGATTAAGATGTCAAAAAAAATAAAATAGTTTTACCATAGGGTATGGTAAAACATTCGATATACATCTCTTAAGAAAGTGATTCTAAATTCAATCAGCGAAAAAATGAGCTTTTTCGAAATCATCAATGCTTACTATCTTGGGGCTAATTATGTAGCAATTGTTATTGTCATCAAAGTAAATAAAGCGAATCTCTGAAATATCTTCAAAGCCAATTTTTCTTAATTGACTATTCAATGTTCGGTTAATATTTTTTACCACCTGAGAAGCAGGTACTTTTGAACCAGTGATATTCTTGATTTCTTTTGTTGTTTGAGTTCCCTCAAGAAATGCTGCAAGTAATATAGGGGCTTGTGTTCCAGGTCGAAGAGGTATTGGTTTTATTTGTTCCTTATAATAGAATTTGATATTGCCCTGATCGTGTATGAAACAGGCATTGTTAGTCTTATCCCATGGATTAAATACTGATTCTTTTTTTGGCCCATGTTGCTTTGGTGTGCTTTTCTGCTTTTTCCTTTTTTTCTTGGTTGTCTTTCTCGAAAGCTTTCTCTTGTCAATTTTCCATTGCCTTAGCCGGTTAAGGTCAACTTCAATTCGGCCCATATCCGGATTTCGGGTACAGACGAAAATGCCGGTTGCTTTGCCGGTGTCCGGATTGGTTCTTATATCCGGCTCTATGAAACAATTTTCTTCACACTCACTGCATACCACCCCTTTGGAATGTTGGATTTCCGCTAATACCGCCGCTTTTATAAGCTCGTCAAGTTTTCCGGCCGGCCAGTCCGCTATTTCATCTGCTGATACAATATCAGCGCCAAAGACTTGTAATCTTTCCGCCAGTTGTTTCAAGAAGCTATTCACAAAATATTATTCTTTTATAATTAAAAGTAAAAAGCTCAAGCAGATCCATCAACCATAATCTTACTTCGATTAAGCTTCTGGAAATGCTCACAAGCAGTTAGGAATTTGTTATGATCATTGCCGAACCAATAGCGAATAGACAAATAATAACAGCCTCTAACAAAAAGTTTATCCATTTTTTTGATGTATCTTTTTTGTCTATATTTTTAAACGGATTAATGATTGCTTCCATTTTTTCTCCTGAATTGATAAGACCTATGATAGCTTCTTCCGACAATTCGGCAACATCCTTATTTTTGAAATTCGCAATATGTATAGCACGCAGAAACATAATAAAAAAAACAGCCAGAATAAGAAAAGCTGCCCATATTATTGTTTTTTCCTCGCAACTTTCCACAAAATTGTCCGGCATATCCCCTTTAACACTATATGCCCCTGCTAACACATAAAAAGTAAGACCTGTAAAAAACATCTTCATCTCATAACGTCGTCTCTCATCGAACAATCCACGGTGTGTCTGCGACATAAACTTTAGTGATTCTATTTTTTTTTCGTTAGCCATAGGTTCTATCTTCTCTTCATTAGCCATAATTAATCTCCTAACCTTATTTTATCTTTTTTCCTTACTTTTTTTCGACGCAACTCATCCACTCACAAGCCCCCACTTCTCGATATATTTCTTGGCAATCTGGTGAATTGGATCATCCTTCAAAGTGCAGCGGTCGGGGCCGGATATTTCAAACAACAAACTTTTACCTCTCTTGCCGTCCCTTGAGGCAAATTTGATTTGTATCTTCGCTCTTGTAATAAGAGCCTTATCGAGAGAGATATTGGATTTATTTAACGCCTTTTCAATCAGCGTATAAACCGGCTGTTCGTCATTAGATGGGCTTGCCTCAAGTGTTATCCGCCTGTTGCCGATTCCTGGCAAATCCAGACGAAGCATTCTTAGTGTAACTTTTTCAATCCCGTCTGCCGGTTCTGTAACAAACGTCAGGGTCTTATCTTGGAGCTTTGATAAGTCGAAGTGTTTTTTCTCCAGCTTCGGCAAACCGTCAAGTCCAAGAATGGTCTTGCACAAGATTTCCTGTAATGTCTCGACAACCTTCTTTCCGCCTTTGGCGCTTACTTCCAGAATACCGCTTTCAGGCCGATAAACAAAAATCACCTCAAAAGCAGATTTTCTTAACCGGTGGCAAAATTTGCCTTCATCATCAAAACCCAATTCTGTAGTAGCGTAATCTTCCGGATATACAAAATAGCAGTGTCTTTCCGGCTGTTGTCTCAAATAGTTGTCAACGTGGCAGCGCTGCCCCCGCCCCTGCTTTTTGTAAAATTCGCTCACACTATCGGCTAAATTCCGCTTGTCCTGCTCTTCAACAGCAGGGACTAATCCCGCTCCAACCTTACGGTTGCTCCACGAACCAAGACTATCCATATAGGCCAAATCACAGGCAATTCCAAAAATAAGCGGGTGATTCAGAAATACCCAGAAGGCTCTTTCGTAGTGGTTTTTCATCGGCTCAAAAATCGGCAGTAAATCTATGTTGTGAAAAACAGAACCAGCTTCCTCAATCAGAATCAGAATCCCGTTTTCAAAGGCCATTTCGTTTATCTGCCGAAACTCCGCCTCGATATTATTCCGCTGCTTTTCAGATAATTTATCCATCGCTTCAAAGATGGGTTCTATCTCTGTTTCGCCCAGCTTGTCAAAGTCAATGTCTTTAAGCAGGTCTTTACGGTGAAAATATTCTTTGAGTATATGATTAGGCGTTCGCCTTAAAAATGTTTTTGGTGAATAGTTTCGGCTCATAATATTTCTCCCCAGACTTCAACAATTTTTCGTTTACATTACTTAAAAAGGGCAACCAAAATTGCAATAACCGCTACCATAAAAGAAATACCAGTAGTCCATATCAAGATAGTTACCCATCGAGAAAGTGCATCTGTGACCTTGGCAGAATTTTCACTTTGCATAGCCATTTCTTCAATTATTTCGTTATGTTCTTTAAGCATCTCGATATTTCTGTTTATTGCCTTGACATGCTTTTGGAGTGATTTAACACATATATCAATCTTTTTTTCATAGCCTTGAGCAGCGTGGTCATTCTCTTGTTCTAAAGGTTTTGATTCAGGTTTTTTGCGGCTTCTTAATCTTTTGATTACCCTATCTGCGCCATCAACCAAGAACGGCGCATATTTAACAATAAGCGATATAGCCTTTTTAAGAGTTGTCGGTTTAATGGCCATTATAAACCCTTTTAGTTAGATATTTGTAATAGCTCTAAGCCAGTTACTCTCCCCAGACTTCGGCGATTTTGGCTTTGATATTCGACCACATTTGATTTCCTCTCCCTACAAATTCTCATTTTTATCAGCCAGCCACAACTCGATATATTTAACCTCGGTCTTTCCCATACCCGTTATCCTACAGCCTCTTGACTTAAAAGGCAATATCTGGCTGTAAAAATACTTGTTTGACACGCTCAAAAAGCATATTATTCTTATATGGCCTTGATATTTTTCAGTAGCGGCATCGGGAAAAAGAAATGGTACTTTCAATTTTTTAGAAGTCCCAGAGTACAAAAGAAATAAAACCAGACCAAAGGACATATTTATGGCTAAAAAACGCACAGCAGAATCAAAAAATGCCCCGTTATGCGTTATAAGAAATAAGGAAGGGAAGATAAGAAGCCATATTCGTCAAAAATGGCTTGTTGAAACTCCAGAAGAAAGAGTGAGGCAAGAATATTTATGCGTTATTGTAAACGAGTACGGTTATTCCTTAGATCAGATGGAAGAGGAAGTTACGGTTCCTGGGAGAGGTTCCAGCCGTGCCCGTGCTGATTTTCTAATATGGAGAATTCCACGGGATAAACACGATGGTAAAAAAGCAATGATTGTTGTTGAATGCAAAGCCGACAATGTAACAATTGACGCAGGAACTTATCATCAAGGAGCCAACTACGCCCAGTATGAACAAGCCCCTTTTTTTGTTACGCATAATAACAGGGAAACAAAATTCTGGAAAGTTGACCATAAAAAGCGGATGCCTAATTATTACGAGATCGAAAATATTCCACATGCAGATGCGAGCGATGCTGAGATAAAAAAGCTTATTGAAAGATTAAAAGTGCTAAACGAAAAGGAATTTGCTGATTTATTGCATCAGTGTCACAATATCATTCGCAATCGAGAGAAGAAAGACCCTGCCGCAGCGTTTGATGAGATTGCCAAGATACTGTTTATAAAAGTCGATATTGAACGTCGTTTACGAGAAAAGAAATACAGAAAAAATTTATTTACAGCTGATTTTCTCGATGAACAGAAAAATTATCAAGACGACCCCATTAACTCTTTATTTAAACAGACCAAAGATGATTATCGTGCAGATGGTATCTTCGCTAATGAGGAAAAAGTAAATCTAAAATTCAATACGGCCCGAGAAATCGTCAAAAAACTTGAACGATATAACCTTTCGGATACAAGCGAAGATATTAAGGGTATAGCTTTTGAAAGATTTTTAGGTCGTACTTTTCGCGGTGAAATCGGACAATTTTTTACTCCTCGTACCATAGTGGAATTTATGGTTCACATGGTCGTTCCAAAAGAAGGTGATATTATCTGTGATCCTGCCAGCGGCTCAGGTGGATTTTTAATTCGATTTTTTGAAATAGTGAAAGAACAAATCCTTGCAGATGTTGACAAACAATACATCAAGTTCAAAAAAGAGCTTGAAAAGAAAAAGGGTCTTTCTGAAAAGAAAAAGGCTGAACTGCTAAGGCAAAAATATGATGAGCTTCAGGAAACCATTTACCAGAAAAAGGAGGGTTCCCGTTTATGGAATCTTTCCAATCGTTGCATTTACGGGACAGATGCTAATGACCGAATGGCACGCACCAGTAAAATGAATATGATTATGCACGGTGATGGACATGGCGGTATTCATCACCATGACGGCTTTTTGAATGTTAATGGTATATTTGAAGAACGTTTTAATATCGTTCTTACCAATCCTCCTTTTGGTGCTAATGTTGAGCCGAGTGATATAGTTCTGGAATCCGATATTACAGTATCTGATGAAGCCAGCCGCAAATACGAAGAGCTTTTCGGCCAGTATTACACAGAAGCCAGAAGTAAGGTTAAAGCAGCCCAAGGCAAACCCATTGCCAGTTTGTTCGACCTGCCAAAATCACCAAAGAGTAAAGTTAAAACAGAAATATTATTTTTGGAGCGATGTCTTGAGCTTTTAGAGCCTGGCGGTAGGCTTGGTATTGTCTTGCCGGAAGGAATTTTTAACAATCCTTCACTACAGTATGTAAGAGAATTTTGCGAGAACAGGGCTTTCATTAAAGCAATTGTCAGCTTGCCACAGGAAACCTTTTTTTCATCAGGCGCAAGCGTAAAAGCTTCGCTGCTGTTTATGCAGAAATTTACAGACAAGCAAAAAACTGACTTCGATAGAAAATACCAACAGGCTAAAAATGAAATTGCAGCAAAATATGCCAAAGAAATCGCCAGTGAAACTACTCGTTTAGAAAAGCTTATTGAGACAGCAAAAAAAGATAAAAACACCCAAAAACGAAAAATACTCCATAAGCAGCTTAAAGATTTCCAAAAACAAATGGCTGAAAATATTGCCAAAGAAAGTCGACAACTGCTCAAACAAAAATTTTCCTATCCGATCTTTTTATATGATGCTGAAAAAGTTGGTATTACCGCGACTGGCGAAGATGATGTCAATGAACTATATCCCAACGGTAATAAACCAAAAGGAATCAAAAAAACTGCACTGGAGAATTATCGCAGTTTCTTGTGTGATCCTAAGTCGTATCTACTGGGAGAAAACTCCTAATGGCAGAAATAACTATACAAAGAGTTTTTGCGGTGATGTTTAACGAACTGGAAAGGTGGGTCGTTCCGAAAACAATCTTCAATCGTAGCAAAATTCCTTCAACATGGGAAATATTGCCTGTCAGAAAAATTGTACAATCAATATTAGACAGAGAGAGAGAGTAGAAGACTTAAAAGAATATAAAATGGCTGGTGTCAAGTGGTATGGAGAAGGTGTATTCCACCGAGAAACCGTCTCAGGGAAAAATCTTAGTGCGAAATATGTTACGCCCTGTGTTAAAAATGCGATTATATATAACCGATTGTTTGCGTGGAAAGAATCATTTGCCATTGTTACAGAAGATTTTACAGACTGCTATGTTTCTAACGAGTTCCCTCAGTTTGTTGTAGATGACAATAAGGTTTTACCTCAATATATTTATTTATATTTTACCACAAAAGTGGCTATAAAAGCAGTAGAGTCATTTTCAGTGGGTTCATCAGCTGTAAGTAGAAATAGATTTAAAGAAGAATACTTTCTTAATATCTCAATCCCACTTCCACCACTACCTATTCAGCAGAAGATAGTTGACTATTGGCAGGAGGGGCAAGATAAATTCCAGACTATACAGAACGAAGCAGAAAGATTCGCAGAGGAAAAATATAACGAGTTATTAAAACATTGCAGATTGAATGTGATGGAACCTACGCCACATAAAGGGGCGTTTGGGCTTAGCTGGCTTGATATCTATCGTTGGGATACGTTCTTTTATCGTAAAGATTTTTGCGATCTTGAAGAACAATTAGAAAGTGTTTCTTGTGATGAATTGGGTAATATTCTTAATTTTATTTCTCGCCCTTGGTCTTCAAAGGACTTCCCCGATGGGACTTTCGAGTATATCGAAATATCATCTGTAAATAAAGAACGAGGGATTACGGGAACACGAACAGTAAATGTTAAGAAAGCTCCCAGTCGGGCAACTACACTGGTTAAAAAAGGTGATGTTATTCTTTCAACAACACGACCGTACTTAGGGGCTTTTGCAATTGTTCCGGTAGAATATGATAATTGTGTATGTACCAGCGGCTTTGGTTTGGCAGATAGCCTTAAAACCGATAAGGTGGATAAAAAGTATTTGTTATATTTCCTCAAAAGTCAAGTAAGCCTGCGACAGATGGAACGATATATGACAGGTGGGCTTTATCCCGCTATTGTTCAAAGTGAACTGGAAAAAATTAAGGTTCCGATTCTCAAGATTAAAGTTCAAAGGGAAATAGTAGAAAATATTAGAAAGGCAGAACATCAAACCAACAAAAAGCTGACCGACGCAATACGAAGATTTAAGCAGGTCAAACATAATATTGAAGAGATGATTGTGGGCGGGAAAGATATTGAGGGAGTTATTTAGATGCCAAGAAAGTCAAGATATATTATTTTGGAGGGGCAATATGAAGAACAGGTTCTCGGAACTTTCAAGATTATACGGGGATTTGCAGATTTAAGAGATATTGCTGCCGTTTCCGTTTCTTATAAAATGACAGAACCAGATGAGAATGGCATTGTTAAAGGACATCAAAGGCAACTTGACGAGAAACATGCGAAGGATATTCAGCGTTACCTTGAAAAATCTGACACACGTTTTATACCTGAGGTTATTTTATCCGTTCGGACAGACCTTGAGGATGAAACCGATGGGATTAATAAATTAGGTGTGTTTAGTTTGGGTACTAATGGCATTAAGATTAAACGAAGATGGAAAAGCAAACATGTCCAAGTTCATAGAATAAAAATAAGCAGAAACAGGCTGGATGAGATAAAGAACAATTCTCTTATCCGTCGCATTGACGGCAATCACCGACTTGCCAAAGCAGTCGAGCTTGCCGAAGAAGAACATTCTCCCCGAAAATATATAGCGCCTTTTTGTGTGATTCTTTTTGACCCCCCGGGCAATGACGCAGATGATTATGCGGAATCTAAAATCTTCCATACGATTAACAGTAAAGCAGAACATTTAGAGTCTGAGCATGCTTTAAAATTACTTTTGGGACAGAGTCAAGATAATAGCATGACAGCACAACAGGAATTTGATTATGATCCTGCTCTATATCTTACACGACTTCTGCAAGATAAAATTAATAACCTTGCAGATGAACATAAGCAGAGGATTGGTGATTGTCCTTTAACATCACTTAATAGTACTGCAGAAGCTTTAATAAAACAAAATGATACGTTGAAAGAAAATAGGAATAACGCCAATACTTTTGCAAATGATATTTTTGCAGCGATAACAGAATTTTTAACTCGCCTCTGGTCAAGTCATCCACAACTTTGCAAAGCTGAATATTTTCTGGAATTAGCAGCATGTGTTTGGAATAAGGCCGTTGGAGAAAATAATATTCAAAAAATAAACAATGCAGTTGAATATCTACAAGATTTGGGTAATTGGTTGGGCGAGGAAGGATTTATAAGCATTAAGTCTAAAGATTCTTTCGCTCAACAGTTATTAAAAGTTTATGAGTCTATCAGAAACAAAATTCCGAAACGGATTTTTTTGGCAAGATGGTATCCCAACCAAGAACACAATGGTGAAGCTTTCCGCAAGGCTAATCTTCGCTTGGAACAAATAAGAGAAACCCTTAACAAGGTCAAGGATGAACACAACATCGAACTTGAGCTTATTGATTTAGGAACAGAAGAAGGGGGAACATTTTCCATACATCGGGCAGTTTATGATTCGATAGATTTTTCTGATATTATCATAATAGACCTTACTGGCCACAGGCCAAATGTTTGTGTAGAGGCTGGATATGCACTCAAGCACTATAATAAAGAACGAATGATTTTTGTTTTTCAATCCTCACAAGATGATCCAAATGTTGCTTTCGATTTAAATACATATAGGTACGAACCAGTTTCTGAAGCAGCAGAGATTCCTGGTAAAGTCAAGCCGCATATTGAAGCAATACTTAGAAAGTCTGGTGCTAATATTTAAAGGATTCCTTTATGGCTAAAGCGAGAAAGAAGGCAAGGAAATCAAAGCCGATTGTCATAGGCCATCTGGAAAAAGTAAGTCGTGGTATCTTTGACAAATACCAAAAACAGATAACAGGTATGATCAAAGGTCATCACGGCGTTTATGCCCTTTACCGCCGCAACAACCTCTATTATATTGGCCTGGCCACCAACTTAAAAAATCGCATAAGAAGTCATCTCAAAGATAAGCACGGAACCAGTTGGAGTCACTTTAGTCTTTATATATTTAAAAAGGACAACCATATCCGCGAGCTTGAGGCTCTACTTTTGAGAATCGCCTATCCTGAAGGTAATAAACAGAGGGGAAAATTGAAAGGCTCGACAGACCTAAAGCCCAATCTCAAGCATCTGGTTAAAATTCAGCAGGACAAAGAAATAGATGAGCTTTTTAAAACACATAAACCCGCCAGTAAGAAACAAACCAAACGAAAGCAGAAACGAGTTGCTGCAAAAACAGACCGTCCACTAAAAGGCTTCTTTGAAGGTGGCAAAGTTCTTTATGCTAAATATAAAGGCAAAGAACACAAGGCTTGGGTCAACCGTCTTGGTCGAATAAGGTTTAATGGAAAGTATTACGACACACCAACTGCTGTAGGCAAGGCGATAATAACCAAAAGGGCCGTTAACGGCTGGAATTTTTGGAAATACAAAGATAAATCTGGCAAACTCCTGAAAATCGCCGATTTGAGAAAATAGAATCGTTTTGACGGTTAAAAACTCCCGCTTTTTTTTATAGGGTAGGAAAACTCATTTTTCGGCTATAAATCGCGTTTCTGAGTTTTCTCAAAGGGTGAAAAAACTCCCCTCAATATTAACTTTTACTAAGTTTCTCATAGTTTTACTATAAGGTTCACCGAGTGTACCGTTAGTAGTCGGCGCAGGAAGCTAAAATGTAAGGTTTTGTCAGGTTTTTCTTAACTCTAAACCTTAGCATTTTTTAGTATTTATGGTTGTGAACTTTTGTCAGAATATCACCTACGAGCATGTGAGGGAACTAAAACGTAGGGTTTTGTCAGGTTCTCAGAGCGTAGTCTTTTTCCAAAGTGGACCTATTTCTTCTTGATTTCAGAGTGAGAAAAAGGATACAATCATAATAAGTTGCGAGTAGTTCCAAAAACCTAAATTGAGGTAAGAAAACGAGAGACCATTATGTTAACAAAGAAAAAGGTTAATAAAAAGAAAAAAGTTAATAAAAAAAATGGAATGTTAATGGAGTCCCAAAATTAGGTCTGATTAAAGAGGGATAGGATTCCTATGAATGGATCCCATGTGTCAACTAATACATAAGTAACACTTTATACCGACTACATGGGTAACACTTTTTCGGGTTTATGTACGCTTAGCTCCGCAGCTAGCTGCGGAGCTAAGCGGCTGACTTTTGACCGGCTTTATCTGCCATTTCCTATGGTC
>SDBT01012352.1_pt1 | contig 13720 bp, 12 predicted proteins | sample 2277101 | NCBI WGS metagenome assembly SDBT01 (sample SAMN10404973, study PRJNA504765) | marine sediment metagenome | isolation source: marine sediment core GS10_PC15, 103 cmbsf | place: Arctic Ocean: Southern Knipovich Ridge | collected 2010
TGCGAGCCCAGCGCGCCGTCCACGTACGTCTTGATCGCCCGCACCGTGAGCCGCCTGTCGCCCGGGTCGACGATCCTGTACCTGTCCAGGTCCTCCGCTGACAGCCGCTTCAGGTCCGCAGAGATCATGACCCAGAGGCGGATTCCGAGCTTTCCCTCCCCGGCGAGCCTCCTGTAGAAATCGATCACCTCGAACGAGGACCCCGCGTCCTGGAAGCTGGTCACCCCTTTCGACAGGCACTCCCCTGTGGCCAGCTCGACCGCCCGGCGCTGTTCGGCCTCGATCTGCCCGGGCGTGCGGGCCTTGCGTGACTCCTTCAGCGCCTCGGCCAGGAGATCCTCCGCGGTCTCGCGGAACGCGCCGGTGGATTCGCCCCGGGCGTCTCTCACGATCTCGCCGCCCGGGGGATCGGGGCTTTCCCGATCGACGCCGGCGAGCTCCATGGCCTTGGCGTTGGCGATGCAGGAGTGCCCGCTGGCATGGGTGAGCAGGACCGGGTTGTCGGGACTCACCCGGCTCAGAGCATCGTGCACGGGCAGGCCGTCCACGTCGGGCACGGGCGCCCGGTCCCACTTCTCCTGGTGCCAGCCCCGCCCGAGGATCCACTCGCCTGGCCGCGATTTCCGGACCGACGACTCCACCATCTCGACGATCTCGTCCCAGTCGCGGACCCCGGCCAGGTCGAGCTGCATCCTGGACAGGCCCAGGCTCATGAAGTGCCCGTGACCCTCGACGAACCCGGGCACGGCCAGCCTGCCCTCCAGGTCGATCACCCGGGTGTTTCCTGATACGTAGGAGCGTACTTTCTCGTCGCCGCCCACCGCGACGATCGTGTCACCCCGGACGGCCAGCGCCCGCGCCACCGGCCTGTCGTCATCGACGGTGACGATCTTGCCGTTGACGAGCACCAGATCCGCGGACTTCACGTGTGCACAGCCCGAAAACACGCCGATGACCAGAACGAACAGACCCGGGGTGCAATGCGCTGAAACCCAAGCCCAAACACTCCCTCCCCCCTTGCGGGGGAGGGTTGTCGCCGACGCGCCAAAGCCGCTATGGCGACGGCGCGGGGTGGGGGGACAGCACAGCGCGAATGGCTCACGATCGAACGCCATGTTAAATGTCCCATGGTTTCCGAGATACTGGTTGGCACGACAGACAAGGAAGCTAGACGATGATGCACAAGGTGTCACGATTTATTTTCCTCCAGGTCGTCGCTATGGTCGCATTCGGCTCATGCAAGCAGGAGGACCACGAGTTGCAGGGAACGCTTGACATGCATGTGCATGCCGAAGTATCTTGAAGGCATGCGTACTACTGTCGAAATAACAGATACCCAGCGAGCCAAACTCCTCGAGATCGCCGCCGAACGCGGCCAGAAGGGCTTCTCGCTTTTGGTCCAGGAAGCGATCGACCTCTTATTGGCAGAGCATATCTCGCGTCGTGACCGGGTACGGGCAGCCATCGATGTGCTCGGTACGCTCACCCGGGACCAGGCCGAGGAGCTCGAAGCTTCGGTGCGGGAAATCAGGGGGCGTTGGAGATGATCATCGCCGATACGGATGTGCTCATCGACAGCCTGCACGGAAAGGAGCCGGTAAAGGAGCGCATCGAGCTCGAACTCGAGACCGGCCGCCTTGCCACGACCGCTATCACCGCCTTTGAGTTGCTCGGCGGCGCTCGCACCCCGAAACATCGAGCAAAGGTGGAAATCTTGCTTGCGGCCATGAAAATCGTTCCTCTGGACGACAGCGCCTGTCGCGAGGCGGCGGACATTCGACTGGAGTTGGAATCGAAGGGCATGGGCCTTTCGATGGCCGACTACCTGATAGCAGGTATCTGCCTGTCGCGATCGGCGATTCTGCTTACGCGAAATCGAAAGCATTTCGAACGCGTATCCGGCCTGGTTCTCGGAACGCTGACCAGTACATGATCCTGGCACGGTCCGGGTTTGGCATGCGGTGCTGGATTGGCGGATTCGAACGGAGGTGTGCATGGAACTCGAACGCGTGGAGCTGAAGAACGCCTATCGGCTGCTCGGACATGGGCCCACGGTGCTGGTCTCCACCACGGACGGGAAGGCGCCCAATGCCTGCGCGGTGGCCTGGTGCGCGCCGGCGGGCAAGAACCCGCCGCGATTCGTGCTGCGCATCGGGGAGAGGCACAAGACGTACCAGAACCTGATGGCCGCGGGGGAGTGCGTGCTCAACGTGCCCACCAGAGACGCGCTCGACGAGGTGATGATCTGCGGGCGCAAGAGCGGGCACGACGGGGACAAGCTTGCGGCCGCGGGGATCGAGACCGAGGCTGCTAAGGAGGTGGACGCGCCCAGGTTGAGCTGCTGCGTGGCCTGGCTGGAGTGCAAGCTGGTGGGGAAGCTCGAGCTTCAGGGATCGGGGCTGGTGCTGCTCGAGGCGGTGCTGGTGGAGTGCCGTCCCGGGGTCATGAGGGACGACGGGCATATGGACGTTGAGAGGTTTCCAACCCTCCACCACCTGGGAGGAGGGGTGTTCAGCGTGCCCGGATCGGTGGTGGTGCACGAGTAAATCCGATGAACGCGCTAGATGATTTTCGAGTATGGACAAGACGGTCCTTTGCTGCTAAACACTTCTGAATCGCCGACCGCCGGAGACGATAAAACCCTCACGGAGCAACAGGGACCATGAACCATAGCGACCCCATCCGAGCCGCGCTGAAACTGCCGGGTGGCGCTCGGTTCTACCGATGCGCCTTGCAGGTCAACCCCTTCGAGTACCTGGAGACGCACAACAAGCAGACCGACTTCGAAGACGAGGACGAGTACAACGAGGCGATCGTCCAGGCATGCCTGGACAACGACATCGAGGTGATCGCCGTCACCGACCACTACCGCATACAGACGGCCTCAAGCTTGATGCGCGCGGCACGCAAGGCCGACATCCACGTTTTCCCAGGCTTCGAGGCGGTCACCAAGGAAGGCGTGCACCTGCTCTGCCTCTTCGATGATGACAAGGACAGTGGCACCTTGGAGCGCGCGATCGGAGCCTGCGGCGTTCATGACGTCACGGCGGACTCTCCGGTGGGCTGCCTCGACGTAACCGAACTGCTAGAGGAAGTCCAGAAACCGAAATGGGGAGCGCTTTGCTTGGCCGCGCACGTAGCAGCCAAGCTGGGCGGCTTGTTGATGAAGCTCTCAGGACAATCGAGAGGCAACGCCTGGAAGTCGGAACACCTCCTGGCGTGCTCGCTCCCAGGGCCCGCGGATGAGGCACCGGAGAACCTCAAGCACATCCTGGCGAACAAGGATCCCGAACACAAACGCGAGCACCCCGTCGCTATCCTCAATGCCCAGGACGTCTGCAGCCCCCAGGATCTCCTCAAGCCAGGTGCCACCACCTGGATCAAGATGTCCACGCTCTCGATCGAGGGACTTCGGCAGGCCTTCCTGGATCCTCAGTCGCGCATCCGCCTGGCCGGCGATCCGGAGCCCGAGGAACATGCGGAGTTCATCGCCATGGCCTGGCAAGGGGGGTTCCTCGACGGAGAGGCCATCCACTTCAACGAGAACCTCAACGTGCTCATCGGAGGTCGCGGCACGGGCAAGTCCACGGTCATCGAGAGCATCCGCTACGTGCTCGACCTGGAGCCCGCGGGCGAGGAGGCGCTCAAGGCGCACCAGGGCATCGTGCGCAACGTGCTCCGGAGCGGAACGAAGATCTCCCTGCGGGTCGCCTCCTACAGACCAGCCAAGCGCACCTATCTGATTGAGCGCACCGTTCCCAATCCGCCCGTGGTCCGCGACAAGAAGGGAAAGGTTCAGTCCCTGACTCCCAGCGACATCATCCCGCAGGTGGAGGTCTACGGGCAGCACGAGATCTCGGAGCTCGCCAAGAGCCCTGAGAAGCGCACCCGGCTCCTCGACCGCTTCCGGGAACGTGACCAGGATCTGGCCAGGCAGAAAGCCGATATCAAGCGAGAGCTGGAGCGATCGCGAAGAAGAATCATCGATGTCCTGAAGGAGCTTGAGCAGATCGAGGAGCGGCTTGCCTCCCTGCCGGCTCTGGAGGAGATGCTCAAGCGCTTCCAGGAAGCGGGCCTGGAAGAGCGGCTAAAGGAGCAGAGCTTACTGGTGCGCGAGGAGCGGGTGATGAAGACGGCCGCCGACAGGGTCGAGCCGTTTCGCGAGATCCTCGAGGATCTACGCCGCGAACTCCCAATCGATCGCGCCTTCCTATCACAGAGGGCTCTGAAAGACCTACCCGGAAGAAAGCTCCTTGCCGAGGCGGATGAGGTCCTCGATGCCTTGAACAAGGGGATCGAGAAGCTCGCCGACCAAATGGCAGACACCCTGGAGCAGGCGGACCAAGGACTGGCCGACGTGCGGGACAAGTGGGAGGAGCGCAAGAAGAAGACCCAGGCTGACTACGAGAAGATCTTGCGGGAACTCCAGAAGTCGAAGGTGGATGGCGAAGAGTTCATCCAGCTCCGAAAGCAGATCGAAGAGCTGCGCCCCCTGAAGGAGCGCAAGGAGCTGCTCCAGCGCGACCTGAAGGAGCACGAGGACAACCGGCGAAACCTGCTGGCGGAGTGGGAAGACCTGAAGGCCGAGGAGTTCCGGCAGCTCGAACGCGCTGCCAAGAAGGTAACCCGGCAACTCAAGGGCCGCGTCCAGGTGACGGTGACCAGCGCAGGAGATCGCAGCCCCCTCATCAATCTTCTTAGAGGAGAACTCAGCGGTCGGTTTTCCGAGGCAGAGAAGACACTCGGACAACACGAAGACCTCTCCCTCAGAGCCTTCGCCGATGCTTGCCGCTCTGGCAGCAAGGCCCTGGCGAAACAGTACGGGCTCACCAAGGGACAGGCCGACAAGATATCGCAGGCCCCTCCAGCGCTGGTCATGCAGGTCGAGGAACTCTATCTCCCCCCGACCACCAGGCTCGAGCTGAATATCGCCGCCGAAGGACAACGCCCCTACTGGCAGGCGCTAGACGACCTCTCCACCGGCCAGAAGGCGACCGCTGTGCTGCTCCTGCTGCTCCTCGAATCCGATGCGCCGCTGGTGGTGGACCAGCCAGAGGACGATCTCGATAACCGCTTCATCACCGAAGGCATCGTGCCCAAGATGAGAGAAGAGAAGCGCCGCCGCCAGTTCATCTTCGCCACCCACAACGCCAACATCCCGGTGCTCAGCGACGCGGAGCTGATCGTCGGCCTGAACGCCTCGGGTGAGGCCGACCACGGAAAAGGGCGGATCCCCAGAGCGCAGATGGGATCCATCGATGCGGAACCCGTGCGTTCACTCGTCGAGGAAGTGCTCGAAGGCGGCCGGAAAGCCTTCAGGACCCGCCGGCTCAAGTACGGATTCTGAGAGGCATACCGATGACCAAGACCGAACTGCTGGAAATCATCAAGAACGGAGAGAGCTCGGGCGTCGACTTCAAGCAGGACACCGTCGACAACCGCAAGCTCGCCAAGGAACTGGTGGCCTTCGCAAACCTCCAGGGAGGACGAGTGCTCCTGGGCGTTGACGACACCGGCAACGTTGTCGGCATCACCCGCGAGAACCTCGAAGAGTGGGTCATGACCGCATGCCGTGACAAGATCCGCCCGGAGTTGATCCCCTACTTCGAGATCATTCGGGACGTGGAGCCCGGCAAGGACGTGGCCGTGGTTCAGGTCAACCGCGGATGGACCGTCCACTCCGTCTGGCACAACAACCGCAACTACTATTACATCCGTGTCGGCACCCAGAGTCGCGATCCCAGCAGAGAAGAGCTGGAGCGGCTTTTCCAGCAACGAGGAGCTTTCCGACTGGAAGTCCGTCCGGTCTCGGGATCGTCCATTGCTGATCTGGACCGCCGTCGTCTCAAGGACTACTTCGTCCGCGTCCGCCAGCAATCGGTGCCCGAGAAAGACGACGACGACGAGGGCTGGCGCACACTCCTGAACAACACCGAGATCCTGGCCGAGGAGCCGGACACGACGCCGGCCACCATGGCCGGCCTCCTGCTCTTCGGAAAACGGCCCAACAAGTTCCTTCCCCAGGCTGGAATCGACGCGGTGGCATACCCAGGCCGAGAAAAGGACTACGCGGCCAAGGAACGGCGGGCTATCCGCGGTCCCATGATCCCCCTGTTCGACGCCAACGGCGACATCGTCGAAAACGGCCTTGTCGAGCAGGCCGTCAAGTTCGTCCACGACAACACAGAGGTCAACGCAAAGCTCGCGGACGGCGCTCGACGCGAGGAGCACAGAGCCTACCCCGACGAGGCGATCCGAGAGACCATCGTCAACGCCCTCGTCCACCGCGACTACCTCCTTTCGGGCACCGACGTCGAGCTGTCCATCTACGAAGACCGCATCGAAGTTATCTCCCCTGGACGCCTCCCCAACGACGTCACGCCGGCACGCATGAAGACCGGCTGCCGTTCCACCAGGAATCAGCTGCTCAAGGACGTAATGTGGGACTACGGCTACCTCGAGCACACGGGCATGGGCGTGCCCCGAAAGATCATCAAGGGCATGCGGGAACACAACGGCACCGAGCCCGATCTCATCGAGGACGGGGAGAGGTTCATCGTGCGGCTATGGAAAGAAGCGCAATAGGGACAGGATCTCGCCCTTGTGGCCCTGGCACTGACCGGCCTGGCAGTGCTCGTCGCCCGGCTGTTGACCCGGCAGCTTCGGACCGTCCGGGGCGAAGTCCGGGGTGATGAGGCCCGACGGGCACATGGACGTTGAGAGGTTTCCGACCCTGCACCACCTTGGAGGCGCGCTGTTCAGCGTGCCCGGGTCGGTCGTGGTTCACGAGTGAGGAAAGTGGGCTACTTGACTTGCGCCGTGTTGCCTTCCGGGGGCACGTGCGGTTCGGCCCTGCCTCCGAGATGCTCGGAGAGAAAGAGTTCCGCCCGGCCGACGAAATCCAGGCGGTTGGGGGGGCGGGCGAATCCGTGGCCCTCGTCGGCGTACACCACGTAGTCCACACGTCCACCGCGGTCACGAATCGCCTTGACGATCTGATCGCTTTCGGCCTGCTTGACCCTCGGGTCGTTGGCTCCCTGGAATATGAACAGGGGTGTCTTGATCTTGTCCGCGTGGTTGAGCGGCGACTGCCGTTCGAGCATTTCCTTCTCGGTTTCCTTGTCTCCCACGCGGTTCTTGAATATCGCCATCAACGGCTTCCAGTAGGGCGGCACGCTGTTGAGCAGGGTGATGATGTTGCTGGGTCCGACGATGTCCACCGCGGCGGCGTACAGATCGGGAGTGAAGGTGACCCCGGCCAGGGTGGCGTAACCGCCGTAGGAGCCGCCCATGATGGCCACCTTTTTGGGGTCCGCGTCGACGTTGGCTATGGCCCACTCGACGGCGTCCGTCAGGTCGTCCTGCATCTTCTGGCCCCACTCCTTGTTGCCGGCGTTCAGGAACTTCTTTCCGAATCCGTTGGAGCCGCGGAAGTTCACCTGCAGCACGGCGTAGCCCCGGTTGGCCAGCCACTGGGGGTATGGGCTGTAGCCCCAGCTGTCCCGGCCCCAGGGGCCGCCGTGGACGAAGAGAACCATGGGAAGCTTTTCGTTTTGCTCGGCCTGCAGCGGGACGGTGAGGTAGGAGACCAGCTCGAGGCCGTCGCGGGCCTTGACGACCACGGGGTTCATGGGCGCAAGCCGATATTCCTCGAGCTTCGGGCGGGCGTCGAACAGGAAGTCGGTCTTTTCCTTCTCTCGATCATACAGGTAGTACCGGATGCCGCGGTCGACGGTGGTTACCGCCACGACCCACTTCTTATCGTCGTCGGAACGGCTGACCACCTCGAAGTCGTCGCCCTCTAGCTTTCGCAGCGCCTCGAAATCCTTTTTCACGCGATCGTTCAGAACACTCCATTTCTTCCGGAGGTATTCGTTGGCCACGGCCTCGACCGCCTTGTCGTCCGGATGGATGAGGGCGTCGGCGAAATCGGATCGGGGATCATGGAAAATGGGCGTGATCTTTCCGGTTGTGATTTCGATAGAGTACATGGATTTGGTATCGGTGTCCTTGTTCCCGACCGCTATGATGGACTTGCCGTCCGCCGAGAAAGTCAAGGCGCCGCCTTCCTCGAGGGGGGACCAGGTGCGTATGGCTTTCCAGTCGTCCTTTACCGTTTCGCGAGCCATGAGGATGGTCCGACCCTCGGCGTCCATGGCGTGGGCGGCCCGTACCTGGAGATCGTCGTCGGCGATCCATCCGACGAAATTGCCCGGGTTTTGGGTGTCGTCGGTGATCTGGCCGGTTTTCAGGTTCAAGCGGTGAACGTCGAAAAGCGCCTTGTCTCGCTTGTTCATCGAAATCAGGAGCTCGTCGGGCTTGCGCCTGGAAGTCTCGACGATTCCGCAGCGCACGCCATCGAAGGGGGTCAGTACTCTGTCCTCGGCGGCGTCCAGGTCCGCCTGGTGGACCCGGTAGTTCTCGTCACCGCCGGTGTCCTGCAGGTAGATAATGCTCCTGGAGTTCCTGGCCCAGAAATAGATGCGGATCCCCCGCTTGGTGTCCCTGGTGACCGGCCTGGCGTCGTCCATGCCGAGTGTCCGCACCCAGACGTTGAGCACGCCGTTCACCGGAGCCAGGTAGGAAAGGCGCGCGCCGTCGGGGGAAATGCGCGCCGATGCCTTTTCCGGGTTGTCGAACAGCACGGCTCGCGGAATGAGCTTGACCGCGGCAGCGGTCCGGGACTCTCTGACCTCTCCGGCCGGCTTCGGGCCCGAGGCGCATGCAGCCACGAGTCCGGACAGCAAGAGTACGGTCAACAAACGATAGCGCTTCATGATGCACCTCTCAGTACCAGTTGAAGGTTGGCGGCAACGCAGTATCACCGGTTATCTATCATCAACATGACGAAGGACGCCCTGGGCTTCGAGCTGTCGGCGCAGTTTCTCGGCGCCTTCGAATCGCAGCGCCTGCATGCCGGCCGCGCGTGCGCCGAGCACGTTGCGTTCGAGGTCGTCGATGAAAAGGCAGCCGGCGGGAGGCTGGCCGACGTTGTCGGCCGCGGTGCGGTAGCAGCCCGGGTCGGGTTTGAGCAGGCCGGTTGCGAAGCTCAGGGTTGGTTTTTCTATTCCGTTCAGCCACGGGTTGCACCGAAGCACGTGGCGCCAGTGCAGCGGATCGGTGTCGGACAGCAGGCCCACGGGGAGGCTCGCTGCGACCTCGGCCAGGAGTTGCTCCATTCCGGGCATGGGCACGAAGATTTCGCACCACTGGTCGACGAAACGATCGTAGGCCATCTGAAGGCCGGTGCGTTCGCAGAACAGGCGGTGGAACCCCTGGGGATCGATCTTTCCGGACAAGAAGCGGACGTAGGCCTCGTCCGAGAGCAGGCGCTCGATCGCCGCGTCGGCTTCCTCGGTGTGGGCGTCGGTCAACTGCGCGAACAGCCCGCGGGAGAGGTCCAGGCCGATCAGCACCCTTCCCAGGTCGAAGATGACGGCCCGGATGTCAGGCATTACCTAGGTCCCTCGGTCAGGTCCAGGTCCAAGTCCAGGTCCAGGTCCAGGTTTGGAGTACTTGATATTGACAATGTTGGAATTTCTCAGTCTCCCAGGCAGATCCCCAGAGAGCGGGCGGTCTGGATGGTGTCGCAGTCCAGGGGGACCAGCTTTATCCCCTCGACCGCGATCGCCAGCGGGACGGTCTTGACGGTGGGCGGGTCCAGGGCCACCATGACCCCGGTCAGGCCCTCGGCCAGGGTGCGCACCGCGGCCGCGCCGAAGCGCAGGGATATCAAGCGGTCGAAGGTGGTCGGGGTTCCGCCGCGCTGCAGGTGGCCGAGCACCAGGCTGCGGGTGGGTTTTCCGGTCCGCTGCTCGATCGCGTGGGCCACCCGCTCGGCGGCGCCGGCCAGCTTGACCTCCCTGCCGACCTCCTTGGGCCCTGCAGTGGAGATGTCGCCGCCCTTTGGCTTGGCGCCCTCGGCGACCACCACGATCGAGAAGTGGCGCCCGCGCGATTCGCGCTGGGCGATCTTCTCGGCGACTTTTTCGATATTGTACGGGATCTCGGGGATCAGGATCACGTCGGCCGTGCCCGAGACGCCCGCGTTGAGCGCGATCCAGCCCGCGTGGCGGCCCATGAGCTCCACCACCATGACCCGGTGGTGGGACTCGGCGGTCGAGTGCAGCCGGTCGATGGCCTCGGTGGCCACGGTCACGGCCGTGTCGAAGCCGAATGTGATCACCGTGGACTTGAGGTCGTTGTCGATCGTCTTGGGCACCCCGACCACGGGGATGCCCTTCTCGTGGAGCTTGTGGGCGATCCGCAGGCTGCCGTCCCCGCCGATGGCCACCAGGGCGTCGAAGCCCTCCTCGTTGAAGCGCTCGACCACCTCGTCGGACCGATCGCGGGCCACGGTCTTCCCGCCTTCCTCGACCGGCCACTCGAACGGGTTGCCCCGGTTGGTGGTGCCCAGGATGGTGCCGCCCTGGTAGGTGATCCCGCGGACCCGATCGCGATCGAGCCGGATCAGGCCCTGTTCGGGCGGCATCTGGATCAACCCGGAGTAGGAGTCCTTGATGCCCCATACCTCCCACCCGCGGCCGATGGCCGAGAGGGTCACCGCCCTGATGACGGCGTTGAGCCCGGGAGCGTCTCCACCGCCCGTGTTGACAGCGATCTTCTTTATTCCGCGGATATCGCCCATGGGATCCTCCTGGTCGAGAAAAGGCTACTTGATGCAGACCGCGCGGACCTGCCTGAAGTCGGTGCCGTGCTGGAGCACCTTGATGACGCCGTCCTGCATCAGGGTGGTCATGCCGTCGCTGAGGGCCTGGTTGCGGATCTCCTCGACGGTGGAGTGCTTCTGGATCATGCGCTTGATGGGATCGGTGCCCAGCATCATCTCGTGCAGCGCCATGCGGCCCTTGTAGCCGGTGCCGGCACAGTGCGGGCAGCCCTTCGGCCCGAAGAGGGTCATGTCCTTCGAGTACTTGATCCCGGTCTTCTCGAACTCGTCCGGGCCCCCGTAGTTCTGGACCAGGCCCATGAACTCGTCCTCGCCGAGCTGGTACTCCTCCTTGCACTTCTTGCACAGCCGGCGCAGCAGGCGCTGGGCCAGGATGCCCAGCAGCGAGTCGGCGAAGTTGAAGGCCTCGAAATCCATGTCCAGCAGACGGGTGATCATCTCGAGCGCCGAGATGGTGTGCAGGGTCGAGAACACCAGGTGGCCGGTCAGGGATGCCTCGATCCCGATCTCGGCGGTCTCCGTGTCGCGCATCTCGCCGATCATGATCACGTCCGGGTCGGCGCGCAGGAAGGCGCGCATGGCGTTGGCGAAGGTGAGGCCGATCTTCGGCTTCATCTGGACCTGGCGCAGTCCCTTCTGGGTGATCTCGACCGGGTCCTCGGCGGTCCATATCTTGCGCACCGGCTTGTTGATGTGCCCGAGGGCGGAGTGCAGGGTGGTGGTCTTGCCGGAGCCGGTGGGCCCGACGCACAGGATGATGCCGTAGGGCTTGGAGATTATCTCCTTGAGCACCTCGAGGTTGCGCGGGTTGAAGCCCATGGACTGCAGGGGGATGGGCTTGGAAGCGGCCAGGATGCGCATGACCACGTCCTCCTGCTGGCCCTCGCCGCCCTGGGTGGGGATGGTCGCCACGCGCAGCTCGATCGTCTTGTTCTTCATCTTGAAGCGGATCTTGCCGTCCTGGGGCAGGCGCCGCTCGGAGATGTCCAGGTGGGACATTATCTTCAGGCGCGACACCAGGGCGTTGGAGTGGCTGGCGGGGATCTCCTGGTAGACGTGGCAGATGCCGTCGATCCGGAAGCGGATCATGGCCGGGTTGTTCCTGCCCTGGGGCTCCACGTGGATGTCCGAGGCGTCCTTCAGGTAGCCGTCGACGATGATCTGGTTCGCCAGCCTGACGACGGCGCTGTCATTATCCTCGATGATCACCTCCTCCGACCTCTCGGTCTTCATCTCCTCGGCTTCCGTGCTCAGATCGCCGAGGATCTCGGCCATGTCGCCCGCCAGGCCGGTCTCGTCGACGTCGTACGAGGCGTTCAGGTAGTCCCTGATGTCGGAGCCCAGGGCCACCAGGAACTCCTGGCGCGGCGCCAGGCCCATGGTGCGCACCGCGTCCACCTTGGCCAGATCCGACGGGTCCCTCATGGCCACCTTGACCGTGCTGCCCGACTTGGACAGCGGGGCCACCTCGATCTTCTTCAGGTAGTCGTGCTTGAGCCGCTCGCGGAAATCCTCGGGCATCTTCTGCATGCCGTCGTACACGAAGTACCCGCAGTTGTAGAAGGCGGCCATGCTCTTGAGCACCTCCTCCCTGGACATGCGGTACTTTTCCACCAGCACCTCGGCCACGGGCATGTTGTTGGCGCGCGCGTACGAGACCGCGTCCTCGAAGTTCTTCTCCGATATCAGGCTCTTGTCGATCAACTGGCCGAACTTGTTGGGGCTGCGCTTGGGCGCCATGCGCCTGCGGTTGTAGAAGGCGATCCCCAGGGTCTTGGCCACGTCCTTGGCGGCCGACACGTCGTCGTCTTCGAACGCATCCCCGTCGGTCTTGTTCAGCAGTTGCAGCACGCCCATCAGGTACTTGCTGTTGTACAGGATCGGGGTGGTCATCACCTGCCTGGTGACGAAGCCGGTCTTCTTGTCCCAGGACGAGTCGAACTTGAGCTCCGGGTGGTAGGCCTTGAGCTCGGCCTCGTCGTAGGCGTCTTTGATGTTCAGGGTCTGGCCGGTCAAGGCTACGAATCCCACCTGGGACGCGGTCGAGCGCGGCACCCTGATCTCCTTGATGTCGTCGCCGGCCTTGAACAGGGAGTAGACCTGCTGGTTGCCGGCGTCCACTGCGAAGATGCTCAGACGCTCGGCGTCGAGCAACTCCAGGATCTTGGGCCGGATGTTGACGATGATCTCGCCCACGTCCGGGGCTTCGTGGATCAGGTTGATGATCCCGGTCAGTTGTTCTTTGAACTGAAGCGCCTTTCTGAGTTCCGCTTCCTTGGCGCTGTCTGCCATGGCATCCTCCCGAGGTGGAAAGTCGGTAGTTTCCATAGCAGGTCGGGGGAGATAGGGTCAAGTATGATATGTTTATTCCCATGAACGCCAGGACGCTCACCATCCTCGCAGCCGTAGCATGGCTGGCCGCCTGCACGTCCAGGGGCCAGGAGGCCCGCGTGCGCGAGCTGATCGACGAGGCGGTTCAAATGGCCCAGCGCGGCGACGCGGCCGGGTTGATGGAGCTGACCACCCCGGATTTCCGGGTGCCGCGCTCCGGCGCCGACCGCAGGCAGGTGCGCCTGAGGTTGCGGTACGCGCTGCAGCGCTTGCGCAAGGGCGTCATCCACTACCCCAGGCCAGGCGTCGGACTGGACGCGGACGAGCTGACGGCCGAGGTTCGCCTTCCCTTCCTGGTGGTCCGCGGCGACCCGCCCGAGGGGCTCGAGTCCCACGAGCAGGACGAGGAGACCTGGATTGAGTCCGTGGCGGACAAGGCCCGGCTGATGCGGATCACGTTGCAGCTTCGCCGCGACGACGACGAATGGCGGGTCTACGCGGCGAGCCTGGAGCGATTCAGCGGAATGGGATTCAAGGAGATCCGCTAGAATGGATAGCCAAGGTTGCGACTCAACAAGGCCTTTCGTCGAGCAGGCCCCAGCACCTTTCTGACTGGTTTTTTTGGGGAGACTTTTTTAATACTTCCTTGTATTTGTTGGATTTAAGTTGTCCCCCTAGGGGGACAGGTCGTGTGTAAAA
>SDBT01012353.1_pt1 | contig 13719 bp, 9 predicted proteins | sample 2277101 | NCBI WGS metagenome assembly SDBT01 (sample SAMN10404973, study PRJNA504765) | marine sediment metagenome | isolation source: marine sediment core GS10_PC15, 103 cmbsf | place: Arctic Ocean: Southern Knipovich Ridge | collected 2010
CCGGGGACGAGATCGCATCCAGACAGTTTGTGGCCTGCCCAGGGAATCGGCGGAAAAATTTGCCCGGGAATGGGATATACCCAAAGCCACTGACAACATGAAAGAAGCGATTAATGATCCCGAGACCAATCTTGTGGTCATCGCCCTCCCCAATTATTTACACAAGGAGGCAGTGCTCATGTGTGCAGAAGCAGGGAAAGCCGTGGTCTGTACCAAACCACTGGGCCGTAATCTGGCTGAGGCCAGGGAAATGCTCGAAGCGGTTGAGAAAGCTGGAATTTTTGCAGGTTACCTGGAGGACCTGGTCTATATGCCTAAAACATTGAAGGCGGTGGCCTCAGTTCAACAGGGGGCGCTGGGCAGGATTCTCTGGGTCAGGTCTCGCGAAACCCATCCGGGTCCGCATTCAGACTGGTTCTGGGATCTTGAAAAGGCCGGTGGTGGTGCCATTGTGGATATGGGCTGCCACTGCATTGAAATCATTCGCAATTTTATAGGAAAGGATATTCGTCCGGTCGAGGTAATGTGTACTGCCGATACCATGGTACATCCAATCGAGGCGGAAGATTCCGGGATCGGGCTCATTCGCTTTGCCAATAATGCCCTCGGCCAGTTCGAAGTAAACTGGACCTTCAGAGGAGGTATGGATTTGCGTGACGAAGTTTCCGGCACGGAGGGAACCATCTGGCTCAACCATTGGTTGCGAACGGGCTTTGAGATGTTCACAACAGGAGGTACGGGCGGTTATGTTGCCGAAAAGGCAGAATCTGACAAAGGCTGGCTCTTTCCTGTGGGAGATGAGGTAAATGCGCTGGGTTACACCCATATGTTCCAGGACATGTTCAAAGCCTTTGAAGAGGGGACCAGCCCGATGGAAACCTTTTATGATGGTTATGTGGTCAATGCCATCATGGATACCTGTTATAAATCAGCCAAAACCAAATCATGGGAGGCTGTTGAGATCGAAGACTGGCGGGGAAAGACCAGTGATGATGAGGAAGCAGTATCCAAGCCACTGATCGATGGTAAATATTTGCTTATCAAAGATGAAACAATGCCTGACGGTAAGACAAAAAGAATTCTCAAGGATGTAAAAACAGGTGAGGTAATCGAAAAATACCAATAATTAAAATCATCAGACACAATGATGGTGAATGAACTCATATGCCCTGAGTTGTTCTTCGGGGGACTGGCAATAGGTGACGGCGATGAGTTTCAGGTCCGGGTGCCAGAGTCTTTGTATGGCTGATTTTATACTGTCCAGGTCCCCAGCCATACGTGCACACACAGCGATTCCCGTTCCGGCAAAGGCATCCCGGATTGGTTCAGGTGGATTGGGATCCGGATCTGTCTGAAGGGTAAAAGCCCCGTCCACCATACTCAATTCAGGTATTTGTTTGACAACTTCTGCCCGTTCTGACCAGTCTCCACAGGAGTGGAATACAGGTTCCCTGAGGGCTTCTGTCATCTTAACAAGGGATGGGATTGCCAGATCGTAGTAAGCATCCGGTGTGATCATGAGAATGTTATCATCGGATGAACCGAACCCGGTAAAAACCCTGGAGGATGGGAATCCATGACCCGGCCACACAACCTGGTCCCTGAGGATATTCAATTGTTCAGCGGTAAAATCAGCGATCAATCCCCCTAGAAGCTTCAGAAACTCTCCTACCAGACCGGGATTAATCATGGTATCCATGAGGAAGTTATTGATCTCGATGAGATTGCCTGCCACGTTAAGAGGGGACTGTACATCGCATAAAGATATAGGGAGGAGGCCCTGGGACTGATCCTTAAAATATTCTACCATCCGAAGGGTATGTTTCCCGATGGCCGTTTCCCGTATGGGTTTGATATCAGGGTACTGCAGGGCAGATTCCGTATCCTGGAAAGCGGGACGGATGGCAGGTGCCTGGTTTTCCTGCCAGAGGTAATCCAGTCCGAATGCACTTGCAGTGGTACCGATCCCGTACCATGGTTCTATGAAATTAGGGATATCCATCCGGTATTCCATGCTCTTCCGGAGACCGCCCAATTGCCATTCGAGTGATCTTTTCATGTCGGCACAGCCATCGGCAAATACCTCTGCCACCCTCATCCGGCGATAGACGGCAACACCGGAAACCTGCTGCTGGAAATCCCGGCAGAAATCCATCGTGCCTTCCTCGTATGCCCTGTAGGCCTCAAAATCAAATTCTTTAGCTGTGACAGGAACAACGGGTGTTGACTGGCTGTCGCGTTGTGTAATATCAAAATGGTCCTGTTTGGACATGTCTCGATGTGTTTAGTCCAGGTCAATGGATTCTATCCTGGGGATGAATATTTTAATGACAAGCCAGTTCAGGAGATACACTGAGCCGGCGATAACGAAAACAGTCGTATAGCTGCCGGTCCATTCCCTGATATAGCCCACAAAGGTAGCAGCAAGTGCACCACCAATCGCCCCGGCTGTGCCTATGAGTCCCGTTACAGAACCAACAGCGTTCCTGGGATAGATATCCGAGATGATGGAAAACATGTTGGCGGCCCATGCCTGGTGAGCCGAGGCAGCCAGGGAGATCAGTGCCACCGCAACCCAGAGTCCCCCGCCCAAGGGGGCCAGGATCACCGGTAGCGCACAGAACCCACAGATCAGGATCACGGTTTTCCTTGCAGCGTCAAGGGATTTTCCATTACGGATCATCCTTGACGAGAGCCAGCCGCCGGCAATCCCCCCGGCACTGGATACCACATATATGACAATCAGGGGCAGTCCTATCTTACTCAGGCTTATCCCGTAGGCATCATTCAGGAATTTCGGAAGCCAGAAGAGAAAGAACCACCAGACCCAGTCACTTATAAACCTTGTCAGTGCAAGCCCTATGGTAGATCTCAATGGCAGTAACCGGACCCATGGGGTTGATTCCGTCCGGTCCTCTCCATCCTGCCGGATATGCCGGTACTCCTGCTTGCTCAGTTTGGGATGCTGTTCCGGCTTATGATAATATAGCCGCCAGAAAATCAGCCAGATGAAACCCAGAGCCCCTGTGATGATAAATGCCCATTTCCAGCCCAGGTGCAGAGCAAAGAGCGGGACAATGAGCGGAGCAGTGATCGCCCCGGCTGTGGAACCGGCATTGAACCATCCCGTTGCTAAGGCCCGTTCTTTTTTGGGAAACCATTCGGCCACTGTCTTTATGGCGGCAGGAAAGTTTGCGGATTCACCTAAACCCAGGGCAAAGCGGGCCAGGCCAAATCCAAAGACAGACCTGGCCAGTGCATGTGCCATGGCGGCAATGCTCCAGATCGTAATGGACAGGGAATACCCGATCCGGGTCCCGATCTTGTCCAGCAGCCTACCCGTGGTAACCAGCCCGATGCCGTAGGCAATCTGGAAGGCAGTAACGATATAGCCATAATCTACCTCTGACCACCCCAGCTCTTCGCTGATATAGGGTGCCAGGATGCCGATGACCTGGCGGTCGATATAATTGATCGTGGTAGCAAAGAAAAGGAGGGAGAGTATCCTCCAGCGGTATGATCTTTCAAATTTCATTTGTGATAGAATCCATGATGTGAAAGTAATAAATAAAATAAATAATATGTCCAGTGCCCGGCCCTGGTTCGCACCATTGCTGGTGTGGACGTAAGTCTCAATTATGTATTAACCCCAAGTTAATCACATAAACCACAACAATCATGAAAAAGAAAATTCTCCTCTCAGCAGCTTTTGTTGCTTTTGTCCTCATTGGATTAGCACAAGTCCCGGATGCCTTTAATTACCAGGCGGTAGTACGAAACAATTCCGGAGAAGTCGTAGCTAACCAGAACGTATCCTTTAGAATAAGTATTTTACAGGGTTCTGAATCGGGCACGGTATTGTATGCTGAAACTCATACAGTATCCACGAATGCCTTTGGATTGGTCAACCTGAAGGTCGGCGATGGTACACTCGTCAGTGGTGTATTCAGTCCAGGCGGTTGGGGTGCGACCAGTCATTTTCTTAAGGTTGAGATCGACCCGGCAGGCGGAAGTACTTATACTCATCTGGGAACTTCAGAATTGTTAGCCGTTCCCTATGCCTTCCATGCAAAGACAGTTGAAGACGATATGGTTGATGACGCGGATGCCAGTCCCACTAATGAGATACAAACCCTTAGCCTGAGTGGCTCAGACCTTACCCTTTCTGAAGGAGGAGGAACGGTTACCCTGCCGGCGTCAGCAGGTGGCGACAACTGGGGCACACAAGCCGTTGCAAGCGATGCAACACTTTCCGGTGATGGAACCAGCGGTGATCCGCTGGGGGTAGTTGGCGATCTTTCGGATGACCAGACACTTTCACTTGCCGGACAGGATTTGTCGATTTCGGAAGGGAATACAGTAACCCTGCCCGGCGACGACTGGGGCGCACAAGCGGTTGAAAGCAATGCTACGCTTTCCGGTGTCGGAACTAGTGGTGACCCTTTGGGCGTAGTTGGCGATCTAACGGATGACCAAACCCTTTCCATTGTCGGACACGATCTATCCATTGTGGATGGGAATACCGTAGCCATCCCCGGCGATGACTGGGGCACTCAAGCCGTTGTTAGCAATTCATCGCTTTCTGGCAATGGTACCAGTGGGAGCCCTCTGGGTGTAGTCGGTGATCTTTCGGATGACCAAACCCTTTCCCTTGCTGGAGATGTTTTATCGATTTCAAACGGGAATGATGTAAACATTGGCGGTGCAGATAACCAGACCCTTTCAATTTCAGGTTATAATTTGGAGATCTCGAACGGGAATACAGTCCCCCTGCCATCTATCTGGAGTTTAAATACTACCAGAGCTTATTATAATGGAGGTAGTGTAGATATTGGTACTTCAACTCCCGCGCGACTCTTAAATTTATTAGGGAGTACCACCTCTTATATCGGCATTCAAAATTCTTATACAGGACATTCAAGTGTCGATGGATTGCTTGTCGGTATAGAACAATCAACTAATAGAGCCTATATATTTAATTATGAAAACGGTCCATTGCGACTTGGCGCAAATGGTGTAACGAGGTTACAAATACACGAAAACGGAAATGTTGGAATTGGTTATTCTGGACTTGCGCCCACGAGAATATTAGATCTACACGGAGGATCTACCCACGGTTACATGATGTTTCATACGAATGCTTCGGAAGTGGCACCACAGATGGTTTGCTTGTGGGCATTAGTGACAATGGCACCAGTACTTATTTCCATAGTTACGAAAATGGCAATATGTATTTCGCTACTTCTGGTTCAACCCGAATGACGATTCAGGGAGGCGGAAACATAGGGATTGGCACCCTCTTTCCTGACCAACGGTTAACTGTAGCTGGGAATGCCAGTAAATCGGTTGGCGGTGCCTTTTGGGCAACTTTTTCCGACAGGAGGTTAAAGGATCTGCATGGAAGTTATGATAAAGGATTAGCAGAAATTTTAGCATTGCAGCCTGTTATTTTTAATTACAAGGCTGATAATCCATTGGACCTCCCAAGTGATAATGAAGAAATTGGATTTGTAGCACAAGAAGTTCAGGAAATCTTTCCGGAAGCTGTAAGTGTAACTCATAGTGGTTATCTCGATCTTAATGTGAATGCCATTAATGTGGCTTTTGTCAATGCCATTAAAGAATTAAAGGAAGAAAACGATAATTTGCAGGTGAAGGTAAACGAACTCGAAACGCGCCTCGCTGAAATTGAAAAAATGCTTCAGCAATAGAACACCAGGAAATAAACCTTAAAAAAGATTCAATATGAAATATTTAGTCATAGTGTTAATATTATTTCTGGCCGGATCAATGGTTTCTGCACAGGAGGTAGTTTCCAGCAATGGTGATTCAAAGAGTGCAGCGGGTGTTGAAGTTAGCTGGACGGTTGGCGAAGCGGTAATTGCGACCATGATTGGTAGTACAAACACACTTACCCAGGGTTTTCAACAAACCAGGCTAACAGTCACAGCGGTAACCGATCTTCTTTATCCTGGATTAGAGATAAAGGTGTTCCCCAATCCTACACAGGAATTCATCACGATCCGTTTTAGTGAATATATCGAGGATACCAGATACTCGCTTTATGACCTGAGGGGCAAATTGATAGAAAACAAGATGATCAATTCAGCCGATACAGAGATCGACTTGAAGAAATATGCCAGCGGGCAATACATCCTGAAATTGACCAATAAGTCACGGCAGCCTATTCAAACCTTCCAGATTATTAAGTATTAGGTGGAACTATTAATGGATTCGGCCCTGTGGTTGATGAGAACCGCAGGTCCTTTTCCGTTTTTGATCTTTTTCAGATTTCTTAGAATTCGACTTTTATCTTACTTTCTTCATCTGATCCAGCCATCGGTATTGGGTTCACCTCCTGGATGGTTTTCCACATATCATTTTCCGGATCACCGATCCTGACGGAGTGGGGATCCATGGAAAAGACCATGGGTTTGAAGCTGTTTCCTTTGATCCTGAGGACGTATTCGATATCACCTGTCACTTCATTGCTGACCTCAATGACCGGATCTTCCATCCCCAGTACATCCAGTTGAGGCAGGTAGGCCACCGGCTCCCTGCCGTAATTGTCGAGCTGGTTGATGGTATGGGGCCATCCCGGGAATTGCAGGTAACCACCCTCATCTGTTTTGGAAAGGAAGCGATATGATTCGGCCGTAATATCACGGCTGTTGAGATTAAACCGGACAATACCATAGCCGGATGAGCGGAGATCTGCCTGCTTGTAACGGTTCTCATGTCTGCTTATCTCATCGGGGTTACCAACAGCGTAAACATAGTTCAGGTTGCCCAGTCCGTCCTGATAACGGCCGGTGTTAGGGTTCCCGTGTGAGGGCCGGTCGACAACCGGCCATCCTAGTTTGTCCGGCAGGAAATAACGCTGGTAACCTACGGCAGTGGCTGGCGTGCAGAACGCCCATCCGGCATCCCTGTAATCCTTTATGCCATAATGGATCAGGGATGACAGGTGCTGGTCCCCGCATATGTGAAAAGTAAAGGCCTTGCGCATCAGCCCGATGGCCTTATCCCGGCCACGCTTGGGCCAACCGCCCGAATCCAGATCACCCTCAAGGAAGGATGAGTCATTGCCGGAATGGGTAGAAGCATAGGTGAAGACCGTCTGCGAAAGCAATGCTTTCATGCAGGCACCCTTCCAGTCCCGCACCCAATCGTCAAGGAATTCCAGTTGCCTGTCCCCCAGTAGGATCAGTCCCGGTTTATCAAGGGCGGAAGGATCCTGCAATGGCTCCTTCAGATGGTCGAGCCGGCCTTCCCACGTCGCCACACGCTCCGGTCCGGATTTAAAGACCCTGTCCCCCACGATGGCAAAACTTACCCCGCCATAGACCAGGTCGGTATAGTAGACCTGGATATTATTTTTCATAGGTGTTGGATCATAAGGATCCGGAAGATGCGAGCAATTGGTTTTGATGACCACATTGACCATTTCCACGGGTTCCACGAACCCCGCGATAGCGTCCCTGTTCCCTTTCCAGTCCTCTTCGGTAAGCAGTTTCCCGCCTTCCCCCCATAGGTTGCCCTGAAAGACTTCGTGGTCATCAGGAATGCAAATGGTCGGCCTGTCATCCATCAGTTTGGAGAAGGCCCAGCCAAACATATACCATTTCCCGAGGTAATTGAGTATGGCCCTGTCAGCAGGATATCTGATAATGCCGTACCCGCCGTTTCCTTCATAGATCTGGTCCCCCGAAAAAAACAGCAGGTCCGGATTCATTTCCCGGAGACTTTCTGTGAGCGGTGTGTAGGGGAAACCATAGTGGTTCTGGCCGGTCAAACCTCCTACTACCAGTTCTTTTTCCGGCTCCTTGCGGATCAGGCCCTCATAGATATACTCCTCATCGTTTCCATCGCGGTAGGTTTCCTTGTAAACCACCCGGAAATAGACATCTTCTGTTGCATCCCAGTCATCTATGCTAAAGCTTGCGATCCTTGCATCGGGCATCATTGTCACCTTGTCGGTATACTGGTATTTACGCCCCTTTAACAATCGTAATTCCACCTCCCGGTTGTCCTCCTCACCAAGCGGAGGCATCTGGGCGGTTAATTTCATGGTTCCCCGGCTGAGGGTGTACATGGTGAAAAGAATGGGACCGAAAACTGATCCGGATTTTACCATGGTCCCTTTCAGTCTGAAATCATCGAACCAGTAATCTCCCGTACATTCAAGGGCGATCATCCCCTCCGTATCGGAGAGGCCATCCACCTCAACACTGGCTATACTTCCCTCAAGATCGCTGCATTCAAGGAGAACCTTCGAAGAGCCCTCATACCTGTAAACCGTCAGGTCAAGGGTAAGGTCTGCATATTCAAACGACTCCGGGAGGTTGACAGATTTATTACCAATGAAGATCTGTCCATCAGCCCGTATCCCGGCGATTGTCCCTTTCCCGAAATAACAGACAGATCTCACGTCATTATCCGTATCATCCTTTAATCCAAAAGCAAACCCGGCGTACCCTTTGGGTCCATCCTCGGCCAAAGATCCGAGGCGTACCTGTGCATGGTAGGAACCTTCACCCTTAAGGGTATTGGACAGCAGGTTCAACTTTCTTTTGGGGTGATGCCCGGAGGCTTCCACCCTTCCATCACTTATTTTCCAATCTTCCAGGGGGATGGACCAGAAATCCCGTGAGATCCAGATCCGGTCATGGTACTTGTCAAAATCTTCAAAAAACTCTCCTGATTTAGTGCAGGAGAAAAGGAGCATCAGGCATGTGATCAGTAAAATTACAGTTGTTTTCATTGGTTCGTGTTTTTAATGTAATCGTTACTGCAAAGGGGAATCATCGCCGAGCAGATTTGCAACTTTTCGGCTTTTATTATTGGCTTTACTAAAGTAAATTTACATAATAATATTAATATGATAAGATGAAAAATATTAACCTTCTGTTACTGGCATCTTGCTGTCTGCTTTCTGCGTGCAAAGGTCCTGACCGGGAAAACAATGCCATGGCAGATAAACCGAACATCCTTTTCCTTCTCGCCGATGACCTCGGATACGGGGATCTGAGCTGTTTCGGAAGCTCCGAAATTGAAACACCCAGCCTTGATGCACTGGCTGCAAGTGGCATGCAGCTTAGGAATTTTTATGCCTCGTCGGGGGTTTGCACGCCGTCAAGGGCTGCTATCCTTACGGGCAGGTATCCTCTTCGTTTTAATATCAGGAAACATTTCAGGGATATCAGGGGTGAATACCTGCCGGTGCAGGATGTCTCTTTGCCATGGTTGTTGAAACACAATGGCTACCTCACATTTCATATAGGGAAATGGCACCTGGGTGGTTTACAGGAACATCAGTTCTATGCCCGGTCCATGGGTGAAACCGGCGTGAATCCTGGACCCCTAGAACATGGTTTTGACCATTACCTGGTCAACCTGGAGGATACGATCAGGGGGGAATTGCTTAAAAGTGCAAGATTGTACCGGGATGGTGGCAAGTATCTCGTCAGAAATGACTATCGGGCCGATCCGGTTGAGGAACACTGGACTGACATCAAGGCCCGTGAGGCCGTGGATATGATTGATTCAAGCCTGGAATTAGACCATCCCTTCTTCATCAATCTGTGGTTTGATGTACCGCACACCCCATATGAACCGGCGCCCGAGCCCCACCTTGGGAAATACAAGGAACGGGGATTCACTGGCAATAAGCTTTATTACTGCTCCATGGTTTCACATATGGATGCCTGCATCGGTCAGATCATCCGGCACCTGAAGGATCGGGGCATCTATGATAATACCCTGATCGTTTTCACTTCGGATAATGGTCCCTCATTTTTCGGAAGCACTGGTTATTTCAAGGGTGGGAAGGCCGATCTCCATGAAGGAGGGATCAGGGTTCCATTTATCGTTTCCTGGCCGGGGAGGATCCCTGCAGGGGTAGTCTCTGCCGGACTTGTCGCGGCGCATGTGGACTTATTGCCGACCTTTTGTGATGCGGCCGGGATCAGTTATGATCCATCCAGGCTTGACGGGATCAATATAATGCCATGGCTGACGGGTGAGGATACTGATCTGCCTAAAAGGGAGATATTCTGGCAACTGGATCATTATAGTTGGTACCCACAGCCCGGGGAAAAGCCCAAGCCGTATTCCACTACAGCTTTGTTGAGGGGGAAGTATAAGTTGCTGGCGGATAGCCTTTCACCTGTGGAATTATTTGATATCAGGGACGATCCATCCGAGATGAATAACAAACTGGATGAAAGGGCAGCACTCGCAGATTCACTTTCAGGAAAGATAAGGAAATTCCTGGCTGCCCCGAGAATGAGCCACAAACCTCACTAGCCCGTTTGCTATAGCTGATCAGATCCGGTTCAACAGGAGGTTTTTACGGTACCGGGCCGGAGAGACGCCCATTTCCCTGCTGAACACCCTGGTGAAATAATACCTGTCATTGAAACCACATTCAGCTGAGATCTGTTTAATGCTCTGGTCGGAATGGTAAAGCAGCCTGCTGGCATTTTCCACACGTTTTTTGCGTATAAAATCCTGCGGTGTTTGTCCGGTTTGCTGCTTGAAAAGCCTTGCGAATGAATTGGAGACCATATGGACTGTTCCTGCCAGTTTTTCATTGCTCAGGGATTCGTCGAGGTGCTGATTGATATAATTCAGGACTTTGTTGATCTTGCTTCCAATCGTAAATTCCTGCCAGTATTCTTCCGGGATAGTATCTACTGATGAGATTATAAGTTTATAGATGGCCAGTGAAAGTTTAATGTTAAATGATTTGCTGCCCTGCATCAATTTTTCCGTGATGAGTGATATCAGTTGCCTCTGGGTGTCACCCAGGGGAGAGGGATAAATGCCGGGATGAATATTGTCAAACTGATATCCCAGGTTGAAGTGTATGAAGAAGTGGGGAATGTATCCCCTATCTATGGAAAAGGCTTCCATTTTCTTGCTCTGGATCCAGCCACCCTCCATGCAGTAGGGCTCCAGGTCCTCTGATTTATCATTGAGGATGCCAGTGTAAAATGGTGTATTGGGAGGGATGAGGATAATTCTGTCCGGTTCCAGAAGCACTCGTTTCTCAAAGAACACGTAAGCCCCGGGGGTTTTATTCCAGTAAAGTCGCCAATATGGAAATGACAGTCGCTGGTGTTTCCATTGCTTCATCCACCAGTATCGGCAACAATGCACATTTAGGTCAATGTTTTCAAATGATTGCTGAATATTTGAAGGGTCACCGGATGCAGGGTTTTTCCTGAATCTCATTTTGCAATAGATGTTTGAATTATACACAAATTTACTATATCTATACATTTAGTTTGGCAAGCTCCGGTATTAATTTTATCCGGCAAATAAAACTGTAGCATTATGGGATCAGATAATCGATTTGGAAATCTTCCGAAAATTGGCATTCGCCCGACCATTGATGGTCGCCTTGGTGGAGTCAGGGAATCACTCGAAGAGCAAACCATGGGGATGGCAAAAAGGGCCGCTAAATTTCTCGAAGATAATCTCCGGCATCCGGATGGAAGCCCGGTGGAATGTGTCATTGCAGAAACTTGCATTGGAGGTGTGGCAGAAGCCGCAGCTGCAGCTGAGCTTTTCCGGAGGGAAGGAGTGGGAGTATCCCTTACCGTGACCCCATGCTGGTGCTATGGTTCCGAAACCATAGATATGGATCCGCTTATGCCGAAGGCTATCTGGGGGTTCAATGGGACCGAAAGGCCCGGTGCTGTCTACCTTGCAGCTGCCCTGGCAGGGCATAACCAGAAAGGAATACCGGCCTTTTCCATTTACGGGCATGATGTACAGGACAGCAATGATGAATCCATCCCGGCTGATGTACGGGAGAAACTATTGAGGTTTGCCCGGGCCGGACTGGCTCAGGCCATAATGCGAGGTAAATCATACCTCGCCATGGGAGCAGTTTCCATGGGGATCGCCGGATCCATTGTGGATGCGGGATTTTTCGAGGAATTCCTGGGGATGCGCTGTGAATTTATTGATATGTCAGAATTTACCAGGAGGATCAATGAGGGGATCTTCGATCCGGATGAGTTCAAAAAGGCTCGGGAATGGACCCGGGAGCATTGCAGGGAAGGCAAGGATTACAATCCCCCGGACAAACAAAAGAGCCGGGAGGGGAAAGACCAGGACTGGGATTTTGTAGTTAAAATGGCCCTGATCGCCCGGGATCTTATGGTGGGGAATCCAAAACTCACGAGAATTGGTTATGGTGAGGAGGCATTGGGACATAATGCCATTGCAGCCGGGTTCCAGGGCCAGCGCCAATGGACGGATCATTTCCCCAACGGGGACTTTATGGAGGCTATCCTCTGCTCATCCTTCGACTGGGACGGGATACGGCAGCCTTATATGCTGGCCACGGAAAATGACAGCCTGAATGCGGTAGTGATGCTGTTCGGGCACCTGCTCACAGGTGCCGCCCAGGTATTCTCAGATGTCAGGACATACTGGAGTCCGGATGCAGTCAAACGGGTTACCGGCCATGCGCTTGAGGGGGATGCTGCCAATGGATTCATACACCTTATCAATTCGGGTCCATCTGCACTTGACGGAAGCGGGCAGCAAAGCATAGCCGGTAAACCAGCCATGAAACCATGGTGGGATATCACCGAAGAAGAGGCCCGGAAATGCCTGGACAATACTACATGGGGACCCGCCGTTGGGGGATATTTCAGGGGAGGAGGATTCTCATCCACCTTTCGCACTGTAGGTCAGATGCCGATTACCATGAGCCGGGTGAATATTATCAAGGGACTTGGACCAGTACTGCAGGTTGCTGAGGGACAGACCATTGAGTTGCCGGAGGAAGTGCATCGCATCCTGGATGAAAGGACCGATCCCTCCTGGCCGACCACCTGGTTCGTACCACGGCTGACAGGTGAAGGGGCTTTCCGGGATGTGTATTCGGTTATGGCCAACTGGGGTGCAAATCACGGGGCCTTTACCTATGGACACATCGGGGCTGATCTGATAACCCTCGCATCCATACTGAGGATACCAGTCTGCATGCATAATGTGGACCCGGAAAAAATTTTCAGACCCAGTGCATGGTCGGCATTCGGAATGGATGCGGAAGGATCCGATTACCGTGCCTGTCAAAACTATGGTCCGCTATATAAATAAGCTGTCAAGGGCATCACTGTTCATCATACCCTTCATTCTGGTTTCCTGTTCGAAACCGGATTCCATAAATATTTTCTATGACAAGGATTCAGAGGTTCTGTCCTATGGAGCAGAAAGGCTGGCAACCCATCTCCTGTCCGGCGGTTTCAAAGTCAGGGAAGGCCTTGCAGGAGAATCTGTTTCAAATCAGATAGTTGTACTTTACGATGAAGATCGTCCCGATGCTGAAATTGCAGCGGAAGGATTCAGGATTAACCGCAAAGGTGACAGTATCACCATCATTGGGAATACTGCCAGGGGTTGCCTTTTCGGAATCATGGACCTGCTCGAACAGATCGGTCCCACATGTGATTTCAACCGAATCAATGAAAAACAGGTAAATCCGGCTTTATCCTTCAGGGCCATCAAATTCAACCTGCCCTGGTCACCTTACCGGCCCGGACCTGCCTCAGAACTGCATCTGGAAACCTGTCGTGACCTGGTATTTTGGGAATCCTTCCTTGATATGATGGTCGAGAACAGGTTCAATGCCCTGACCTTATGGAATACGCACCCTTTTCCATATATGATAAGAGCCCGAAATTATCCTGATGCCAC
>SDBT01012354.1_pt1 | contig 13719 bp, 13 predicted proteins | sample 2277101 | NCBI WGS metagenome assembly SDBT01 (sample SAMN10404973, study PRJNA504765) | marine sediment metagenome | isolation source: marine sediment core GS10_PC15, 103 cmbsf | place: Arctic Ocean: Southern Knipovich Ridge | collected 2010
ATACCAGCACGCGGTGGCCGTGATTATGGCGATGCGATCATACGACACGGGCCTGAGAATGATTTATGACGCCGAGAAACGTGAGATTCGTCCGGGATAAATTTACACCGGCGATGTCACTTTTAGCAATATGTCCGTAACGAGTTAGGAGATAATATCGATGAATGCTTTTGACGAACTTTCCCGCAGGGATTTTTTGGGCCATAGCCTGAGGCTCGGGGCGGCGGGACTTGCCGCTTCCTGCACGGCGGCATCAACAATGGCCTCTGCGGCCGGCGACCGCTGGCAGATCGGCTGCTACACCCGGCCGTGGGCAAAGTACGACTATCGCGTGGCGCTGGATGCCATTGCCGAGGCGGGTTTTAAGTACGCCGGCCTGATGACGGCAAAATCAAAGAACAACCTCGTGATTTCGGTCGCGACCACGCTCGAAGAGGCCGAGCAGGTGGGTCGGGAGGCTCGAAAGCGCGGATTGAAAATCCCATCGGTTTACGGCGGAGGCATTCCCGTGGACAAGTCGCGCGAAGCGGGTATCGAAGGTCTGAGAAAACTGATCGATAACTGCGCCGCCTGCGGTGCGGGCAATCTGCTCATGGGCGGCATCGGCAACGAAAAGCTATTTAAGGTGTATTACAAGGCCATTGCCGAGTGCTGCGATTATGCCGCCGAGAAAGGCGTTGGTATCAGCGTAAAACCGCACGGGGGCCTGAACGCCACGGGGCCTCAGTGCCGCAAGACCATCGAGATGATCAACCATAAGAACTTCCGAATCTGGTACGATCCGGGAAATATTTACTATTACTCGGACGGCAAACTCGATCCGGTTACCGATGCGGCCAGTGTCGATGGGCTGGTCGTCGGCATGTGCATCAAGGATTTTAAGCTTCCGAAGAAAGTCGATCTAACGCCGGGGACGGGCATGGTGGATTTTCCCGCCGTCATGGCTCGCCTTAAGCAAGGCGGCTTCACCGGCGGCCCGCTGGTCGTCGAATGCCTTGATCCCGGAGATTTGGAGCAGACGCTCGCCGAGGCGAAAAAAGCCCGGCTGTTTCTCGAAGAGCTGACCGGCCAAAAAACATCATCTGCTCGCGTCGCTCAACTGACGGCGGGCGTTGCGGTTACCGATATCACGCCGCCCATCGGCTACCGTATGAGTGGATACTTCAGCGAGAGACTGAGCACCGGCACGTCGAATCCGCTTTATGCAAAAGCGATTGTCCTTCGCCAGGGTGGCACATCCGCAGCTATGGTCTTCTGCGATATCATCGGCTTGTCGCTCGACGTTTCATTGCGCGCCCGCAGGCAGGCCGCCGAGCGAACCGGCATCCCGGCAAAAAATATTCTAATCGCCGCGACGCACTCGCACACCGGGCCGCTCTACTGTGGCGCCCTGAGGAAACATTTTCACGACATAGCCGTTGCCGAACATGGCAGCGATCCGTGCGAGAAGGAGGACTACGCCGGGCAGCTCGTTGAGAAGCTTGCCGGAGTCATCGCGCAAGCCGACGCGGCGGCAAAACCTGTCCGGCTCGATGCCGGCTCGGCCGAACAGCGGAATCTTTCGTTCAATCGGCGGTTCCACATGAAAAACGGTACGGTCCGGTTTAATCCCGGAGTTTTGAATCCCGAAATCGTTCGAGTTGCCGGCCAGATCGATCCCGAGGTTGGGATGGTATTTCTCCGCGAGGCAGACGGCGACAACGACGCTATTGCAGCGTTGGTCAACTTCACCCTCCATCTCGACACTGTCGGCGGAACAAAATATGCCGCTGACTATCCGTACTATCTGGAGCAGTCGTTGCGGGAGAAATACGGCGATAAATTCGTTTTGCTTTTCGGCACCGGCACATGCGGCGACATAAATCACATCGACGTTACGAAAAAGGAACGCCTCCAGACGGACTACATCGGCAAGACATTGGCCGATACGATCAAAGCGAAAACGGAATCTCTGGAGACAGTTGCCGAACCGCTGCTGGCGGTGCGGAGCGGGATTGTCAAGGCTCCGCTTCAGCATTTCGGGCCGGAGAAAGTTGCCTGGGCCCGAGAGAACATTAAAAAAGTTGGCACAAGGGAACTGTCGTTTCTCCAGCAAGTTGAGGCATATAAGATACTCGCGACACAGATGCGCCCGGGCCGGACCATACCTCTTGAAGTCCAGGTGTTCCGGTTGAGCCGGGATGTGGCCGTCGTGGGTCTGCCGGGCGAGGTCTTTGTCGATCTGGGGCTTGCGATCAAGCGAGCCAGCCCTTTTGCGACTACGCTGGTGATAGAGTTGTGCCAGGATGCGCCAGGTTATATCCCCACGAAGAAGGCATTTGCCGAGGGCAGCTACGAAACGGTCAATTCCCGGATCGTTCCGGGAGGTGGCGAAATGATGGCCGAAGCGGCGATTCGGTTGCTGAAGGAACTGGGCCGGTAGCGGTCTGATCGCTATAAGGAGAAGCCCGATGAGATTTACAAAAATGCACGGCTTAGGCAATGATTATGTCTATGTCAACTGCTTCGAGGAGCAAGTTGAGGATCCCGTCGCCTTAGCGCCGATCATCAGCGACCGGCATCGAGGCGTAGGCGGTGATGGATTGATTCTCATAGCCCCCTCGCAGACGGCGGATGTGCGGATGCGTATCTTCAACGCCGACGGTTCGGAAGCTGAAATGTGCGGAAATGGAATCCGGTGCGTTGCAAAATACACTTACGAGCACAAATTAGCCGAGGCCGGCGGAGAGTTTTCCGTGCCGGGCCAGCAGTCTTTCCCCGCGTCGTTAAATATAGAGACCGGCAACGGGATTTTGACCGTTGGCCTTATCGTCGACGATACCGATCAGGTCCGGAAAGTATGCGTGAATATGGGCCAGCCGATTTTGTCGCCGCAGGATATCCCTGTGAATCTGGCCGGCGAAAAAGTTGTCGCACAGCCTATAGATGTTCTTGGGCGGGAATTGTTGATGACCTGCGTATCGATGGGGAACCCGCACGCCGTATTCTTCTGTGACGATGTGCGGTCAATTGAGCTTCAGAAACTCGGGCTGGCTATCGAAAACCACAGCCTTTTTCCAAATCGAATCAATGTCCATTTTGTACAAATTGACAAGCCGGCGGAATTTACAATGCGGACCTGGGAACGAGGCAGCGGCATTACGATGGCTTGCGGCACCGGCGCTTGCTCTGTTTGTGTGGCGGCTGCGCTAAACGGACGACAGGAGCGAATATGCACCGGGCATTTGCCAGGCGGCGATCTTGATCTGCACTGGTGCGAAGAAGATAATTGCGTTTATATGACCGGCCCGGCAGAGGAAGTCTTCGAAGGCGTCTGGTTGGAAAAGTAGGTCTTAGATGCAGAGCTTTGGCGGACGGCAGAATTGTAAAGCCACTCCGTATCCGCCTGAAGTTGAGTCGGCCCTTAAGACCTTCGCGAATCCTGCAATCTTACCGCCAAATTCAAGCAGACCTGATGTCGGTGGTATTGACAATTCTACCTTCAACAGATTGCCCTGCTCGAATATGCCGGTCGCGGTTTCAAAATACAAACCGCCGGGGCTTACATTTATCGTATGACCGTCGTAAGATATGTGTGCGGTCGAGCCAACTTTAAGGCATGATATATTGTACTGTGCCCCCAATCGCCTATGCCTGCGTTTTTCTGATCGATCCATCATGCGCATCCTTGCATAATTAGGTTTATTCCCTGTCCTTAATTCAATATTGTAATAAAGTGCAAAATTCGTTCCAAAAGACAGAGTGAAAAAATAGCCTATTTTAACTTTTACAACTACTTGTTAAGCATGAGGTTAGATGGCCTTATCTATCTATCGTAGATATATTTCACAAATACATCAATCCTCGCGTTGACAAATAGAAACACTAAAAGCTAAATTGATCGCTGATTCTTGTATTTTATTGACCAATAACCTTCTTCTGCTACATATTTTATAGAATCTAAGGTTTCCTGCTAAACACACATGTTCTTCAGTCCGAAAAAGAGAACGGATGCGTTGTTTTTTTGCAACACATTTTCTTGACAATATTTAAGGCTGGTCTTATTATCGCAGTTATGCCAGATAATGCAGAACAAGAATCGAAGAGGTCAGAAAACCCGGGTGATTCGCTGAAGGAACATGCCGTGGGTGACCGCTCAGGATTTGGGCTGCTTGGCGAGTCAATCCTCCAGTCATTGCCCATAGGTATTGTTGCTTTCGATTCGGATTTGAAGATCCTTCGAGTCAATGCTCAGGCAACAGAACTTATCGAGTTGGGTGACTACATCGACAAATCCCTGGCCAAAGGAACGGATGACAAAATATGGCAGGGCTGGACGCAGCAATTGACCTCGGCAATCTCAATGGGAAAATCGTGCAGGTTTGATGATGTAAGCTATACAACGGACGGCAAAACAAAACTGCTTCGAATTGCCTGTACGCCTCTGGAGGCAACCGAATCGGCAAAAAGTCCCGGCGGTATCATCGTTGTCGAGGATATCACCGAGAGGATCAATATAGAAAGAAGGCTGGCGAACGCCGAAATACTGGCGGCCGTCGGCAAGCATGCCTCTAAGGTGGCCCATGAATTGAATAATCCGCTGGATGGGATTCTGAGATATATCAATCTTGCGATGAGGATTGTCGAGCAGGAGAATCTGACAAAGCCGAAGGAGTATCTCACCCAGTGCCGGCAGGGACTGATGAGGATGGTTCAAATCGTCAGTGAGCTGCTGGAGTTCTCGCGCAGCACATACACGCCCATGGAATATGTCAAGGTCGAGCAGATCATTGAAGATGCCATCAAAACGATGGATTCGAGAGCGGAGGCGGCGGATATTTCGATCATAAGAAATTATACCTTTGGTCTGCCACAGGTCAGGAGCGGCAATCTGTTTCAGGTTTTCTGTAATCTTGCAAAGAACGCCCTGGATGCGATGCCGAACGGCGGGGAGCTTCGAATCTCAACCGGCCCGGCGTCAGATGATACCATTGTGGCCGAGCTTCGCGATACGGGAACGGGTTTTCCGCCGGAAAGCACAGAAACGATATTCGAGCCGTTCTTCACGACGAAAGAAAGCGGCAAAGGAACCGGATTGGGACTGGCTATATGCAGGGACATTGTTGAGAGCTATCATGGCCGGATCACTGCCCAAAATGCCCCTGATGGCGGCAGCATTTTCTCCGTGTACCTGCCGGTGGCCGGCGAAAGCATCATTTGAATTTATAAAATCGGTTTGGGAGTTCTATGAGAAAGAAAAATATTCTTGTTATCGATGACGATAAAATCATCCTCGATTCGCTGTGCGAGTTTCTGTCACTCGAAGGTTTCCAGACCAGCGGCGCTGAAACAGTCAAGGGTGCTCTGGCTAAGCTGGAAGAGGAGAACTATTGTCTGGTCCTGACAGACGTTAACCTTCCGGACGGAGACGGCCTCGAATTATTAGGTATTATCAAGAAAAACTATCCTCAGACCGTGGTCGTTGTAATCACCGGTTATGGTACTATCGACAGTGCCGTAAAGGCCATTAAGTGCGGCGCTTACGATTACCTGACGAAACCGATTATTGACGATGAACTACGGCTGGCCGTTGAAAGAGCGATTACGCAACAGTCGCTTATCAGTGAAAATGAGAATCTTCGATTCCAACTCGAACGAAAACGCCGGCTTGAGAACATCGTCAGTCACAACTACAAGATGGCGAAGATTTTTGATCTTGTCGAGGCCGTCGCCGACAGCAAGACCACTATCCTGATGGCCGGACCGTCGGGTACCGGCAAGAGTATGCTGGCCAGGGCAATCCATCATCATTCGAGCCGGAGCGATCAGCCGTTTGTCGAGGTCAGTTGCGGGGCACTTCCGGAGACGTTGCTTGAAAGCGAGCTGTTCGGTCATGTTCGAGGCTCATTTACCGGTGCCGTGAATGATAAGGAGGGCAAATTCCTGGCTGCTGATGGCGGGACAATCTTTCTCGATGAGATAGCCAACGCCTCGCCGGCCCTTCAGGCTAAACTTTTGCGGGTCCTGGAGGACAGGCAGTTTGAGCCGGTCGGCAGCAACAAAACCAGAACCGTGGATACGCGAATTATCCTCGCTTCGAACCGGGACCTTAGTGAGGAAGTCCGGCAAGGCAGATTCCGTGAAGATTTGTATTACCGGGTCAATGTGGTCATGATAGAGTTGCCGCCCTTGTGTGAGAGGGTTGGAGATGTTCGGCTGCTCGCGGAGCATTTTCTTCGGATGTACTCGGCCCAGCATAAAAGGGATAAGCTCGGTATTACCGATGAGACAATGGAATACCTGGAGCGGTATCCATGGCCCGGCAACGTTCGTGAGCTGGAGAATGTTATAGAAAGGGCGGCTTTGCTGAGTAAGAGCAAGTTCATCGGCCCGGAAGATCTGCCGGACTCGATCAGGGCCGAGCAAAGCAAGCAGGCAAAACAGTATAAACATATGAGTCTCAAAGAAGCATTGGCCGGGCCGGAGAAGGACATAATAAGGCAAGCGCTGCAAACTAATCACTGGAACAGGCAGGCAACCGCTAAAGCGCTTGATATAAACCGAACAACTCTTTTCAAAAAGATGAAGCATTACGGCCTCTATGACGAGGCGGAACGATTAGGTTTGACCTGATAAATGGCCTGCAGGAAAGACTCCTGTCCCAGTTAATATTTAAAACCCCTGCTTTTTTGCGGAGGGAGGGGAGAAGGAAGAGAAAAGCAGGGGCAAAAAAATGAAAAAGCTATTATAATTATAGCAGTTTTCCCGAAAAGGTCAACAAAAAAACGCCCTCCAAAACCATCCGTAAGGATCTTTTTCAGTGACAATATACTGTCTAACAACCGAGTGGTGGAAAAAACGGTCTGGCTCCATGAAAACGAAGATTTTATCTGCTACTCAGTGACAGGATACTATGCTCGAACTCGATTTTTTGCCTTAAATTTTAATGAATGTTTTCTTGCGATACATCCACCATAGTATCAGCCAGACGACTGCAAATCCTGCCAGGGCGTAAATGAAGGAATACCAGTTCCCGGCGTATTTTTCCAGGCCCTCGATGAAGACGCCGCCGATATTGCGGAAGTTGATAAGGTGGGTGGCCATATAAACCGCAATCGCGTTCATCCCGATGACCACAAAGCCGAATGCCCATTTCCTGAAGCCCAGCACGTCTATCACCAGGTAGAACAGCGCCAATAGCATGAAACAAATGCCGCCTGAGAACAGGACAAATGAGCTTGTCCACAGGTGCTTGATGATCGGGAAGAACAGGCTCCAGATAAGGCCCGCGACGATGCAGCCGACCCCTGCCGCCAGGAGCCACAGGACCTTTCTGATACCCACTTTATTCGAGCGCAGCAGGTGCCCCGCCATCACACCGAGCATGACCGTGCAGCCAAATGTCATACCGCTCAGGATCCAGGTATAGGGCGGATCGGTCCCGTCGATGAAGCCCCCGAAGATGACTCGGTCAATGTAAATGGCCAGGTTTTCATCCGGCGTCAGAACGTCCATGCCGCGGCCGGGGAACGGGACCAGCATCATCAACGCCCAGAACAGCACCAGCAGAATCCCCGTAGTGGCGATCTGCCATCTCATGCCCAGATTGAGCATGATGATTGCCGCGATGATGTACCCCACTGCGATGGCCTGAAGCGTATTGGAGTAGATGTGCAGTGTCGACAGGTCGTATTCGAGCAGGCGCCCCTGTGCGATCATGCCGAGAACGAAGAGAATCACGGTCCGCTTGAGGACGTGCAGGTATAGCCGTATCTTGCCGTGGCCTTCGAGCCGGCGTTTGTTGAGCGAATAAGGCATCACCACGCCGACGATGAACAGGAACAGCGGCATGATCAAATCTTCGAAACGGAATCCCTCCCATTTGACGTGTGTCAGTTGCGTTCGGATCAATTCTGTCGTCGGGCTGTTGAATACATCGTGCAGGCTGGCGAAGATTCTCTCGCCCCCGATAATGAAGAACATATCGAAGCCGCGAAGCGCATCGATTGATATTACTCGCCCCGCAGACTTGCCTTGCTTATCTTCCGGTGATTTTGTCTGTATCTCATCCATATATCACTCCCGTTCATCCTCGTTCAGGCTGTTTATACAAATTTTTGCATATTCTAACGATGCCCGCCCGGCAGCGCAAGGAAAATAGCTGCCGAATGTCGAAGAATATCTGGCCAAAGGCCGGCGATTGGCTTTGTTTGGCTTTGAATTGGCTTTGTTTTTTCGCTGCTTCCATCCGCCGAATTCTCCATAAGTCATTGATTTTGTTAATATTGCGTCAATTTTCCCCTAATAAAATTGGCTTTGTTTTTTCAAGCCGTACCCTTTCATATGTGCTGGCCGGGTGGCAGCCTCATCCCTTAGGGATGGGGATGGCTTGGGCAGGTTCCGTCTCCCAAGCAAATTGGCTTTGTTTTTTAGCTGTCCCAATCAGTCAAAATCTCCTTAAACCATTGTTATTGCTTGCATTGCATCAGTTTACCCCTACCGCAAATTGGCTTTGTTTTTTCAAATTAACCACGAATAACCACCGATTAACACTGTTTTTTGAGCCACAGAGAAATAATCAATAGTAAATCGAAAATAATCAATGAAAAGGTCTCCTGAATTCTGTATTCCATATTATATTCGTTAAGTATTATACGAATTATCACGCTAAAAGTCGAGAAAAATTTGAAAAAATCTCCTTGAGATGCCGCTCGATACCCGATTCCCGGAAGGAAAAGCGAATTGGATGGCGGACATTGCTAAACTGGTTTTGACAGGAACCCCACACTGTGGTAAATTATTTGCAAGGCCAAGATAACCTTAACTGACACTTTAGGCAATGGTGCAAAGATGATTGAACTGAAAGGCGTAGAGTCTGAGAGAAGAAAACATTACTTCTTTCTGAATCCCTATGAAGATGCCGCTTTCACCAAGTGCCCGCAATGCAGGAACAACACAAAAATACGCAAATTTCCACTGGTTGTTCACATTGACCCTCAGCATCTTCTGCTCTTGAATCAGAAATGCCGCTACTGTGTCAAATGCGATTTGATAATTGCCAAAAAGTCCGAACTGGAATCCTTAATGGTAACCTGTTTTGAGCAACCTATGCCGGAAATAATAGGGAACAATTATCTTGTGATGGGTGTTGCGGAAAGAAGGGATTGGCTGGAGAGCAAGAAAGGCAAAATATCGAAAAGTGAAACAATAGAACGCATATTAGTGTTCAAAGACGTTTTGAATTTTGAACTTGTACGGGCTGGATGGTATCACGAAGATGATATTGAAGGTTTCAGGCGACGACAAAAGCGATAGTCCTGAATAGAATCGGCAGGGGCGGCTTCAGAGCGGCCCCCCATCGTGCGTCTTTGAGTGTTTTCTTGCAAATAGGCGAGCAAGAAGCACACCCCACAGGAAATACTGAGCTGAGCCCAGCACGCCGAAATACGCAAGGCAGAACAACTCCTCGGGCCAGAGGCTGGCATGAAGAAGATTATAAAAAAAGAAAAAGGGCAAGGAAATGGGTATGTCAAGAAGAATGACCCAATACCAAACCAAGGCTGTGAAATCACCGCCTTTGTAACGGTAGGCAACGCCGGCAACGCATAGCACGAACACAAGATGAATGCCTGCAAGGATGAAACCAAGAATCGCACCGGTTTTTCTCTTGGAAAAAAACAGATACAATACGGGGGGTATCGTCACAAAAATAACAACAGCAACAATCACGAATTCTATCATAAACAGTACTCCCGCACGCTACGGTCTTTATAGGAGCACATTATACGGTTTGGCGTCAAGTAAAATTATTGAAAAATCCGGCTTTATTTAGCTGCCCTACTTTTTCTTTCGTGCTACGGCCAGGGCTCGTTCGGCCCATTTGCCTAACAGTTCCCGGTCTTCCAGGACATCGGCGGGGATTTCATAATATGACATGACGTATGTTTTTGTCTTCTCGGGGAACGGATTGAAGGCCGAAGATCCCGCCTTGACAAAATCCTCTCGATTCGAGTCATCGACCTTCAGATACGCGACATCGTCGGCGATAAGCCCGAACATCGCCCCATCACAATAGAGACCAGCCCCGCCGAACATCTTGCGAGCGGAAACCTCGCCCCAGCCCGCAAGCTGGTCGATAACATAATCTACAAATTCATCCGAAACAGCCATCAGTCCTGTTCCTCTGCGTTTGTAATCAAGGATGGAATGAAGAATCCTTCATAGAATGAAGGCAGGCCTTTGAAAACATCTATCAGTTGTTCAACAGTCGCCGTGGCCGGATCATGCTCGACGATAAGTTTCTGCTCCTGGCCCTCGGCCTCCATATAGACCTTACTAACACCATTTATGGCGGTAAGGACCGATTCAATCTCTTGTATGCACTTCGGACATTCGAATCCACATTCCGGGATAACAGGATGACAATCCAAATCAAAAGCCGAACGGCTGTTCATAGTTCTGTCCTTTCATTCCTGCGTCATTGAAGCTCACTAACCCCTCAAGCTAGCAGGACAATCTGTAAAACAGACTGTTCATGCCAATCAATATCCAATCTAACAAAGTAGGTTAGGGAGCGCAAGAAAAAAAGAAAAAAATTGAAGGGTTGGAAAATTGTTGAGCTCTCTTAGCAATTCTCACGGTTTGAGTTCATTCATAAGGCCCAAAGAATTCATCTTTTCGAGCTTTCTCTTTGTAGAACTTTAGGCGATCCGGAGTATTCTTCGTATTTTCTTTATCGGAATAACTTTCGTCAAAATACTCTTTCAAATTTTCTTTCACAACAGCGTTTGTAGCAAATGCACCAACAGCATTATCATAAACGATTTGTCGCCACTTCTCAACTTTTGAGGTCTTTCTATAACCTTCATTCTCCAAGATCCCATAATACATCTGCAACGATTGATTCAGGAGCGTTATGGTATTAATATATGTCCTCAGGTCTGCAACTCTCTGAAACGAAAGAAATGGCAGAAGATTTACATCCAGAAAAGCTGCCACTGTAGCGGTAGAATCGAGCCGGCCAATAGTGATATGGGCAACTTCTGCCTTCTCATATTCATTAAGGATGTATTCGACGATTATGGCGTTGTGTTCGGTCTCCACTAAGACCAAATTGAGCATTTGTCTGGTGGCTTTGTCCAGTGCCCGTTGTTCGATCCACTGTGTTAACAAAGAAGCAAGGGAAACCGCCGCGAAAGCCACAAGAAGACCAGAGAGCACGTCATACTTATGTTTCTTGAACCAGAGCCAATACTCAACAAGAAACTTTCTTACGGCCGTACGCCTTGTTTTAGCATCCCTGTCGGCCGGCGTTATTTCTTCAGGCGTTGCTGCGTCAACACCTTCATGAGAGGCAGCGCCAGTTTGAACCTTCTTCATTGGTCGCTTCTTTTTTCCCATCTTAGCCTCCTTTTACTCTAAAGCCTTTTTCCACCAAGTGGTTGGATGATAAGGCGAGAAGGCAGGAATGTCAAGAGAAATCTTAGGTTCTGCAGAAAGGTTATCTTACCGAGCCGAACAGGATTGTGTGCATCCCTTTTTATTTTATATTTCATAGGTGTAAAAAAAAATTCAAACATTGTAGTTTTGACAACGGCTTTGCAACTAATAGTATGTATTGGGAGCAATAGCAAATGGTTGACATGGCCAGAAAAAACAGGTTTTTTGAGCAGATCGAGCAGAACCAGCCATATAGAAACGTTGACATTAACTCTGCAACAGCTTATTTTCTAATGAAAGTACCGGATATTATTGTGTTCAATGCAAGTGGAAAAAAGGAGAGACACTATGGATATTATTATCGTCAAAACTCTTTTAATGTGGTGCACGATTATCAATGTATTATTACTGGCTCTCTCGTTCCTGGTCTGTGCATTCGCCGGTGATTGGATCTACGGAATGCACAGTAAATGGTTCCCGATCTCCAGAGAAGCGTTCAACGTAGCAATCTATTCCTTCCTTGGATTATTCAAGATTTTGGTTCTTGTGTTCAATCTCGTCCCCTACCTTGCATGCGTTATCGCGGGATGAGTTTGAACATCAAACAGGTTTCTACGGTACTGTATTCGAACTGGGGTTAAATAGTCCTGTAGGATGAGTAGGTTTTCCTGCCCATGCGGTTCATTTTTTCCAATTACAATCTTCTTTTCATTTAGTATTCCCTTGGGGACACCCTACGGCGGGGCCATCGAGTCCCTTGGGGACAGGCTGCCCATTCTACCGAATGGAATTTTTTATAATTCTTCGAGATTTCCTTCTATCGAGGCTTGCTTTTTGTTTCTGCTCCGGCGTTTTAGTTGTGTTTCTCAGGCCTTCGGAGGAATATTACCTTTAAGGATATTTCCGAACGGTAAACGTCTTAGCATGGTATTTTCCATCCGGCAGCACGGTAGGTAACTTATACTTCGGATCGGTAAACAGTGCGAAAGCCGCCGGATCGCCCTGCTGTACTTTCTTTCTTGTATTCAATCTCCATTCATCTTTTATTTGCTCGTAACGCCCCGGAAAATCCTGCGCACCCAGTATAGATGTTAAAACCCAGTAAATATATTCTGAATTCTGGCAATCATAATCACATGTTTTGCCGTTGTAGGTAAACCATGCATCGTCGGGATAGTTATCCGGAACTTCTTCGAAGCGCCCCCCTCTGGCTTTATCCAGTGCATTTGAAATCTCGGTTCCGGGTTCTCTGCCGAAAACCGAAGGATATGCTCCCGCCCAGCCTACATCTGTTACCATGTGAAGGATTTCTTCCAATGAAGCATCGAATCTGTCCTGTGCTCTTGCATTAGGGATTGTCTCCTCGTCATATAAACCCTGGCCTTCCGGACGTGGACCTGTGATTCTCTCTCCCTCAGTCTTTCTCATGACGATATCGCCTTTTGCTTCTATTAGAGCCTTCATGATCTTCGGATTGTCGGGTATGCCGTCTTCGTCGTTATCGATATATTCGGCTAATATATTAGCGGCATGGAGTAATTTGTCATCGCCGGTAGTGTCTGTTGCATAAATATACAGCCCGAGTACTTCTACCTGTTTGGTGATCATGCTCCTTCGTCTCGTGCCTGAGCCGTCCGAGCTACAGCCGGCAAGGATAAAGCTTAAGAGAATAAACAATATGGATGATAAGAATTTCATAATGACCTCCATCAATATTTCCCGTTTAATTTCATAAGCAATACTCCTGCGCGCTATGATATTCATAATACCACTTAAAACTAAGAAAAACATGGACATTTTCAACTGCCCCACTTTCCCTGGTATACTCTGTTGTTTACTGATGCCCAATCCTGGACACCCGCACAAGGCACCTCTGTGGAGAATACTTGAGTTTGGAAGACGGATTTGTTATTCTGAGTGATGCGATGGATAACCTTAAATGCGAAATGTTGGATAGAGTTATGATATGGCAAAATTCTGCTTTTGGCAGGATAATGCGCTGGCATCGCACGTGGTGTCCGGCCTGGGCTGCTCATACAAGAGTTTTTGGACGGAAACCTCTTTCCTGAGAGGGTTTAACAGGGATGCACGCAATCAAGTTTGGCCATGAAGCCGAAGTCGTTGGCCCGGAAGCGTTTCCAGCTTCGCTTCCGAACTTGCCACTGTCTAACGGTCGCCCCAGACATGCCAATAATCATTCATCAATTAAAACTGCCCGGGACTGGAGTCGAACCAGCACAACCCTAAGGTCACTAGCCCCTCAAGCTAGCGCGTCTGCCTATTCCGCCACCCGGGCGCTCA
>SDBT01012355.1_pt1 | contig 13717 bp, 15 predicted proteins | sample 2277101 | NCBI WGS metagenome assembly SDBT01 (sample SAMN10404973, study PRJNA504765) | marine sediment metagenome | isolation source: marine sediment core GS10_PC15, 103 cmbsf | place: Arctic Ocean: Southern Knipovich Ridge | collected 2010
CATGACTGGGAAAGCAGTATCTGATGCTGTTGAGTACTATGTCTCACTGCAGAGTCAGATAAAAGAACTCCAATCACAGCTTGCAGTGGTAAAACAGATGCTCATTGATTTCTGTCAGGCTGAGGGATTAAATCGGGTTTATGGTAAGGAGCATGACATTACCTGTAAGCTGGTAGAGAAGACTGGTTTTAGTGAGGACGAGGTCAGGGCACTACTTGAGCCGGAGGGGCTGTGGGACAGGGTATTAAGCCTTGACCAATCCCAGCTTAAGCAGCTTATTACCGATGAGATGGTAGCTAAGGATTTTAGAGATAAGTTGGAAACCCTGAGACGGGTTGTCTCCTCCTACCATCAATTGCGGGTCAGAAGCATTAGGGAGGGGGAGTAAATTAGTCTGGTGGCTTGCCTTTTTTTATAAATTTCTTTATACTGAGTGCAATTGAATAGATGCCCTGGGGTGCCTGAAGTAATTCGGGTAAAATTGGAGAGCAAGTCGGTGAAAATCCGACGCAGTTCCGCCTACTGTGACTGATAGTTAACTCTTATCAGAAGCCAGAACGCCGAACCTCGGGGTGTCCTTTAACCTCCGCGGTGAAAGGGGGTGGGATAACGATTAGAGCATAATGTGTCCCCCCTTGCTGTATTTAGCAGAGGGGGTTTAATTTTGCCCAATTAAGACTGATGGAGGTATTTTAGTGAGATTAGCACGACTGGTTACTGGTATTATTTTGTTAAGCCTGATAGTTAGTATAGTTGCCGGGTGTCAGCAGACGTCCGTGCCGGGAACTTTCACCGATGACCTGGGTAGAGAAATCTATCTTGAAATTATTCCCCAGCGGATAGTTTCCCTGGCTCCGAGCAACACTGAACTTCTCTTTGCCTTGGGTCTTGGGGACAAGGTGGTTGGGGTTACTGAGTTTGATGATTATCCTGAGGTGGCTAAAGCTAAGCCGAAAATAGGCGGTTTAACCACGGTTGATATAGAGAGAGTGGTTGCTCTTGAGCCAGACCTGATAGTAGCCACCAGTATCCATAAGGAAATGGTAATTCCGGCGCTGGAGGGACTTGGCTTAACCGTGGTTGCCTTGAACCCCAAAACCCTGGACGGAGTGTTAGCTAACATTGCCTTACTCGGTGAAATTACCGGGAGCAGCCAGCAGGCTACCCGGCTAGTTGACACACTGGAGGAAAGGATTAGAGCAATAACTGACAAAACCGAGGCTCTGGCGGCAGGACCGAGAGTTTTTTACATCGTCTGGCATGACCCATTGATGGCACCTGGCTTTGGAACCTTCCAAGATGACCTGATTCGACAAGCAGGTGGGATAAACATTGCCCGAGACCTCACTGGTTGGGTGACAATTAGTTTAGAGACCGTTATTGAAGCTAATCCTGAGGTGATGATTGCCAGCATTAGCCATGGAACTAGCGAGGCCTTGACATTTCAGTTCATCAAAACAGAGTCGAGATTGAGAGATACCGATGCTCGTCGGAATAACCGAGTGTATGGGATAGATGGTGACCTGGTTAGCCGTCCCGGACCCAGAATAGTAGATGGACTGGAACAGTTGGCAAGGTTTATTCACCCGGAACTTTTTGGTGGATATTAGGGGCGATGGCACTAAATCCAGATAAAGCCAAAACTATACCACTGCCGGAGACTTTCCCAGCTTATTCCCTGCGCTGGCGAGGTCGGCTGTATGCTGTAGTTGGGCTAGCCTTACTTCTGGGAGCAGTAATAGTTTCAGCTTTAACCGTAGGTAGTACCCAGATTTCCCTCACCAGCATAGGGGGTGTTTTACTTTCCCGACTGCCCTTTATTGATATTACCCCTGCCTGGTCATCAGCTATGGAGATGATTATTATTGATATCCGCCTACCCCGGATACTGTTAGCTGGGCTGGTAGGGGCGGCTCTAGCGGTGGCTGGAGCTACCTATCAGGGGTTATTTCGTAACCCTCTGGCTGACCCCTACCTCATTGGGGTAGCTCAGGGGGCAGCCTTAGGCGCTGTGATTGGCTTCTTGCTGCCATGGTCGGCAATTGGCTTTAGCCTGATCCCGGTGCTGGCTTTCCTGGGTGCCATGGTAGCCGTAGCCGTTGTCTATTCCATAGCCAGAGTGGGTAAAATCCTACCAGTGACCACTCTTATCCTGGCTGGTGTTGCCCTGGGTGCCTTTCTAGCCTCTATCACTTCCTACTTAATGATTATTTCCGGAGATAAATTAACCGGCATAATCGCATGGCTTCTGGGAAGATTTTCCCTGGCTAGCTGGGGGCAGGTGGTAATGGTGGTGCCTTACATTGTTGTTGGGGTAGTCGTTATCTGGCTTTATGCTCGACCGTTAAATGTGATGCAACTTGATGAAGAACAGGCACAGCAACTGGGAATTAATGTTGAGCGGGTTAAGTTGATTTTGCTGGTGGCGGCGACACTAATCACTGCCGCTGCCGTTTCCTTCGTGGGCACTATCGGCTTTGTTGGCATCATTGTCCCTCATGCGGTGCGCCTTGTCTGGGGTCCTGACCATCGCTTTCTGTTGCCGTTAACTACTTTTGCTGGGGCTAGTCTGCTAATTTTGGCTGATACCGTCGCCCGGACTCTGCTGGCGCCTACCGAGATACCAGTGGGTATAATTACGGCCTTTGTCGGTGCCCCATTCTTCCTTTACCTGTTGCGACGCAGGAAAAGAGCGATTTTCTAAGGATAGTTGAAATGATTAAATTAGAATTGCAAAGCGTATGGCTGGCCTACGGTAGTAACATAGTAGTGAAAAACCTGACTTCTCGGGTTATGCCGGGAGAGATGGTAGGGCTTGTCGGACCAAATGGCTGTGGCAAGTCAACCATTATAAAGGCTTTGAGCCGTGTTACCTCCCTCTATTCGGGTAAGGTACTTTTGAATGGGAAGGATATATTAGAGATACCAAGGAAGGATTTGGCACGCTTGCTCGGAGTGGTTCCTCAGATGCCACTTCTTCCCAGCGTCTTTACTGCCTTTGAGATAGTGCTCATGGGCAGGAACCCCCACCTTGGTCTTTTTCAATATGAAAGTCCGAGAGATCTGGCTATTGCCTGGGGAGCTATGGAGCAAACATCAACGCAGCACCTTGCCGAACGGAGGATAAACGAGCTTTCAGGTGGGGAGATACAATGTGTTGTCGTTGCTCGTGTCCTGGCCCAGCAGACAGAGGTAATTCTATTAGATGAGCCAACGGCAAATCTGGATATCAGTCGGCAGATTGAAATCCTTGATTTAATCAAAAGCCTGTGCCGGGAAAATAACTTGACGGTAATAGTTGCTCTGCATGACCTCAACCTTGCTACTCAATATTGTGACCGGTTGATTCTGATAAATAACGGGCAGGTTCATGCTGAAGGCACACCAAAGGAAGTAATCAATTCGACAAATATTAAGGCAGTCTATGGAGTTGAGAGCTGTGTTTATACTCATCCAGCCAATGACCTGCCGGTTGTCCTGCCTAATGCTGGACATCGCCGATTTATTGAGAATTGAACAATTATGAAGATGGCTAAAGGTATAACAAGGGAAATAGTAGGAGAATTTCACGGAGTCATAGGAGAAATTGTTAATCACCGGGTTTGGGGGATTCCAGCCAATGCCTTGATTCTTTATCTCCCTGAAGTCAGGAATGTTTTAAGCGGGCGGCAGGGATTCAAAAAGGTAAAGGTGGTTTGTAATTGTTATTTTCCCCAACCTCTTTGTCAATTACTTAATGGTCGATATCGTAGCTGGAGAGCATACTTTAAGGATGTTCTAGTTAATCTTGAGCTACCCCTGGATAAGGTCGCGATTTTATCTACCGGGGTAAATATGGAGGATTTAGGCTGGGCAGAAGAGGTTTATGGAGAGCTCTGGGCATTGGCTTTCGTTACCGCTGGGGTTAAATCTAACGCAATGAGGATAGGAGAAGATAGGACGAATAACACTGAGAAGAACGGACAATTCGAGAGGGTAGGAACCATAAACACGATTTTGCTTACTAATGCTTCACTGAGCTCGGCTGCTCTAGCTGCCTCATTCATTATCATAACTGAAGCAAAAATCGTAGCCTTGCAAGAGCTAGATGTAAGAAGCTCATATAATCCCGATTGGCAAGCAACGGGCACCGGCACTGACCAGATTATTGTGGTATCGGGCAGAGGTAACAAATACACTTATGTTGGCGGACATTCTAAGATAGGTGAGCTAATGGCAAGAGCAATAACTACAGCTACAATTTATGCCATTAAGAAAGACTACGAGAATACTGCAAGAATGATTGGGAATTGAGAAATCATGGACATTCTATTGATATTATCTGTTGCGTTAGCTATTGATTTGGTTTTAGGTGAACCACCCCGCTTTATCCACCCGGTGGTATGGATGGGGAAGGTTACCTCATTCCTGGAAAGGGGTGGTATTGGTCAATCCCCCTTAGCTCAATTTTCCTATGGGACTGTGATAACCCTCTTCCTCATAGGGCTGTTCACCACCACTACATATTTTATCCTCTTCTATGTAAAGAGCCTCAACTTCGCTGCCTATGTGATTATAGGAGCGGTGCTCCTCAAATCCACTTTTTCCCTGAGGCAACTACGGCGGGCAGCACTTGAGGTTAAGAGGTCTCTGGCAAAAGGAGAGCTGGATGAGGCACGCTTTGAACTGCGCTCACTGGTCAACCGTGATACTCAGGGTTTATCCAGACCGTTGCTGGTATCGGCTGCCGTGGAGTCAGTGGCCGAGAACACCTGCGACAGCTTTGTTGCTCCCCTGTTTTATTTTTTACTCCTTGGTGTCCCGGGGGCTATTGCCTATCGGGTAGTCAATACCCTGGATGCAATGTTAGGCTATCACGGTAAATACGAATACCTGGGCAAGTTTGCCAGTAAGTTGGATGATATGCTTAATTTTATACCGGCGAGATTGACGGCGCTACTGCTGGTTTTAGCCGCCCTTTTGTCCCGAAGAGATGCCCGAGCCTCGTGGCAGGTTGCCCTCAGTGAACATTCTAAGACGGAGAGCCCCAACGCCGGCTGGACTATGGCAGCACTTGCCGGTGCCCTCAATGTGCAGCTGGAAAAGGTAGGGCATTATAGATTAGGCAAAACAGATACCCTTTTGATGCCAGAGACAATTGACGCCTCCCTGACGCTAATGCAAGTAGCGGCGTTAATCTGGGTGATGATATGTTTCCTGGCAGGAGTGATTTACTTTGTCTTTATTACCTAAACCCGAGATAGAGAATCTAAAAGCCTGCCCCCATGGCGGACTAAATTGGGCTGAGCTAAGAGCTATGGGTCTTAACCCTGATGAGGTTCTTGACTTTAGTGGAGGCACTAACCCGTTTATGCCGCCACCAGGGATAAAGGAAATCTTTAATACCATCATCGTTGACCGCTATCCTGATTCAGAGGCATCCGAACTTAGACAGTGTCTTTCGGAAAAACTGGGGGTGGCTCCTGATAACATTCTGGTTGGAAGCGGTGCCATGGAGCTTATTCGTCTCATCGCCTTGACTTACTTCAGCCACGGAGATTCTGTCTTAATCCTTGAGCCAACCTTCGGCGAATATGAGGTCGCCTGCCAAATCGTTGGGGCAGAGGTAGTTAAACAGTGGATGAGAGAAGATGAGGGTTTTACACTGAGGACAGAAGAAACAGTCAATCTTATCCGGCAACACCATCCCCGAGGGGTTTTTATCTGCAATCCCAACAATCCCACTGGTCAATACCTCAGCAGACAGCAGGTTGAGACAATTTTAGACGCTTGTGTTGACTGCCTGCTCATCCTGGATGAGGCTTATATTGCCTTTGTTGACCAGAGCTGGTCTTCAGTTGACTTGATTTCCCGGGACAATGTAATTATTGTGCGCTCTATGACCAAGGACTATGCCTTAGCTGGGCTGCGCCTTGGCTATGCTATCTCTAGTCAGGGGATTATTGATAATCTACGCCGGGTCTGCCCGCCGTGGAATGTCAATATAATGGCTCAGAAGGCAGGAGTCATCGTCCTAAGGGATGTGAACTATTTTGAACAGTGTAAAGAAAAGATTAGGCAGGCAGAGCAATTCCTCATGGACGAGCTTCGTCGGCTTGGCTTTACCTCGATTCCCTCAAATACGAACTTCTTCTTAATGAAAGTAGCCAATGGCAAAGCCTTTCGCACTGCTTTACTCAGACACGGCATCTTGGTGCGTGATTGTACTTCTTTTGGTTTGCCTGAGTATGTCCGTATTGCTCCTCGCACCATGCCTGAGTGCCAAAGGCTTATCACTACCATCCAGGGATTAAAGTGTGGGGAAATTAAATAATAGATAAAGAGGAGGTAAAGATGCCAGAGCTTTTATCCAGTACAATTGGGATGATAAAGCCCCTGAATAAGGAGGTAATGGCTGAAGCTAGAGCCAGACAAGATATGTTGACCAAGCCACAGGGTAGCCTGGGCAGGCTGGAGGAGCTGTCCATTCAACTGGCTGGTATTCAGGGTAAGCCAATACCTCAAATCAGGCACAAAGCTATTATTACCATGGCTGGCGACCACGGGGTGGTCGCTGAAGGAGTGACTGCCTACCCCCAGGAGGTTACCGGCCAGATGGTTTATAATTTCCTTGGTGGTGGGGCGGGGATAAATGTCATTGCCCGTCAGGCTGGAGCCAGAATTATTGTGGTTGATATGGGCGTAGCCACCAAGCTAGAACCTAACCCTCAGCTTTTATCCAAGAAAATTGCCCTTGGCACCAAGAATATGTGTCATGGTCCGGCTATGTCCCGAGACGAGGCGGTAAAGGCAATAGAGGTGGGGATGGAAATAGTAACTGCCGAAGTAGCCCGGGGTCTGGATATAGTGGGCACCGGCGATATGGGTATCGGTAATACCACCGCCAGCAGCGCTATTTGTGCCATTATGACGGGTGAACCGGTGTCCAGGATAACGGGCAGAGGCACCGGCATAAACGATAATCAGTTGACACATAAGGTAGAAGTAATAAGCAGAGCCCTGGCAGTAAATAACCCTGACCCTAAACAACCCTTGGATGTGCTGGCTAAGGTGGGGGGCTTTGAGATTGGGGGGCTGGTGGGGGTGATGTTGGCCGCCGCCGCTTATCGTATTCCAGTAGTTACCGATGGCTTTATATCCGGGGCAGCCGCTCTCATTGCCACAGCACTAGCGCCAGGACTGAAGGACTTCCTTATTGCTGCTCATGTTTCTGCTGAGGCTGGTCACTAGTTGTTGCTCAGGTATCTAGGGCTCAAGCCCTTACTGGCTCTGGGGATGCGTTTGGGTGAGGGCACCGGCGCAGCTCTGGGAATACTTTTGGCTGAGACTGCCGCCAGGGTTCTAGCTGAGATGTCCACCTTCGCTGAAGCTGGAGTATCTGAAAGAGGCGAGACAGGCAATTGAGATTTTTGGCCGCTTTAAGATTTCTAACCATTATACCCCTGCCCGGGCAGCGTGAGGTTAAGCCAGAGGATTTAGGACGCTCTCTTGTCTATTTTCCTCTGGTCGGTGTCATCATCGGGCTTATTTTAGCTGGATTGTACTGGCTGTTAAGTCTGCTGTTGCCGCCGGCGGTAGTTAATGCGTTATTGATTATCAGCCTGGTGGTGATTAGCGGGGCACTGCACCTTGATGGCTTCATTGATACCTGCGATGGCATAGCCGGACACAAGACCCCGGAGGAAAGATGGCAGATAATGCACGACAGCCGGGCTGGTAGCTTTGGCGTTATCGGTGCCTTTTTACTGTTACTGGTAAAATATATCTCACTGAATAATATACCTGAGTCCTTAATGATGGTCACCCTAGTGCTTATGCCAACGGTAAGTCGCTGGGCAATGGTCTATGCTATTGTCGCCTATCCCTATGCCCGACCATCAGGTTTGGGTAAGCTATTTAAACAGGGAGCTAGTTGGCAGAGATTGGCCATAGCCACCGTTATAACCCTGGGGGTAGCTATAGGGTTGGCTCGATTGGCTAATATTACCTACTTTTATCTGGCAGGCCCGGCTATAATGTTTGGTATCTGGGTGATGGTTATAGCGAAGGCAGCCTATCTAAAACGAAAATTTTCTGGGCTTACTGGTGATACCTATGGTGACATAAATGAGGTGGCTGAGGTCTGTGTACTCCTTTTCATCTTGTTGCTGGCTTACAACCAGTGGTTAGGCTTCGCCTAATTAGGAGGGATAATTGTCCAGGTTACTGCTGGTGAGACACGGTGATACTGAGCTAAACAGCGCCGAGAGGTACTGGGGGCATAGTGATGTTAGGCTGAGTGCCGCTGGACTCAGGCAGGCGGAGATGTTGCGTGAGCGCCTGGCGGCAGAAAGGGTTGACATAATCTATTCCAGTGACCTGAGGCGAGCTTCAGTAACCGCTGAGACTATTGCCGCCAGACATCAGTTGCCGGTTATAATCTGTGCTGAGCTACGCGAAATTAACTTTGGTCAGCTTGAGGGATTGACATTTGAGGAGATTAGCCAGTTTTATCCTGAGGTAGCTAAGTTGTGGGCTGAGAGAAGCCCTGAGCTGGAATATCCTGGTGGTGAGAGTCTTGACGAATTTAGTAACCGAGTTAGTAAATACTTGAGCAGACTGGAGAAACATAGTGCAGAGGAAACAATACTCATTGTGGCTCACAGCGGGGTTCTACGCACACTGATGTGCCAGCTATTGGGCATAGAGCTACGGTACCGCTGGCAGCTTCGTCTCGATTTGGCTTCGTTTAGTATAGTAGAAACATATCCTCAGGGAGCAATATTAAGCCTATTAAATGATGTTTCTCATCTGTGATATAAAGATTTTTAGGGGGTTACTATGCAGCCGGTTTTTACATCGTGGAGCGGGGGCAAGGATAGCTGCCTTGCCTGTTACCAGGCGAATGCTCGTGGACTAAAGGTTCGCTACCTGGCAAATATGATAACTGAGGACGGCAAGTGCTCATGGACTCACGGGCAGTCGGCTGAGTTATTACAGGCGCAGTCGCAGGCTATTGGAATTCCACTGGTTCAGCGGCGGACTACCGGGGACAACTACGAAGCTGAATTTAAAAAGATGCTCTTCACCCTCAAACAGGATGGGATTGAGGGTGGTGTCTTTGGCGATATTGACTTTGACGAGCACCGGCAATGGGTTGAGAGGGTATGTGGGGAAGTAAATATCACCCCTCATCTACCCTTGTGGGGAGAGAGCCAGGATAAAATATTGAGGGACTTTGTTGCTTTAGGTTTTGAGGCGGTGGTAGTTGTGGCTAGGGCTGACCTGTTTGGTGAGGAATGGTTGGGACGGAAGGTGGACCTGGATTTTCTTAAACTATTGGATGAATTGAGGGAGACAAAGGACATTACGCCATGTGGTGAAGCCGGAGAGTATCACACCTTTGTCACTGATGGTCCTCTGTTCAAGCAGCAGATAGAAATCCTTGAGACTAATAAGGTGCTGAGGGAAGGGCATTGGTTCTTAGAGATTTTGAGGTGCAACCTAAGGACTAAGTGATACTCAAGGGGAGTTTGAGAGGGGCAAAGCCTCTCCAGAACCTGCACCTCCCCCTCTCCTTCAAAAGAGAGGGGGAACAAGGGGGTGAGGTAGATAAATATCCTAATAATTGGTGGGGCGCGCAGTGGCAAGAGTCGTTTTGCTCAGGAGCTTGCCCTGAAACTGGGTGGGCCGGTGCTCTTCGTGGCGACAGCCGAGGCTGGAGATGAAGAGATGTACCAGCGCATTGAAGAGCACCGGAGAGCCAGACCTGCCGCCTGGAGCACCATTGAGGTTACCAGACATGTAGGCAGTCAGATTATTCAAAAAATTGGTGAGGCACGGGTAGTAATTGTGGATTGTATCACCCTCTTGGTTAATAACATTTTCCCTCAATATAATGACCAGGCCAGCGAGCAAATTGATGCTCCTCTTATTGAAAAAGAGCTTATGGCTGAGATTAATGAGCTGGTTGAGTGTATTAACCGGGTTAATGCCAGCTTCATTATTGTTACTAATGAGGTTGGTCTGGGCTTAGTGCCAGCTAATAGACTGGGCAGGTTGTATCGTGATTTGCTGGGTAGGGCAAACCAGATGCTGGCGCAGCAGGCTGATGAGATTTACCTGATGGTTGCCGGCTTAGCGGTGAAGATAAAACCAGCCAAGTATTTTTGAGATATGAGTAGTAGTGGTTAGTATTGTAATGCAGGCAGCCTTATAGCTATGTAGATTGCATACTGAACCAGGGTAAAATAAAGGCACCGCTAATACCCAGAGGCCGCCAGCAAAGCCAACACCTATGCCGGTTGCCAGGAGGGTAATAATATGCAATATTGGCATATCTCGTTCATCATCTTATCACACCTTCCCCATTTTTATCGGGGCAGTGGCAGCAAAATTGCCTATGAAGCCCCTGGTTGCTATAATGTTTCTGGTTAACGGGGCTGTAGCTCAGTTGGGAGAGCGCCTCCTTTACACGGAGTAAGTCAAGTCTAATGTACATTGCGGTACGATACTTCCGTACTTGCTCTTTAGTCTATGTACGTTTAAAATAACTCTACCGAATGTCAACCGCTATTCTTCCTCCACTATTTCCAACTCTGGTATGTCCAACTCCGGTATTTCCCCCTCTCTGCTACGCTCCCTAGTCTTTCTCGTTAACCATTTCAGGTACGCTCCAATTGACATACCACGACCTTTAGCTCTCCTTTCGACTATCTCATACTCAAGGTCGCTAAGCCTCACGCTCACCACTTTACCTTTCACCGTCTCCCATCGATGCTTTCGCTTAACTTTTCTCAACTTACTCCTCTTGCCTAGAACCTTCTTTTTCCCGTCATTTTACCATGACGTTTACGGTTCGTCAACTAGCTATGTAATCTTTATGAAATCTACCCTACTTTCGTCATGATTCCCGATTTTATCCTCTTTTTAACCTTTTTCAACTTACTCCTCGTGCCTAGAACCTTCTTCATGTTTCTCTTCTCCCGCCGTTTTTGATATACCTAATCAAGTGAAGAGGTGGCAGGCTAAAGCCTTGCCACCACCGCCAAAGACTAATAGCCAGAGCCTTACCAAACTCACTACAATCACAATCTAACTCGCTTATAACCATCACGGATAGAAATTTGCTTTGCTTTTCGCTAACTATCCTGATAACTAATAAGGGGAGCTGATTACAGCTCCCCCGGTTCTCATTATCTTACTATCCAACCAGCAGTCAAGAATAAAGGCTCTGCCCGACTTTCAATCGTTCTTGACTGCTTTTTATATCATTTTCTTAATTCACTTCTTCGAGACAGATTGAAATCAGCATATTTGAAGTGTCTTATTAACTTCCTAATAGCTTCTTCTCCATGCTTCACTTGTGTGCCGGAAGTATTATCAATAGAAACGGCATAAAGTTCTGTAAGTTCCCGGTTACATAAATAAGGGCTATGGCTCGTTAATAATACTTGGCTAAATCCAGAATCATCAGGTGAACTCGCCATTGTTGTAAGAACTTTTAGCACTTCCCGTTGCATATTCGGCGATAGATTAAGTTCTAACTCCTCAATTCCGAATATCTTAGCTTTACGCGTGTAAACTCTATCTGCAATCTGAGACAGTAGAATAAGAGTTTGTTGCACTCCTGTTCCCAATCTTTCCAACATTAACTCACGCCCTGTGGAGTCTTCAATTAAGATATCTGTTTTGTCCCCAGAGAATATAGGACGTATTTTCCCATACGCGAAAGGTTTATCGTTGAACCATCCTTGTATTTTTTGGAATGTTTTATAATCTTCGCCTCTGCTTTCAATCAGGACACGAAGCCAATCTTTAAAACGTTGCAAAGGTATTAAGGTGCTTAACGCTGACCCCTCAGCGATTTCTCGAGTTTCCATAATTCGCCCTGTATGAATTTTATTGAAGGAGTTAATCACATAAAGAAACAGCTGTTCAACTGCATTTTGGCTGTCGTGTTGATCCACCTTTCCTCTTCGCTTGCCTCGATGCGCAGTTCCGAAGCGTCCGACAGCCCCTTTTAGCTTCTTCTGGCCCGAGATCAATGTATTTTCCTCTCCTGCTGCGATATGCTGGCGACGTCGCCGGCCAGCGAGCTCTCACAGGTCCAGCCCCAGCTCGTTTCCTATCTCGTCCAGGGCGGCGGCGATGGCGCCGGCCAGCCCATCCGCCGCCTCTCCCGACAGGGCCCGGCGGGCCTTCAGCGAACGGGTGAGCTGCCCCACGGCTCGGGTGATCAGCGCCAGCGACTTGGAGGGGTTCTCCTCGGCTTCCACCACCCGTCGGATCAGGACCTTCAATATCCCTATCTCATCGTCCAGGTCGGGATCCGCCGCGTAGCGGGCCATGTCCAGGATCTCTTGGGAGGTGAACAACTCCCCGTAGAACCCCGGCTCGCCCCTTGCCTCATCCGTCTCTGACACCGGGCATGTCCTCCGCTGCTGGATGTTCGCTCCAATTGTAGCGCCACCGCGCTCGATGGAGTCGATTCCGCCGAAGCGGCGAGAGTTTTAAGATCAGTTTGTATCCGTCTCTTCACCTTGTCCCCACTTTATGGTATGATTGGAATTGTGGTCTTCGAAAATCGACCAGACCGTGGAAAGGAGATCTGCTATGAGTCGTAAGTGGGGGTTCAAGATTCTAGCGGCAAGCATCGCGTTGGTGGCTGCTTTGGCGATGGGACTGGCCCTATTCGCCGGTGTCGGCACTGCAGCGGCTGCCCCACCGTCCGAGATGACAACTGAAGTCATTGAAGTAGCTGACTGTGAGAACGGTACGGTGGCCGCGCTGGGAACAGCCGAGAACCATGAGGGCAATCCCTATTGCTTTGACAGCATACCCCTTCCACTTCTTGCCTTCGGGGATTTCATCGATCCTAAGCCGACCAACTGCGGGCGCGAGCGCTGGCGGGGCTTCCTTCAGTTCGAACTGGATGAGATCCCTACGCACGCTCGGATCGTCGATGCCGAGCTGAAGGTCTTGGTCCAGTATCCGTGGCTCCCCGCGCCAGGCTCGGTGAAAGTCGGCGTTCACCGCGTGACGGAGGATTGGGATCTGGGTTCTTTGATCTGGCCTGGACCGGCATATACGCCCCTGGCCAAGTGGCAGACTGTCGATGGCCAAGCTGTTGACACCGAGTACACCTGGAATGTCAAGCAAATCGTGAAGGCTTGGGCCCGGGGTGAGCCCAACCACGGCTTCGCTTTCGTAGCCAAGAAAGAGGGAAGCAATGCGAACATCTTCGCGGCCTGCCCCGACTGCTGGGTTGTAGGACGACCCCCGCCACCTCTCCTACCACCTCCACCATCCGATCCACTGGAGAATAGAGCGACTCTGACCGTGACTTACGTCACTCCGCCGGGGCGGCGGTAGGGAAAGGCTTTCTCTCGATTCGTTTTTCTGATTCTGGCATGTAGGGACCAGCTTTGGCGGCTCCGTTCTAGTGAAGCTTAGGGACCGGAGACGGCAGGGGTAGCAGTCTACAAATTGTATAGTTACAGATGATAGTAGGGGCGACCCTTCGGGTCGCCCCTTTTCGTGCCTGGGGCAGCAGATTGGTCAGTTCATCCAGATTCAGCTATAATGAATTGGATTTCAAGTGGAGGAAGGCGCTAGCATGAGGATCGGAATTCTCACGGGCGGCGGTGACGTACCTGGCCTCAACGCTTGCATCAAAGCGGTGGTGAATCGAGCTGAGGACCAGGGGCAGGATGTCATCGGAATTCGCCGAGGCTGG
>SDBT01012356.1_pt1 | contig 13715 bp, 9 predicted proteins | sample 2277101 | NCBI WGS metagenome assembly SDBT01 (sample SAMN10404973, study PRJNA504765) | marine sediment metagenome | isolation source: marine sediment core GS10_PC15, 103 cmbsf | place: Arctic Ocean: Southern Knipovich Ridge | collected 2010
TGGGCAGGTATGACATCGCGGAAAAAAAGTACAAAAAACTAAAAAAGGTCGACCCGGCTTTGGACGGCGAATTTTCGTATCTTGACGTGAAGTCAAAAAGCACAGCCCGGGCATCAGGTGCTGACGGTTTTAACGGCGTGATAACCTGGGAAGAGGAATAAATGAAGAGTATCCCGGGAAGATTGTTTAAATTACAGCAAGGTGAATTAAACCTGGTGCTGTGTACGCTGGTTTATTCATTTTTTACCGGATTGAGCCTGGTTTTTACGGGAACAGCGGCAAATACGATGTTCCTGATCAACTTCGAGGCAAAACTGCTTCCTCTTGTGTATATCTCTTCCTCGGTAACAGTCCCCGTGATCGGTATGCTGCTCATGAGGGTGGGAAAAAGGCTGCCCCACAGGCTGGTGTCGTATATCGTTTTACTTTTCCTGGCAGGCATGCCGGTACTGTTTTTATCGCTGATTTCCATCTCCCCCGGGCTGCGTGTTCTTTCATTTATCCTGCTGGTTTGGGTTGACGCTGAAATCGTACTTTCCGACCTTGTTTTCTGGTCAACAGCGAACAGGCTGTATAATATCCGTCAGGCTAAACGTCTTTTCGCTCTTATCGGAAGCGGTCAGGTGATTGCTTTTATTGCGGCGGGAGCCCTTATCCCTCTGCTTGTCCGGCGCATCGATATCCCTCTTCTGCTCGCCGTGTCTTCGGGAGGTCATGTCTGCAGTTTTCTGATGCTTTTGATCCTTCACCGAATGTTCGATGACAGGAAAGAAAACAATGCGGATGCAAATGAAACCTCCCATGTCCCGCTGTCCGGAATCATAAAGGAAAAGTACCTCAGGAATATTTTTCTGATGGTGGGCCTGGGATATCTCGTGTACTACTTTGTGGATCTTTCTTTTTATGATCTAAGCCAGTCCGCCATGGTCCCGGGCCGGGAGCTTGCTTCTTTTCTGGGGATGTTCTGGGCTGCTGTAGGGCTCGGGAACCTGTTTATGCGTACAGTTGTCTACGGGCGCTGGACCTCTATGGCAGGCATACGCGGGGGGCTGCTTGCCGGGCCGGTATTAATAGGCCTGGGAGCAGTGTCGGCGATTCTTTTTTCCACGGCCGTTCCTGCCGCCGGCTCGATCTTTATTGTTGTGGTCGTTACAAAATTTCTGGAAAGGGTTTTTATTAACTCAATGTACGTTCCGTCCTATTTTACGCTTTTTCAGCCCTTTGAAGATAATATTCGGGACAGGCTCCAGAATTTTACCGAGACCGTAATCGGCCAGGGGGCAGGCGGCATTGCCGGGCTTTTTCTGCTGTTCGTTTTCGACTACCTGGTGCTCCCTTTACCCGTTGTGCATCTGCTTCTCCTTATAATTATTTCAGCCTGGTTTTTCAGCATATTGAGGATCAGCAGCGGGTACCGTAAATCCCTGGCCGGCGCTCTTAAAACAATGGGAATGAAAGGCAGGGAGATAACCCTTCTGGAAGATAATATAGGATATCTCAAAGATGGATTGAAAAGCGACAATCCTCTGCGTGTCAAATCGTGCCTGAACGTCCTCGGCAGGAATAATTGTAAACTAAGCACTGCTGACAAAATTTTTCTGCTCAACAGTAATACAGCTATCGTGCAGCAGGAAATCTGCTCCCTTCTGGTCAGAGAGCCGGACCCGGAGCTGCTGCCTGAATTGCTGAAGTATTTTAATACGATAAAACATAAAAGGACCTTGCCAGGGCTCGTTGAAGCGATCGGTGCGACTGAAGAAAAAAAAGCCTTCCAGCTTATAACCGGTCTGTTAAAAAGTAGAAATACAGCTCTGCGTGATGAAGCAATGATGTCGCTTTTGCTGAATTATCCCGATAAACAGGTATCCATCATTCACAAAGAACTGGTTCATAAATGGGCAGTTTCAAAAGTCATGAAAAAAAGATTGTCAGCCGCGTCTATCATTCCCAGGCTAAAGGATGAGGAGTATACGCCCGGCATTTCTCTTCTGCTGAATGATGAAGAAATGCAGGTCCGGAAAACGGCTGCGGCCTCTCTCGACCCGGACATTGTTCCCGTGCACCTTGACACCCTTATCGAGGTCATGCGCCGCCCCGGGATGGAGTCATCGGTAATTAAGGCTGTGTCCGCAACAGGCATGGATATTACTCAACAACTCGAAGCGGTATATAATGATCAGGATAATTGTGATGGAAAAACAAAAGCACGGATAATCAGGATATATAAAAACCAGGCTAAAGAAAGCAACAAGTATCTTCTCAGAGCCAAACTGGATGAAGAAGATAAAACCTTGAGAGCTGAGCTTCTGTATGCCCTGCAATCCTTCGGCTATAAAGCGCAGCACTATGACACAGGGATGCTTTTGGGGCTTCTTGAATCCGAAAGAAAGTACTGTTTTAAAATATTTTCTGCCATACATGTCCTTGACAGTCAAACCGACGGTATTCTGGTTGACGCAATGAACCGTGAGGTTGAAAAATCCGTCGAACGTATCTTTATTATACTTTCCTTTATCAACCCTCACGAGGAAATCATCGTTGTGTTAAACAACCTTAACACCGGGTCCGCTGAAAAACGGGCTTTTGCACTTGAACTGGCTGATACGCTGATGAGTAAAAAGCAAAAATCCCTCGTGTTTCCGATAATAGAGGATAATTCGAATGAAATGAAAATAAGGCTTCTTGCAAAGCATTACAGCAATTTACGGCTGCCTGGTAGAGACGAAATACTCGATGATATTGGCAAAGACCGGTGGAATAACAGCTGGCTTGAAAACTGTGCAGGGTATTTAAAGGACGATGAGAGCGCAAGAAAACTGGTAGAGACGGTTCGGATATTGAGAAAGGCACAGCTGTTCTCGGAAATACCTGACGAGAAGCTCGCCGGCCTGGCCCCTCTGGCAAGGGAGTACAATTACCCCGCGGGTAAAAGGATAATTACAAAAGGTGAGAAGGGAACCTCGATGTATATAGTTGCGAACGGGAGGGTTAAAGTCCACGACGGTGATACCGTGCTGGCGGAAATAAGGGAGGGCAGTTTTTTCGGTGAGCTGGCCGCGCTGAGCCCGGAGCCCCGATCTGCCTCTGTAACCGGTATCACACCTACACGGCTCCTTAATATAGAGCAGAAAACCCTGATCAATTTTGTGAAAAGCAACCTTGATGCGGGCAGGGCTATTATTTCTGTTTTGTGCCAGCGGATAAGAAATACTATGAAAAATAAAGAATCTTTAATGCCCGACTGCCGGATGGAAAATACGGAAAATATATCAGTGTTTGTTCGAAATGATAAGTCCGAGCTTCTCAGGAAATTTCTTTCTTTGAAATCGAGCCCTGTATTCCATTATCTTCCTGACACGATCCTTACTGAAGCGGCTTACAGAGCTAAACGGCTTTCAGTCGGCAGCGGACACGCGCTTTATAAAAAAGGTGAAATAGGTTCCAATCTCTGGCTTGTAACCGAAGGAGAGTTCATTGTTGAGAGCAACAGTAAACTCTTGTCCACAGCAGGTAAAAGCCGGATCCTGGGTGAGCTTTCAGCGCTGGACACCAATGAAAGAGAAGGGACCGCCAGGGCAGCGTGTGACGCCCAGGTAATTGAAATAAGACAGGGTATTTTATTCGACCTCATGTGGAACCAGTACGATATGGTTGAAGGTTTGCTGCAGGTACTGATCTCAAGGCTAAGGTCGTTGAACAGGATATAGCTTATGATCAACCGGAAGGACTTTACGGGCGGATATGTGGACCTGCCGTTTGTGTGTGAATACTACGATCACATTTTCAGCGATCTGGAGGATATACAGTTTTATATAGACCTTGCATCAAGATCCGGGGGCCCTGTGCTGGAGTTGGGGTCGGGAACCGGCCGTATCATGATACCGATAGCCCGTGCGGGAATAAAAATTACAGGTATCGATCTGTCCGACCGGATGATAAGTATATTGAGAAATAAACTGAAAGCCGAACCTGACGGGACCGTCAGCAAGGTTGAAATTTTAAAGAACGATATTCTCGGGTTCGACCTTGGTAAAAGTTATCCTCTTGTGATTGTCCCCTTCAGCACTTTTCAGTACCTGCTGGAAGTACCAGACCAGCTTTCCTGTCTCGAGTCATGTGTGAAACACCTTGATGACGGGGGGACTTTTGTTCTTTCGGTATTCAACGAGTCGATTTCCCGTCTTTCAGACACCAGCCTTTACAAGGAGTTTGACATTACCCCGGAATTCGATATGCCCGACGGGAGGCGTGTTTTTCGCAGGTTCCGTTACGTGGAAAAGGATTACACCAGGCAGGTCGAGATCAAGGAATCTGTCTTTTACATAACCCATCCGGACGGAAGGTCCGAACGCCTTGTTCATAAATTCGGGATGAGGTATTTTTTTCAATATGAACTCATCCATCTTTGTGCGCGTGCAGGTTTAAACGTTAAAGCCGTATATTCCGATTATAATTATAAGCCCTTCGACGCAGCTTTCAGGGAGGGGAGGATGATCATCATAGCTGAAAAATAGCGAACCCGGGGGATTTTAAAGTATGGAGGACACTAACGATATTTCAGGCGGTTATATAGAGCATGAGTTCGTGTCAGAATATTATGATTACATTCTTCCTTATGTTGAAGATATTTCATTCTATGTTGACCAGGCATTACAATCAGGAGGCCCGGTACTGGAGCTGGCTTCAGGTACTGGCAGGACTTTAATACCAATAGCGAAAGCCGGAATAGACATTACTGGAATGGATATCTCAAGCCGGATGCTGGGCCTGTGCAGAAGCAAGATTGAAAAAGAATCAAAAAACACACAGTCGAGGATAACCCTGGTAGAAGGTGATATGAAGGATTTTGATCTTGGGAAGACTTTTCCTCTTGTCACAATACCGTACGCCTCATTTACGTATTTAACCGGGGTGGATGACCAGCTGTCCTGTCTGGAAAAGGTTTGCAGGCACCTGGAGCCCGGCGGGTCGTTTTTCATGACACTGTTCAATGAATCAGTCGAGGCGCTTGCCGATAATAGTGTGTTCAATGAGTTTGACATAACCCCAGAGTTCACCATGCCTGACGGCAGGAGGGTATACCGGAGGTTCCGTTATGTGGAGCGGGACTATACCCGACAGGTCGAAGTTAAGGAATCAATTTTTTATGTGACCCGCCCGGATGGAAAAAAGGAGCGCCTTGTCCACCGTTTTTCAATGCGGTATTTTTTTTCCTTTGAGCTGGTCCACCTGCTTGCAAGAGCAGGGCTCGAAGTGACCGGCCTTTATTCGGACTACGACGGCACTCCCCATGACGCAACGATAAAAGACGGGATGATCATTGTTACAGCCGAAAAAGCCTGAGATCGGTCCGGTATTGTTTCAGATCGAGAAAAATACAGTTAAAAAACAAAATTGTAATATAATATTAGGTATAAAAGAAATTGAGAGAAAACCTCTAATCCCTCTTGCAATGCAGTGAGAAATTATGCAGGAAATAAGGGTGGGGGCAGATCGATTTAACTAGTACAAAGCGGGGAGCCAATGGCCGTTCTGAAGGTTAATATTTTATCAATAATAAAAAACCTGAAGACAGTTAAGGAACTGTGTGAAAAGAGGGGTTGTGTTCTGGTACCGGTGACAAAGATTTGCCGTTCCGAGCCGGTTATGGTGGAAGCTTTTAAGGACCAGGGAATTGATATGATCGCGGATTCGTGTCTTGACAGTTTGAGCCGTTTCGATACAGATATAAACAGGTTTTTGTTAAAATTGGGGTTGAGTGACGCCCGATACAGTGACCTTGATTGCGAATATATTTACACTTCAAGCATGGCGGTAATCAAAGCTCTTTCTGAAAGAGGGGATGGTAACATTTACAAGGTATACCTGGCACTCGAGCTCGGGGACCTCAGGGAGGGGATCCTGCCGGAAGAGCTCCCGGAATTTACCGGTGCTGTGCTGAGGATGCCTGATATTATCGTTGCCGGATTGAGCGCGAATTTCGGCTGTCTTATGGGTAGACTCCCGGACAGGTACGTGTCCGATGTTCTCGGAGAAGCGGTCGACTCTGTAAGAAAAAAAACCGGTTTTGAGTTTGATATTGTATCCTTCGGCGGGACAGCCGTTTATCCGGCACTTATTGACGGTACACTCCCTGACCAGGTAAACCAGGTAAGGATCGGAGAGGCAATATTTTTCGGCTATAACCTTTGCATGAATGAATCCGTACCGGATCTTATAGGTGATGCCTTTATACTTTCCGGTGAAATTCTTGAGATTAGAAAAAAGTATGTGGATAATAAGGGAAAGCATGGTTATAATGCCTTTGGTGAAGAGATCAGAATTACCGATACAGGTTACAGGATAAGGGCGGTCCTTGATTTTGGAGAGCTGGGAGCACCGGTAAAAGGTATGGCCCCGATGGATCCCGGGGTGTGTATATCAGGTTCCACACACGACTATACGGTTGTCGATATAACCGGGAGCAAAAATAAATATTACGCTGGAGAGAGTGTTGATTTTAAACTTAACTATTGCAGCGCGGCCCAGGCGTATATTTCACCGCAAATAAAGAAACGAATTTATGTAAATGAAACTTCCATTATTGCCTGATCGACGGCCTGATTAATTTTTTTAGCTTTATTGCACGGAGGCGATCAAAATGAAGCGACTTCTTCCCTGGTTATTCCCGGTCATTCTTGTTCCTTTGCTGATCTTTTCATGCTCCCGCGTAAAGCAGGAGACACAGGGCCCGGTCAGCGCCCCGGCAGAGGAAAAAGACACGGCGGTTGATATTACGGAAAAAAAACACTCAGACCTTCAGGAGTTCAGCCTTGAGCCTTTTTTAAAGGACGGAGACCAAAAGCACAACATAGCTGTTGTTATATACGGAATATGGGAAGATTTCCCAGACTACAGTGAAGTTTTCGCGGGTATGATCAACGGACTGACGGAGATAGGGTGGATGGACCCGGTTCCGGAATCTGATTTCTATTACGGACCCGACATGAGACAGATCAAAGAGGTCATAGATATTATAGGAATGATAGAAGATAATAAACTTTCCGGCTACCTCAACTTTTCCCGGGACCTTTATTTCGATCTCGAATGGGACACCGAAACCGCCAAATCCGCGGCTTTCGTGGACCTTGTGTCCGAAGACAGTGTGGTTGACCTGATCATTGCCCTCGGCACGGGACCCGGTCAGGTATTTTCAGCGTTTGAAAACCTGGAAATTCCGGTGGTTGCCGACTCAATATCAGACCCGCTTGGTTCAGGTATCATATCTTCGTATGATGACTCCGGTCGGAACAATCTCACCGTACGCGTTGACCCGGACAGGTACAAGCGCCAGATAAGGATGTTTTATGATGTCGTAGGCTTTGAGCGTCTCGGTATCATATACGAAAATACACCCGAAGGAAAGGCCTACGGGGCTGTCAACGACATTGAACTTATCGCCCGGGAAAAAGGTTTTGAAGTTGTCCACAACACGAATGTTCTTCCAGTCGATGCCGGCGAAAAAGCCTGTGAAGCACAGTATCTGGTGGCCGTGGAAGAGGTAAGCAAAGAATCCAATGCTGTTTACTTTGGTATCGTGAACGGACTGAGCTCCCGAAACCTGCCGAATATCATGGAAATTACCAACAGATACAAGCTGCCTACTTTCTCCATGAAAGGTTCCACTTATGTCAAGCGGGGAGTTCTATTCGGGGTGTCGGAAAGCGAGGAAGTGGCAACGGGTATTTACAACGCGAAAAATATCGTGCAGATCCTGAGAGGGAAACTTCCGCGTTCTATAAACCAGGTTTTCGAGCATGTGCCTCACATAGCAATAAATCTGGAGGAGGCAAATAAAATTGGATACGATGTGCCGATAGATATTATAGCCAGCTCTGATGAAATATACACTGAAATATCCACCTGGGCGAAGAATGAATAAAAGAATGCGCAACGCGATAATCGCATCAGCAATTGTACTTGTGGTCGCCCAGGCATTGAACGCGATCCTTGCGGTTTCCTCCTTCGAAAAAACCTACAGTGATACACTTATATCCAATTTCAGGATAATCGCCAGAGACCTGAAACGTGAAATTGAAACAGGTGTGAATTTCGGCAAACCTGTGTCCCTCTTCAGCGGGATGGACTCGATCTTCTCCAATATCGTGTCGGAAAATGAAAACATTGAAGATCTGTATGTCACATTTCCTGACAGGAAAATAATCTACAGCACCGATCAGGCGGCGGTGGGAAATGTGTTGGGTTCGGATGATTTCCCCATGTTTGCGGAAAACCCCGCCCCCGACCAACTTTACCACAGCGAGGTGACCTTTTACAGGGGCGCCACTTTTATATCCCTGCCGGTTTATTATAACCAGCAGAATTGGGTGGGGACCGTGCACCTGCAGTTCAACCCTTCTGTCATTTCGGATAAAGTCAGGGCAATAATCAGGGATATTCTTTCCTATTTTACCGTTATTCTAATAGCCGCCCTCGTTGTTGTGGCTATTATTCAGATAGTTATTTGCATTGTCCACAAAGAAAAGAAAAAGGGATTTAAAATCCAGACCAAAAACACGGCAGCTATTCTTTTGGTACTCGTTGTTTCTCAGCTGATATTTGCATACAAGAACAATGACTATTTCAAGAAGGCATATATAAAGATCTTTAACACAAATGTCGACACTCTGTCGAAAGCGGTCAAGAATGACATGGAGTATATCCTGGACTGGGGCGTTCCGGTTGACCGAATGAAGAAAACGGAGATAATACTTGCAGGGCGGCTTAAGAACAATCCCCAGGCAGTTGAGATAACTTTGGCTGATCCTGATGGAAAAGCTTTGTACCGGGCTAACCTGGATAAAGCGGTTTATCACGCGAGCAGTGTCCTTGAAAGTTCGGCCGCGAATATAAAGGATTACCGTGTCGAGCTAACCGGCACCGATGTAAAGAGAATAATACCGCTTAAAAGCGGGGGAGACATTGAAGGTTATCTGGCAGTTTTTATAAATACCGGACTAATACGGCAGCAGCTGAAGGACATACTGATCGACGCGTTGACCGTTATTGTAGTGGCCATGATATTCAGTATTGAGCTTTTGCGGATCCTGTCGATCATCCTGCCGGCCGAGGGAAAAAGAAAGAGACAGGCTGAACTAACTGAAATCGACAGCGGTAAGAAACTCCAGATAATACGGGTCACATCTTTTTTATTTTTCTTCGCGACGCTCATCCCTCTTTCATTTCTGCCCATTTTCATAAAAGATGTCTTTGATATATCACAATTCAGTCTTTTGAACCTTTCAAAAGACACGATTTTGAGCCTCCCGATATCGAGTTACATGATAGGGGCGGCCATTATCATCCCGATAATCGGGTTTATCTCAAACCGGTTATCTATACGCAGCATCTTTCTTCTGTCGCTGGTACTGTTCAGCGGCGGGACAATGATGTCGGCTTTCTCGAATAACATTACGATACTTATAATCGCAAGGCTCGTAGCCGGATTCGGCTACGGGGCAGGGATAATAAACAGTACCAATTTGATCATAAGACTGACAGATTCAAGCAACCGCACGACCGGTTTCGGTTCCTGGTCTGGCGGTTTCGCGGCCGCCTTCATATGCGCTATATCAATTGGGGGGGTGCTTGTAAACCGCCTGGGCTACAAAAGCGGGTTTTTTGTCGCAACCGCCTTCGCTGTTTTCCTGGGATTGTTCGTGCTTTCATATTTTAAGACACTGGATATGGGCCCGATACCAAAAACCGATAAAGTAGGGCTGAAGTCCTTTATCCAAATATTCAGAAACCGGACACTCGTGGCAAACCTTCTTTTTTCAACTATCCCGATCCAGCTCGCTTATATCGGGCTCTTTCAATATGTCTTCCCCCTGTACATGAATTCCATGAGGGTCTCACAGTCAAACATAGGCCGGATACTCACTATTTACGGGCTGATAGCCCTTATTACGCCTCTTGTAAGCCGTGCCTCGGACAGGATAAAAAATAATAAACTCTTTATCATAATAGGGAATCTCATAACAGGCGTGTTCCTGCTGGGCTTTTTCCTCTATGAAAATATACTGCTCATGATATTCACCATAGTTGCAATGGGCATCGGGAGCATGATAGTGGATGCAGTAAATGAAGCTTTTATTATCTCAACAAAAGAAGCAAGGGAGATGGGAGAGACAAAGCTGATGAGCGTCTATACAACCTATGAAAAGATCATCGCTGTAATTGTGCCGATACTCGCCGGTGTTTTGATCACCTCTGTTGGTTTTTCCCGGAGTATCGGGTTTATAGGTATTTTTACCGTCGGCGGTGTCATACTTTTTACACTCGTAGGTACAAGCTTCAGGCACAAAGCTCAGGAACAGGGATAAGACGGTGAAAAAGAAAATCCGGCATATGGAAAAAGTATGTGTCCTGTTCGGCGGCACCTCACCCGAGCATGACATATCCGTAAAATCCGCCCTGTTTGCTTTAAAATCCTTAACCATGGCAGGCTTTGAATGCCGGGCGTATTATCTTGACCGGCAAAACAGACCGTACGGTCCCGAAGCTGTGGCCCAAAGGGTAGGCGTTTTGATAGAAGAGGGGATACTTTCAGAAGGAGAATATGCTGAAATACTTGATTCGGGATTGATACGTGGCAAGCCGCGTGACATGGGTGAGCTTTTCAATATCCTCATGTCCGATGATGTCGATGTTGTTTTCCCGGTTTTTCATGGGCCCGGGGGAGAGGACGGCAGTATACAGGGGGCCCTCGAATTCCTCGATATACCATTTGTGGGCTGCGGGGTCGCGGGGTCTGCCATGGCCATGGACAAGGTGATCACAAAAAAGATGTGCGAATTTCACGGTATAAAAGTGGTGGATTACCTGAGCTTTTATGTTCATGAGTGGAAAAAAGGAAAACAGGCCTGTCTGGAAAAAATTGAAAAGAAATTAGGGTACCCATGTTTTGTCAAGCCTGCAGGACAGGGCTCATCGATCGGTATATCCCGGGCCGATAATAAAGAGGAACTTGTTTCGTCGATCAGCGCCGCAGCTGTTTATGACAGTAAACTGTTGTGTGAGCCGGCAATAAGCGGCATGGAATACTCTGTCGGGGTTATCGGCAATGCCAACCCTAAAGCAAGTGTTCCGGCCGAAATAAGTCTGTGGAAAGATTTTTTTGATTACCCCGCAAAGTACGGCCCGAATGCCGTGGATGACATTATTCCGGCCCCTCTCGGACCGGGTCTGACGAGGAAGCTGCAGCAGACGGCTTTAAAAACCTATGAGGTCATGGGCCTTTCAGGCATGGCCAGAGTGGATTCTTTTATTGAAAATGGTCAGGTCCTTGTGAACGAAATAAACACAATACCCGGCATGGGCGGCAACAGTCTGTTTCACAGGATGTGGGAAAAAACGGGAGTTTCACCGCCGCGGCTGTTTGAGCGCCTGATCAAGTATGCCTGTGAGTAGAACTGCAGGAATTAGGAGCCAGTCTCCATTACCGTGAGGTTAGATCATGGGAAAAAAGAAAAAATCGATGCTGCGCAAAAAACTTCTGCTGGCTTTCGTGCTGACGGCAGCAGTTTCTATCTTCTTTACAGCCGTTTTTTCACTAATATATTTCTTCAGGGTAGTAAAGACGGAAGCTGTTGAAAATATGAATAACAACCGTATGGTCGCGGACCTTATTTATAAAAACAAAATGAACGAGGTAGAGTTCTTTGCCAGAAGCCAGGCAAACTCAAAAGCCCTGACCGTATACGTTGACCTGGACATACCAAACAGGATATCGGAGTACATGCAGGAAGTTGTTGTAAGAGAGCAGATGTTTCACATGACGATCTATAATACAAACGCGAATATAATATCCAGTGTCGGGTTGTCGCGCTCGCTTATTGTCCAAAAAAGTGATGAATTGAACCTGGAAAATAACGAGCTTGTGGGGCGTGCTATCGCCGGAGAGATTGTTACAACGACCGAGAGAATTCTGGGCAATGGCGGAAAGGGGCTTTTGTCGATATCAAGCGCTGTCCCTCTCGAGAGGAACAACCGGGTGATCGGCGCCCTTCTTGTCCGCTATGTACTGAATGAGAGAAACGAGGTTGTGTCCGGTATCCGGGAACTTTTGGACGTGCAGGCCGGAGTTTTTCTGGATACTGATCCTGTAAGCATGGATGGTAATTTCGAGCTTTCTTATGAAATCTGGTCTGTTTTGAAGTCAGGGGAAAAATCGTACGAAATTTCCAGGATGTGGTTCGGCGGAAAATTTGCCCGCTACACCACGCTTTATGACTGGAAAGACCGGCCTGTAGGTGCTTTCGGGATCTATGTGAGCGCGGACAAATATACAACAGCCTTCCTGAATGCCGTAATAGTTGTCGCCGCCATCATGATCGTACTCATATTGATCTCATTACTTAGCGCTTACATGATCTCAAAGAATATTGTCAATCCGGTCAACAAGCTGGTAGACGGGGTAAACAGGATAAGCAACGGGGACCTCACATACGAAATAGTTGTGGACCTCAAAGACGAGATCGGTACGTTGAGCATCGCTTTCAACAGCATGAGGATCGTGCTGAGGGAAAAGATATCAACTATCGAACAGATGAATGTCAATCTGGAATCGACTGTCAAGCATAGGACAGAGCAGATCGAAGCTTTATTGAACAAGATGAAGAAATACCTGTCCCCCCAGCTTTATGAGTCAATAAGCGGTGGCAGCAGAACAGTAGAGGTTTCGCACGAGCGCAAGAGGCTGACGATTTTCTTTTCCGATATAAAGGATTTTACCGCGACAACGGACAGCATGGAGGCTGAGGCACTGTCCGAAATACTAAACCATTACCTCGATCAAATGGCAAAGATCGCGCTTGGATACGGCGGTACTATCGACAAATTTGTCGGCGACGCGATAATGATATTTTTTGGTGACCCCGAATTTATTGACGACAAGACCCATGCCTTCAAGGCCGTTAAAATGGCGCTTGAAATGAAGAGAAGGCTGACAGAGCTCAGGGAGGAGTGGAGTGAAAAGGGATACACCCATGAATTTCACGTCCGGATGGGTATAAATACAGGGTACTGCACCGTTGGCAATTTCGGGTCCGAAAACAGGATGGATTATACAATTATCGGCAGCCAGGTAAATCTTGCCCAGAGGCTCGAGGCTGCAGCTTCGGTTGACGGGATCCTGGTAAGCCATGAGACCTATTCGCTTATTTCGGATGAGATCGAATGTAAATACAACGGGGAGATCAGGGTCAAAGGCATACATTATCCGATAAAGAATTACCAGGTGGTCCGGCTCAGAGGAGAAAAAGAGTCCTACAAAAAGTATCTGAAAAAGGTGGATGAAGGTCTTGTATTGAAAACCATGCTTATCCACAAAGATATGACACGGGAAGAAAAGGAAAATATACTGAGGGCCCTCACCGTTGCCCACCACTTTACGGTGGGAAAAAATCAAAACGGGTCTGGAACTAATTAGTTTTCCTTTGCGCAGGGTTGTTATTTCCAATGATCGTTTTTGTTGTCGGAGACAATGAGATGGTAAAGCAGGTGGAAGTGAAAGACTTTGATGGAGTTACATTGTATTATTCGTCCAGAACGCGAAATGGCAAACTGTACCTGGGGATAAAAACAGGTCCTCAATAACAAATATATTTGCAATAAAGACATCCGGGTGATCAAGGCAGCGTTCGACTTCAGGCAATAAGAACTTTTCTTTACAA
>SDBT01012357.1_pt1 | contig 13713 bp, 13 predicted proteins | sample 2277101 | NCBI WGS metagenome assembly SDBT01 (sample SAMN10404973, study PRJNA504765) | marine sediment metagenome | isolation source: marine sediment core GS10_PC15, 103 cmbsf | place: Arctic Ocean: Southern Knipovich Ridge | collected 2010
CTGGGAAACGGCGTACTACGAAGCGATGACGTCTTGTATGCTCGACACTGTGTCGGCCTTCCTTTATCTAGTTCACCTGAGATCGGCATCCGGCGGCTAACCGTTCTGTAAACTCACTGCACATTATGACGTTTGGTTCAATACTCAAACTGTCTACTGCTGACAGTAATTCGGCTATCCTACTCCTGCACCAATCAAGGATCGGGAATGATCGCTGCGCAAAACTAACCGCTGAATTTGATTTCGAGCAATGTTCCCTGACCAGGCCGAGAATGGATACGAAAAGTGCCATTAAGAGACTTGACTCTCTGTTCCATTCCGATTAGTCCGAACTTACCTTCGGTGGCAAGGCTACTAATCGTTGGCAAGGAACATCCCACGCCGTTGTCCTGCACCGTCAACTTAATGGACTGGGGAAGGAATTGCAAAGCAATCGAAACCACAGTTGCCTTTGAATGGCGTCTAACGTTATTCAAAGTCTCCTGAACTATACGAAATATGGTGGTCTCAGTTTCAGGAGAAAGCTTCCGCTCTGCGCCAGCTATAGAAATTCTGGCATGTATATTGTCGTACTCATTAAAATGGTTGACCAGCCACATTAATGCTGATACAAGTCCCATATTATCTAAGACGCTAGGTCTCAAGTGAAGGCTTAGCCTTCGTAAATCGTCAGATACACTAAGAATCGTATCTCTGATCCACTCTGCGTTTTGCCTTACTTGACACACGTTTTTGTTGTGGTCACCATGCGCCAGAGTTTGAGCCCGATTGGCTATGGCCAATAATGTTTGTAGGCTACCATCATGGATTTCTTGGGCGATCTGCTGGCGCTCGTCTTCTTGACATTTGAAAACTTGTGACATGTAGATTTGACGTTCCGTTTCCCGCTCCGCCAAGGTTTTTCTTTCTTTCTCGCGCCACTTCAGTGCCAAACTAGTTATGAACATAAGCGATAAAGGCAGTAAGAAAAGAGACATATTACGCAGCCAAAATTCAAAGTCGGATACCAGTTGAATCATTCGCGGGAGCATGGCTACAAATGACAATGACCAGATAATGAGAGCACCCTGCCACCACAAAGTGAGAATAGCATAGGTGAGCGGTATGATGAAAAGGCTACCAATCATGTCATACTTCAGCTCAAACAATGCAAAATTACTGAGCCACGGAGCAAAACTACGCCACGGCCAGCCATGGTATAATACAATAAGAGTTGTAGTCATAAGGACGAGAACCCAAAAATGAGGGTTATGTAGAAGATAGCTTTGCCTCGCTATAGTGCGCTTTATCATGGTATTCGCAAAAACTAACCTTACTCAAGATCATCAAGGGTGAGAAGACCAGCCCGCAGACTCGTAATGACTGCTTCCGTTCGGGAGGCTACCCCTAACTTCGAAAAAATATCTGCTAGGTAACCTTTCACTGTGCGCAGGCTAAGGTCCAAGTTGAGAGCGATCTCTTTATTGCTCATGCCCGTGGCCGCCAATTTCAGAATTTGTAGCTCCCGAGCGCTAATTTTGGCATTCGGATTCAGGCGCAAAGGTTTTGTCGTAAGCCGAAGAGCCTGTCTTAATATCTGGTGTAAACTCGCAGTAGATAGCACTGCTTCTCCGGCAGTCACCGCACGTATAGCCTGAACAACCTCTTCGCCGAATACGCTTTTCGTCAAGTATCCAGCGGCGCCGGCTTCAAGTAAGCCGAGTACGTGCTCAGCCTCGCCATGGACAGTGAGAACCAATATCGCTACCCCAGGACATTTCGCTTTGATTTGCCGTGTCGCTTCCAGGCCATTTAGCTTAGGCATGCTGATATCCATAATCACCACATCCGGAACCAGCTCCGTGGTGACCTTAACCGTCTCGTCACCATCACCAACTTCAGCAACAACTTCAAAATCAGCTTGCTGGTCTAGCACGTTTCTAAGCGCCTGACGCAGTAAGGGATGATCATCAGCCAACACTATGGAAATCTTTTTTGGGTGAGCTTGAATTGAATCATGTTCTGGTAAAAGTTCGTTCATATCGTTCATATTTTATATTATATCACGAAAACGAGCGTTGCACGTACCATTGGACCCTGTCGTACTAAAGTACCCTCTCACTTGGACGGGTGGGCGACTATATGACAGGGGTCTATCACCTCTTGAAAAGATATAGAAGAGTAGTGTATTCTCATTATTACCTCCTGGGAAGGAACGAAGGGTAGAACAAAGATTTTTAAAAGATCGCTAAAGAATTTCTGCAATATGGGACTCTACAGTAAAGGAGGTGATGAGTGAGGCAATATATTTAGGAATTCGGTAGACCAAAATCTTTTTGGGAGGTTAATCAATGAGAAGGAAAAGATTATTAGCACTAGCTGGTAGCATCTTTTTGGTCTTGGTGCTGTCTCTTATGGCAGCCTGCGCTGCACCGGCTCCGACACCAACACCAACGCCGACGCCGACACCGACACCAACTCCAACTCCAACTCCGTCTCCGCCACCCGCCGCGGAGGTGTACGAGATGAGGATGCAACATTCCTGGGGTGCGGCCGAAAACCACTTCTTCGAACAGTATGCCGATATTATCAAGGAGATGAGTGGTGGGCGGATTGACATCACTGTATTCTCCGACGGTGAGATAGTGAGTTGGGATGAACTCTCGGATGCTGTAGCGGCGGGGGTGCTCGACATGGGGCATACCCACCCGGATTATTATGAGGGTGTGGTTCCCGAAGGTTTCCTCGAATCAACGCCTTATTTGTGGAGAACACTGGATGAGGAAATGGCTGTTATCTACCAATACGGCATCGGAGACATATATGCGGAGGCTCTTGAGGAAGTGTTTGGTTATCATGTCATTGAGTTCCAACCAGATGACTATGGTGCCTTGATGTTCACCAGAGAGATTAACAGCTTGGCTGACATGAAAGGGGCAGTGATAAACGTTCTGGATCCCTACGCTTCTATTTTGGCTGAGCTGGCAGGCGCATCAGCAACTTACATGGGACCCGAGGAGATCTACACCTCGCTGGCTTTAGGTGTTCTTGATGGGGTTGAGTATGGTGGGGCAAAAGCTATGGGAGATATGGGGTTCCACGAGGTCGCTAAGTATTTTGTCGAGCCGCACCATCAGATCTCTTGGTTCCCGTTTTACTTCATAAATATGGACCTGTGGAACGAGCTGCCTTCTGACCTGCAAGCGATTCTCAGAGAGGGCGTCAGGGCTAACGGCATATATATGAGAGCTTTTTATGCCGAGGGAGAAGCAGAGTCCTTGATGATGATGAGGGAGGCTGGCGTTAAGATATGTACGCTACCTGACGAAGATGTGGAAGCCATCTTTCAGAAGGCATTGGAGTGGTTGGAAGAGGACTACGCCGCCATGTCCCCAAGGTGCGCAAAGGCAGCTAACATTGTCTTTGAGGCATTGAGGACGTTCGGACGCATTGACTGAGGCAAACTTGGTTAGGGAGGTGAGGATAAACCCTCACCTCCCCATAGTAGCGACTGTTCAACTTGCAATATCAAATTAGTATTACGTTGTAATATCTAAGGTGCTTTTACGTGGAATTTGTTTGACAAGTAACTACAGGTGAGAGTTGGCAATGAAATGGCTGAGGCTTGCTGTTCAGCGTATTGATGACTTAAACGAAATTATTGCGAAAACTGTTGGCTGGATAGTCATAATTACCATGTCGACTACCATCTATGACGTGGTAATGAGATATTTCTTTAACGCTCCTACTATCTGGGCTTATGAGCTGGGCGGGCTGCTTCTGGCCCCCTTCTGGTTGCTGGCTGGTGGCTACGTTCTTTTACAAAACGCCCATGTCCGTATGGATGTATTCTATCGGCGCCTTACTCCCAGGAAGCAGGCCATTCTGGACCTGGTTACCTACACGTTCTTCTTCTTCTACTGTAGTCTGATACTGATATATGGATGGGACTATTTCTGGTTGTCTTTTACCAGGCAAGACCACTCTAGGACGCTCTGGAAACCCATTCTCTGGCCATTTAAGGCAATGCTACCTGCTGGAGCCGGCCTCATCTTGCTGGCCGGCATTGCTAAGTATACCCGTGACCTCTATATAGCCATCACTGGGAGACCGCTAGAATGAGTATTGAGTGGATTTCAGTAATTTTTTTCGGTGGTATGCTGCTGATTCTGGTGACCGGGCTGCCGATAGCCTTCGGCCTGGGTGGTCTGAGCTTGGCGCTCGCCTTCTGGCTATGGGGACCTGAGTCTGTCAGTATGGCGCTCCTCGGAGCCGTTGGCATAGTGAAATACACCCTTCTAGTATGCGTCCCCATGTTTTTGTTTATGGGGATGATGATGTACTATTCAGGCATCGCCGACGACCTCTATACTGCCTTTCAGTACTGGTTAGCACCTATACCGGGCTCTCTGGCAGCAGCTACAGTAGGGGTTTCCACTGTATTTGCCGCTTTAGTCGGTTCTGAGGAACCGGCCACGCTGACTATGGGGAGCATTGCCTTACCCATGATGCTCAAGCGGGGATATCATAAGTCTATAGCCATAGGGTGTATCCAGGCGGGGGCGGCACTGGGGTTTCTCATCCCACCCAGCATCATTGCCATCCTCTATGCCGTCATCGCCAAGCAGTCGGTAGGCAGGCTCTTCGCCGGGGGGCTTTTCCCCGGACTCCTGCTGGCTACCCTGTTTATTACCTATATAGTGGTGAGAAGTAAAATTCAGCCGCATATAGCTCCTTCTATACCAAAAGCAAACCGGCCTGCTTGGGGAGAAAAGGTAAAGAGTCTCAGGGGTTTAATCCTCCCGGGAATCATCATCCTGATGGTCACCGGGTCAATTATTGGAGGATTAACCACCCCGGTAGAAGCTTCGGCGGTAGGTGCCCTGGGCAGCATAATAGCGGTTGCCATCAAGCGCCGGCTCAACCTGAAAATTATTCAAGACTCCCTCTTAACAAGCGTAAGACTCACCACCATGATGATGTGGATATTCATGGCGGCATTAACCTTCGGCAAAATCTACGATGCCCTGGGAGCCAGGGAACTAGTAGAAGCGCTCATGATTGGTCTGCCGATAGGGCCCTGGGGTGTTCTTATATTGATACAGTGCACGTTCTTCCTCTTGGGGATGTTTTTGGATGATACCGCTATTCTGTTCATCACCATGCCTATCTACATCCCTATAATCTCGACCCTGGGCTTTGACCCGGTATGGTTCGGAGTCCTTTACCTCGTCAATATGCAAATGGCCTATTTAACGCCCCCCTTCGGCTACTGCCTGTTCCTGATGAAGGGGGTGTGTCCGCCGGATATAAGTATGGGGGACATCTACCGTTCCGTTACACCCTTCGTGATGATTCAAGGGCTTGGTCTGGCTGCCATTATGATATTCCCCCAGATAGTACTTTGGCTTCCCAATCTCATATTTGGAGGATGAAGGGAGGTGAATAAAATGAGGGATGAATTTAGCTCTCCTCTGACAGGAAAATTGTAAGCGATTTTGCGGTCAACTAGAAATCAATCCAAGAAAGGAGACCGAATGACAAAGGAAACCACCACCGAGCAAGAACAAATACGTAAGGAAACATTTGAACATTTCATTTACCCGTATAGGTCGCGGGAATTTCTGCAAAGGCCGGGAGGCCTAAAGACATTCGTCAAGGGTGAGGGAGTTCGCATTACGGACATAGAAGGTAAAACTTTTATAGATGGCGCCGCCGGTTGGCAGTTCTGCAACGTAGGAGATGGCAGGACGGAAATTGGTGATGCCATACGGGATCAGATCACTAAATTGGTCAGTGTCGCTGCGGAATATAACAACATTCCTCGGATGAAGTTGGCCACCAAGTTGGCTGAGTTGGCACCCGGGAACCTGACGAAGGTGGCATTTTGCAATTCAGGCTCTGAAGCAGTGGAAACAGCTTTGAAGATGGCAAAACAATACCATGCGCTCAATGGCGAACCCACAAGATTTAAGATTATAGCTAGAAGGAGCTCATATCATGGGTGGACATGGGGTGCAATGAGTATCGGGGGCGCTATAAGAGACCTCATTGCCGATTTCGAACCCCTGGGGTTGATGGCAAGACATGTAGCTCAACCTTACTGCTATCGTTGTGACTATGGGCTGGAGTATCCCAGCTGCAACCTTCTCTGTGCCAAGGAGATAGAGAATGTTATCCAGTTTGAAAGACCGAATACTGTTTCGGCAGTTATCGGAGAGGTGATATCCCATTCCGCCAATATTTGTCCACCTCCATCTGAGTACTGGCCCATGGTACGTTCCGTTTGTGATAAATACGGTGTGCTTCTTATCGATGACGAGGTGATTACCGGCTTTGGTCGTACTGGTAAGTGGTTTGGCTGCATGCACTACGACTATGTCCCTGACATATTGACATTTGCCAAGGGAATTACCAGTGGCTATATACCTCTTGGGGGTGCCATAACAACCCCGAAGATAGCTAGTAAATTTGAAGGCAGCGTCTTCTTTTCCAGTTTCCCCACTTGGGGTGGGAATCCGGTATCTGCAGCAGGAGCACTAGCGAATATCGATATTATGGAACGTGAGAATCTAGTAGAAAACTCCGTCAGGATGGGCGACTATCTACTCAAAGGACTTCAAACCCTTCTCAAGTATCCGATAGTTGGCGACGTTCGAGGTATTGGGTTAATGTGTGCTGTAGAGTTGGTGGCGGACAAAAAGACAAAGGCGTTTTTCAAGCCAGAACTGAACATTCATGGGAGAGTATTTTCCAAAATGGAGAGAGAGGGTCTACTCTGCCGGGAGTTTGGTACAACCATTCTCTTGACACCGGCCTTATGCATTACTAAGAGTGATATAGATGAGATAGTCGCCATAGTGGAGAAGGTTATTAGCGAAATAAACAGAGAACTTGGCGATTAAAGAAAGGAGGGGCTAAAGATGAGCTTTAGTTATGATGCAGTAATTGAACAGTCCAAGAAGTACCTTGATTTTATTGCTAAAGAAGAGTTGACCAGGGAGGAGAAGGATTGGGTTGTTCATGAATCCGTTGAAGGATTTCGTGACAATGTAAATCCCGGGTTCCTTGAGTATAGAAAATCGGTTTCCACTGACTACACTGCTGTGGAATGGAAAGATTCCGGAGTCCACTTTACCGATATATATGGGAAAGACTTCATTGACTGCTTGGGCGGGTACGGTATCTATAACGTTGGTCACCGCCATCCCAAGGTTATGGCAGCGGTTATGAATCAGTTGAAGCGTCAAGCCCTGCACAGCCAGGAACTTCTGGACCCGCTGCGTGCCATGCTGGCCAAGCTAGTGGCGATGATTACCCCCGGAGATTTGCAATACAGTTTTTTCACTAACAGCGGTACAGAATCTGTTGAAGGGGCGCTGAAACTGGCCCGCTTGCACACCGGGCGTTCTGGTTTTATTGCCGCCATCGGGGCATTCCATGGAAAATCTATGGGTTCCCTTAGCGCCACTTCTAAGGTGATTTTCCGCAAGCCCTTCCTCCCCTTAATCCCTGGCTTCAGACATGTTCCTTACGGTGATGCTGATGCCCTGGAAAAAGAAGTAGCTAGTGCTGAGTATATTGGTGAGGATATCGCGGCGGTGATTTTAGAACCAATCCAGGGTGAAGGAGGAGTAATTGTTCCACCTGACGATTATTTCCCAAAGGTTCGCGAAATCTGTAACCGCCACGGTGTTCTTCTCATTGCCGATGAAATACAAACCGGCATGGGCAGGACCGGCAAGCTGTTCGGCATTGAGCATTATGGTGTTGCCCCCGACATAATGGCCCTGGGTAAAGCGTTCGGAGGTGCCGTGATGCCCATTGGTGCTTTTATCTCCACCAAGGAGATTTGGCAAAAGATGATCCCCAACCCATTCCTGCATACCACGACCTTTGGTGGCAACCCGATTGCTTGTGCCGCTGCCATTGCTGCTATTAATGTTGTTCTAGAAGAGCGGTTGCCCGAGCAAGCTGCGGAAAAAGGTAAATATTTTATTCCTAGGCTGATTGACCTGATGAGCAACTACAAAAATATTTGTGCTGAGGGTCGTGGGCGTGGTTTGTTAATCGGGATGGAGTTCACCTCCAGCGAAGCCGGTTACGAGGTGGCTAAAGGTCTCTTTGAACATGGTGTTCTGGTAGCTGGGACATTGATAAACGCCAAGACGGTCCGCATCGAGCCGCCACTGACAATAACCAAAGCCGAACTTGATAAGGTTCTGAACATCCTCGGCAAAGTCTTTACCGAGGTATCCCAAAAATTCAGTTAGGAGGCTCTTTAAAAGGGGGCAATTCGGAGTTTCGGAACTGAAAACTAAGCCGGAGGGAGGAATGGCCTTCCGGTAGCCTGGAGGTACATTAAATGAAACAGAGCTTACCCTGGGAAGGTCTCTCTGCTGATAGCATTGAGGAAGCTGATCTAGTAGTTATGGGTATCCCGTTCGACGGTGCGGTCAGCGCGGGGAGGGGGACAGCCGCTGCACCTGACCGCCTGCGGGAGCTGTCACGGATCCTGCCCCCCGTCACCGAAGAGGGGATGGTTTTTAGTAGCTTGAAGCTATGGGACGAGGGTAATGTTCCAGCTCACCTGAATTGGGAAAAATACTTTGGTGAGGTGAAGCTGCAGGCTTACAACTTGATCGCTAGAGAGAAGTTCTGCCTTTTCCTTGGAGGCGACCACTCTATCTCCATCCCGCTGGAGATGGCCTTTGCCGAAGCCCATGCCGGCGAAAAGGTAGGGATAATCCACTTCGATTCCCACAGTGATATCACTAATGAATACGATGGGCACCGCTGGTCCCACGCCTGTACTCAGCGCCGAGCCCTAGAACTCCCCAACGTTGAGCCGAACGGGCTGACCCTAGTGGGAATCCGCTCTTACTTAGAGGACGAGTTGGAGTTCCTTGCCAAGCACCCTGAGATCCGGGTAATCAGCGCCAATGAGATCTACCACCAAGGGCTGGCGCACACCTATACAGTGATTAATGAGCGCTACCGGGACTACCGGTCTATTTATTTCTCCATCGATATCGACGTGCTGGACCCCGCCTTCGCCCCGGGCACCGGCACCCCTGAGGGTGGTGGCCTGAGCACCCGGGAGTTAATGGAATTGGTCAAGAAGATTATAACTCACTTGCCGGTGAAAGCGGTGGATATCGTGGAAGTCTCACCTCCCCTTGACTGCGCGAATATCACCTGCTGGGCTGCCCTGAAGGTGATTTACGAAATCTTCGGGGGAGTAGTCGGTCGGAAAGGGCAGCGTGGGTTGGGCCCAGCAGTGACCTAGCAAAAACAGAGTAGATAAGGGGTGAAAAATGATGAAACAACTGCCATAATGAGAACATTGATGGAGGAGTTAGAGCATTTAGTGCGGCCTCTGGCTCCTGTAGAATGGATGTTACGATAAGCAGAAAGGTCGTGCTGTAGCAGTGATGTTAAACCGCGAAGGTGGAGGAAACATGAAACTAATATTGGACTCAGAAAAGTGCACGGGATGCAAGTTATGTGAGTTAGCTTGTTCAGCTAAGCATCAAGGAGTTTTTAATCCCACGAAGGCACATCTAAAGATAATCGACAACTACACGGAGACAGGTAGGGAAACAAGGCTAAAGTCTTGCACCTTATGTCTGAAGTGTGTAGAGATCTGTCCTGTGGAAGCCATAACCTTTAACGGTAAGTGGCTTGTTATTGATGATGAACTCTGCACCGGCTGTGGGGATTGTGTTGATGTTTGCCCTGAAGGGATAGTCTTTTTGAATAGCGAGGGGACAGCGGCGATTCCTAACTTTTGCGAAGGCAATCCCTATTGCAGTGAGTGGTGCCCTCATGAAGCAATCCATAAAGAGGAGGATGTAGCATGAGTTACAAATGGGAAGTACTCCGTGTCAACCTTAGTACTGGAAGTGTGGCGAAGGAGCCTTTAAATAAGGGTTGGACTGAAAAATATTTTGGGGGTCGAGGTTTAGGGGCAAAATATCTATATGAGGAACTTGAAGGGGGTATTGCTCCGCTATCGCCGGCTAATAAATTCATTCTGGCCACGGGACCTTTTACGGGAACAATTGTGCCATGCTCGGGTAAGTTAGCTATTACTACCAAATCACCAGCCACGGGGATGATACTCGATTGCTCCATCGGAGGCTGTTTTGCCTCGCAGCTTAAGTTTGCCGGCTACGATATGTTGATTATCGAAGGACAGGCTAAGAAACCGGTTTATCTATCAATTGACAACGAAAAAGTCGAAATCCATGATGCCAGTCACCTTTGGGGCAAAGGTATTTTTGAAACCGAATCGCGACTACACAAGGAGCACGGGGTAGAAGCAGGGGTGCTAAGTATTGGCCCCGCTGGTGAAAATCTAATCCCATTTGCCTGTATCGGCTCAGAATACTACCGCCAGGCAGGCCGTGGTGGTGTCGGTTCCGTCATGGGAAGTAAGAGGTTAAAGGCCATTGTTTGTTCTGGTAGTAAGGATGTAACTGTCCCTGACATGCCACGCCTTTTGGAAATAGTTAAAAAGGTGATACAGGAGGATGTACTAACCGATACCAATCTTTGGGCTCATGTTGAAGGCACACCGGCGATTGTTGAGATGAGCAATTCTTCTGGGATTTTCCCGACCAGAAACTATCAAGATGGTGTATTTGCGGGTGCCCAAAAAATTAATGCTGATAGTATCCAGAAGCTCCGACCGCATAAAAAGGCCTGCTTTGCTTGTGCCCTGGGTTGTGGGAATTACTTGCGTGTAGAAGATAGTACTGTGGAAGGGCCGGAGTACGAAACCCTGGCAGTGGCTGGGGCTAACTGCGGAGTGGATGATTTAAGGGCAATAGTCAGATTCAACGCTGACTGCGATGACCTGGGGATGGATACAATCTCTTTAGGCAACGTGCTGGGCTTTGTCATGGAGATGACGGAAAAGGGCATGAAAGATTTTGGCATACGATTTGGCGATGTAGAGACTTACCTGAAGATGCCCAGGCTGGTTGCCTACCGGAAAGGGGTAGGGAAGGAGTTAAGTCACGGGGTGAAGCAACTAGCCAAGACATACGGCGGCGCTGAATTTGCTATGCAAGTGAAGGGATTAGAATTACCTGGCTACGACCCTCGAGGTTCGTGGGCGATGGGTCTGGCTTACGCTACTGCCAGCCGCGGCGGTTGCCATATGAGTGCCTGGCCCGTTGCCGATGAGGCTTTTGGTGACCTTGACCCATTTACCATTGAGGGAAAGGCCCAACTGGTGATAACTGGACAGCACTATAATGCCATCAAGTTTTCCCTTATCCTGTGTGATTTCTGGGCACTTAGTATGGATACCATGAGTGAAATGGTATCCTGCGTGCTTGGACGTGAGATTGCTGTTGCTGAACTTGAAACAGCAGGAGAGCGCGTCTGGAATCTACTCAGGATGTTCAATACTAGGGAAGGTTTTGAAGCCGCTGACGATTCTCTGCCTGCCCGGATCTTTAAAGACCCACTGAAGTCTGGCACTCCGGCTGGGCGAGCGCTGCCGCGTGATCAATTTGACTCAATGCTGCGGGAGTATTACCAACTTTGTGGTTGGGATAGCAAAGGGGTCCCTACACCGGAGAAGCTTAAAGAGTTGGGAATGTAAGGGGTGTTAAATGGTGGTCTCGGTTCGCACGCATGGGTCACTGTCTTCACACTCTGTCGAAGAGGGCGTAGACAAGGGAGATGGCGCCCCGGTAGCGTTCTCACAGAAAAGGGTGAAAGTTAGGGAAATCTTTGCGAGGCTGCATATTCCCGAAGAGGCAGTCGCATTTGTTGCCATAAACGGTGTGAAATGTACTAAAGATGCCTGGGTAACAGACGGGGACAAGGTAGCCATTTTCCCCTTAGTAGCCGGTGGTTAACAGCTGAGGCTAAACACAAGATGTAGCAGCAAGTGCAGGCAGACTTCTTGTGGCAGGGGCATTCGGCAAAATTACCCAAACAACGTACTATCTGCGTTCAGTCAATAGCCCCTGGCAATTTAATTCTTTATAGGCTGGCTGCATCACAGCGAGTGGCCCCGGTCCCATGTTTTCCTGGTTCCTAAATTAGCATCTAGATGCAGAGTCACTCCTTTCAGGGGAGGCTCCATCGTACTTCATGCAGGATTGGCCAGGAGGGTGGGGGCACCATGTTGTGACACGGGCTTGCTCAATTGAGCTCCCAAATCAGCCAGCGGCGTCTCCCCACCCGCCCTGATGCATTACTTTTGCCTCCTTAAGCTGCTATCTCTACCATCTGGGGCACCTGATACAAGGTCTGCTTCCTCACGAGAGCATAAGCCAGACGCAGCAACCTATTAGCCGTAGCTCCGATCACTTCCCTCTTCTTAAGCGGATATAATTGCACAGGGCGCTCTTGCCTTTGTTCCGCCCAATAGCGGAAGTCAGGATTATGCCGCAGAAGGGAGAGAGCGGCTGTCCATATACACCAGCGCAGGCCAGGACGCCCCTTCTTGCTCATAGGTGTACGACTGCCCCGTTTGCCCGCCGATTCTGACTCGGTAGGGTTGGTGCCGGCCATCTTTATCAACTGCTTGGCATTCTGGTAGAAGCTTAGCGGCCCCAGCTCCGCCAGAAGCCCAGCCACTGTAATGTAGCTAAGGCCTCTTATCGATAGCAGATATCGACTGTCTCCTATGGAATTTACCAGCGTCACCATGATGTCCTCTATCCTCTCTATCTGCTCCGTATTCAATCGGATCCGTTGTACTAAGAGTGATAGTTCTACAGAGATGGATTCCGCTGCTTCACCTATACCAATGGATGTCCCGGCAATTGAGTGGATGGCATGCAGCTTCTACACCTTAGGGGCACGCCCCTGAAATTCCCTCTTAATGCTGACTACAAAGTCTTCCAACTTCATCCCGGCTATGACCTTTGGCACCGCACACAGGGAGAGCACGGTTAGGGCTGTCTTGCCACAAGGATTCTTGAACACCTGTGTGAATTCAGGGAAAAGCCCGTCCAGTAATCCCTTAAGCAGGTTCGTATATCTTGTCCTTTCCTTTACCAAGCGTCGATAGGTATTATAGGTAGCGCGTAACTGGGCATAGACACCATAGAGTAACCTCGTATTGGTGAATTTCCCGGTGCGTAATAGCTCTGCTGCCATTTCAGCATCCCGAAAGTCATTCTTTCTACGATTGATGTCTTCACCTTCTCGTCTTCTCTTAAGAGTAAATGGGTTTACAAGACGAGAAGGAATACCATGGTCATCCAGGAAGTAGGCTAGATTACGCCAGTAATGACTCGCTGTTTCGATGGCGAAGATAACGCCCTTGCTGCCAGTTTTAAACATCTCTGCCCTAGCTCGCTGTAATACTTCCTCAAAGCCGTCTCTGGAGTTAGTAAACTTAAATTTCGTCTGGACGATAGCATCCTGAGTCATCACCACCACCGCATGCTTCTTTTTGTGTGGATCCACTCCTATTATGAGATACCCCTCTGGAACTTGCTTGAGTTTCTTGGCTGTGCTATTTTTCATTTCATGGCTCCTCCTATGCTAGATATTTAGTGTGCCTTCACACACTCCTCTATTCTAGCCGGGAGCCATCAACCCTTATACTAATCAGCCAGGATGTTACGTTGCACAATCCATCTGAAAGTGCAGCTCCTACCTACTCGGATCATGGTCAAGGTTCCACACCGCGCTAAAATAATGCCGGGTCCATTCATTAGCTACTTTCCGGTTAGCACAGAAGACAATTCGCAGATTGGG
>SDBT01012358.1_pt1 | contig 13712 bp, 12 predicted proteins | sample 2277101 | NCBI WGS metagenome assembly SDBT01 (sample SAMN10404973, study PRJNA504765) | marine sediment metagenome | isolation source: marine sediment core GS10_PC15, 103 cmbsf | place: Arctic Ocean: Southern Knipovich Ridge | collected 2010
CGTAATATCCAGAGATTCACATGCTGAAACAATCTGGTCGAAGATATTCTCCGCTTCCGTTTCAGTGCATTGTTCGGGCAAGAGGATAGTTGCCAGAAACCAGCAAGGCTTCGCTCCCACGGTGGCGATGTCATTGGCATTAACGTTGACCGCATACCAGCCAATGAGGTCAGTGGCGAAAGTTACCGGGTCCGTCTTAGCCGCCAACAATCTATCGCCAAGCCTTATTACCGTTACGTCTTCACCGATGGATGGACCAAGGATTACTCGCTCATCCTCTATCTTGATTTTGCCTATGAACCTTCCGAGTAGCTCACTTGGTAGCTTGCCCACAGGTAAGAAATCCACTGCAAAGCCTCACTCAGTCAAGGGGAGTTAGTCGTTTATACATATGAAATATATATCGGAACCGACTGTAATGTCAAAGAACATAGCCTGCCTCAGGAGATATATTTAGTGGGTAATGAATAAAATAGCGAATCGTTCAACATCTCAGCCTGCTCTGTGCTTGGTTTGTCAAGTGCATTGACACTGACTCTCTAATGGACTACAATGACCATATCCGTAGCTATCGCCCCTCAACTAGCTTCATTAAGGAAGACCGATGAAGAAACCGGCTTATGTTTTCTTAACCCTAATTATTCTGACTCTTGCCGTTGGTTGCGGAGCCTCCGGTGAAACCACAACACCGGTAAAGCGCGACTATTGGCCCACTGAAGGCTGGCAAACCTCCACACCTGAAGAGCAGAATATGGATTCAGCTAAGCTGGATAAGATGATGGAGTTTATTGATGAGGCAGACCTGACCATCTTTTCCGTGGTTGTAGTCCGTCATGGCTATATCGTGCTGGAAGAATATCCGGACCCTTTTTTCGACCGGGATTGGAAATGGAAACTACATTCTGTAACAAAAAGCTTCACCTCTGCCCTCATTGGTATCGCTATTGAGAAAGGCTTCATAGACAGTGTAGAGCAGAAGGTTATTGATTTCTTCCCGGACAGGACTATTGCCAACCTGGACTCACAAAAGCAGAACATGACGCTTGAGCACCTATTGACCATGACTTCAGGGCTAGACTGGGATGAGCACAGTTTCCGCTACGGCGACCCTCGTAACAGCCTCGCTCAGATGGTGCGTAGTCGTCGTCCTACTCAGTTTATGCTTGACCTGCCGATGGCAAGCGAGCCGGGAGAAGATTTTCTTTATAACACAGGAGCTTCATACCTCCTATCCGCCATAATAACAGAGACCACTGGACAAGACACCTTTGATTTTGCACGTGAATTCCTGTTTGAACCACTTGGGATAACCGATGTAAAGTGGGCTAATAGTATTGAATTTATTCCTTACGGGGGCTCTGAATTGCACCTGACACCTCGTGACATGGCGAAGTTTGGCTATCTATATCTGAACAATGGTATCTGGGACGGCAAACAGATTGTACCGACGGACTGGGTGGCTAAATCAACCGAAACTCATGTCTTTCTTACAGAAAGCGGTGGTTACGGATATCACTGGTGGACATTACCAAAGAACGAGATATATTATGCTTCAGGACTGTATGAGCAAAAAATATACGTTATTCCTGACCTTGACATGGTGGTTGCCTTCACTGCAGGTCTCAAAGGTTGGGACCCAGAACCGTTGCTGCTCCATCTATTCATTATAGCAGCGTGCGAGAATCAATGAGAAAATTATCTTACATCTTCCTAGCTATTATCCCGACCTGTCGCTTGCTTTCCGAGCGAGATATAAAGCTCACTTGAAGGATAATTTTTCCAATCCAGCTACTTCTCGCATGGTGTTGATGTAATAGCAGTAGTTCTCAAAGGTGATATCCGGTGGCACGTAGTGATCAACTGCTGGAAAGTAGCCGCCCTTTTCGAGCAGGAATGGCAGCTTGGATAAGATTTCCTCCCGTATTGCTTTCTCACCCTTGATGAGTGCTCGCTTATCGATGTTTCCGAGCAATATTATATCCTTGCCATACTCTCTTTTCAGAGCAACTGCATCCATTCCTGCAGCCACCTCCAGGGGGCAAAATCCGTTTATTCCGCATTCGAGCCATAGGGGTATGAGCTTAGCCAGGTTGCCATCGCTCTCCATAATGAGAATGTCTATGCCATTCCGGTGAAGAAGGTCAGTAACCTGACGGTATCGAGGCATCATGAATTTACGAACCATATCCGGGGAAATCAGTGGGCCTGTCTTATAGGCTATATCCTCATAGAAGTAAGCCCAGTCTACCTTTATGTCTTTGGCCGTCCGTTTAATCACCTCTAGTTCCAGGTTGAGCACGGTATCCATCATGTCCTCAACGAGTTTGGGGTCATCGTGGAATGTATAGAGGAGGTTCTCCAAGCCCATCCAGTCTCGCAAGAAGCCGAAGAAGCCACCAACAAGCAAGCCTACCGGAGTATCTCTTTTGTTCATCTTGTCGGCATACCAGTTCCAATCAGCAGGCCAGCGCTCCGGAGTACTGGGGTCAAGCCTTTTCTTGTATTCTTTCCATGTTTTCCAGTCTTTAACCGGTTGGTCAAGGAACATGGGCATCTTTTGTGGATGATTCTTGAAGATTTTTGTTGTTTGGCCTCCCTGGTTAATTATGCTAATGGTGTGTTCGTCCTCCTCCAGTACCTTTGTCTCGAACAGAGGCACGATAGGTGGGACATAAAGGTCTGCCTCTACCTCACCCACATCATAGGCAACAAATCTCAGTCCAGAGATTATCTCAGCCAACATGCGCACGTGGTCAAATTCGAAGTATTGCCCGCAACGAACGCTATCCAGCAGTAGTCGGGGGGCTCCTTTATTTACCCAGTTTATTAGAGTCTCTGTCCAGAAGTAATTACCCAACGGCATTGTTAGAGATAATTCCCCTGGTCTCTGTGACTTGGCGATAGCCTTAAAACGCTCCCTGTTTGAAATGCTCATTGATAATCTCCCTAGTTCGCTAGAAAGACAGTTTCTCCAATCCAGCCACCTCCCGCATCAGGTTGATATAGTAGCAGTAGTTTTCAAAGGTTACGCCAAGTGGTACGTAGTGGTCTGTAGTTGGTAAGTAGCCTCCCTGTTCCAGTAAGAAAGGGACTTTGGACATAACTTCTTCGCGAATGGCTGCCTTTCCTTTGAGAAGTGCTAACTTATCAATAGTACCACCCATTATTAGTTCCTTGCCGTACTTCTTTCTGATAGCAACGGCATCATTCCCGGCAGATATCTCTAGAGGCCACATATAATTGATTCCTACCTCGAGCCAGAGAGGGATAAGCTCGTTGACGTTACCGTCACAATCCATGAAGATTATATCCACACCATTACTGTGCAGAAGGTCAGTAATTTTCTTATAGCGAGGCATCATATACTTTCTCACCATATCAGGTGAGATAAGGGGGCCGGCCTTATAGCACATGTCTTCCCAGAAGATGGCCATGTCAACCCTTATGTCCTTGACCACACGCTTGATGACCTCAGTCTCCAGGTAGAGCATCTGCTCCATCATGTCTTCAATGAGGTTTGGGTCATCGTAGAACATATAGAGTATCCTTTCACTTCCTAGCAGTTCCCTTGGATCGCCATAAAGGCCATGTACTTCCAGTGATATCGGGGCCTCCTCACCCAACTTGTTCATTTCCTGAACATAGGCATTCCAATCGGAGGGCCATCGCTCAGGAGTATTAGGGTCAAGTCGCTTCTTATATTCGTTCCAGGTAGCCCTATCCTTAACCGGCCAATCAAGGAACGTGGGCATCCTATCAGGATGATCTTTGAGCGTCTTGAGTGTTTGACCGCGCCTATTTATATAGGTAACAGTTTGTTCATCCTCTGAGATAATCTTGGGCTTGTAACCAGGAACCACAGCTAAAGCTGTAGTGGTTATCGGCCCATTGATGCTGAAACCAACTCCCCAGGGTTGACGCGCTACTCCCTCCGGGTATTTGTAGTCGAATTGAAAGTAGTCGTGGAGAAAGCGATTACCTAAGTTCGCAAAGGGATCTCCAGGGCCAAGTATCCTTCTCTCAAACGGTGTCTCAAACGCGGGTGTTGTTGCTGACAGTATCTGCTTAGGAGCACCCTGTTTGACCCATTCCTCTAATAGCGTTTCTGACCAGAAGGCATCCGCTAGCCACAGGTCACCTGGTCTTTTAAAATGGCAGATATCTAAGAACCGTTCTCTAGTTGAAATGCTCATTTATAACCTCCTTAGTTTACTAGAATGATAATTTTTCCAGTCCGGCTACCTCTCGAAGGGTATTGGTATAGTAGCAGTAGTTTTCAAAGGTTACATCAGGCGGTACTTCATGGTCTATAGATGGGAAATAACCCCCCTTCTCCAGCAGGAAGGGCACCTTGGACATAACTTCTTCACGGATGGCTTCCTTGCCCTTGAGTAGCGCCCGCTTGTCTATTGCTCCACCTATTATCAAGTCTTTTCCATATTTCTTCCTGAGAGCAACCACATCATTACCAGCGACTACTTCCATAGGCCAGATATAGTTTATGCCACATTCGAGCCATAAGGGTATCAACTCGTTAACATTACCGTCGCTATCGAGGAAGATTATATCAACGCCGTAACTGTGGAGTAGCTCGGTAATCTTCTTATAGCGAGGCACCATGAACTTTCTCACCATATCAGGTGAAATCAGTGGCCCGGTCTTGTAACACATGTCCTCCCAGAAGGTTGCCTGGTCTATCTTGATATCCTTGAGAGCCCTCTTGATGATTTCTGTTTCCATATAGAGCATGTGTTCCATCATGTCCTCTATCAGAACGGGGTCATCATAGAACATATAGAGTATTCTTTCACTTCCTACCCATTCCCGTAAGTAACCGTAGAAACCTCCTACCTGCAACACTACCGGGTCATCCAGGCTATTGATTTTCTGAACGTAGGTATCCCAATCAGAAGGCCACCTCTCCGGTGTATGAGGGTCAAGTCTCTTCTTGAATTCATCCCAGGAAGCCCTGTCCTTAACTGGCCAGTCCAGGTACATAGGCATCTTGCCAGGGTCATCCTTGCTGACCCTTACCGTCTGACCTGCCGGGATGACCAAAGTGGCAGTTCTTTCGTCTTCTTCCAGGACCTTCTGCTCGAACACCGGTACGATAGGAGGGGCATAAGAACGTGCCTCAATTTCCCCTACCACATAGGGCAGCTCCTCCAAAAGTCCTGAGACTATGCCGGTGATCCAATGAGGATGGTCATGATGAAAGAATTTCCAACGAGATAGAGGGTCCTTTACTTCTGGAGGAGCTCCCTGGTTTATCCAAACTACCGGGGTTCCCCACCAGAAGTCGTCCCAGGTGAATAAATCCCCTGGTCTCTCAAACTTGGCGATAGCTCTAAATCGTTCTCTATTCGACATCATAATGAACCTCCTGAGTTTACTAGAACGATAATTTTTCCAGTCCGGCTACCTTTCGAAGGGTATTGGTATAGTAGCAGTAGTCGTCAAGGGTGATAGCCGACGACATCATGTGGTCTACAGACGGGAAGCGTTCTCTCTTACTAAAGTGCCATAAGCCGGAAGGCTTCATCCACTGCTGAGGCACAATCTTCAGCGAAACCCTCGGCGCCTATCTCATCAGCATGAGCCCGCGTAACCGGTGCTCCACCAATCATCACCTTGACCTTGCCTTTCAGTCCTGCCTTTTCCAGAGCCTGGATAACAGTCGGCATATAAGTGATGGTTGTTGTCAGCAGTCCGGACATGGCGACAATGTCACCGTTGTGTTCCTGTACCGCGTTGATGAAAGAGTCGGCAGATACGTCAACGCCCACATCTACTACATTAAAGCCGTTACTTCCCAGCATCATCCCGACCAGATTTTTGCCGATGTCGTGCAGGTCACCTTCCACAGTTCCCACAACTACCGTCCCTTTCTTGTGGATGTCTACGCCGGTGAGGTGTGGTTGCAGCTCATCAAGTCCCCGGTTCATGGCTCGTATGGAGATTAATATTTCGGGGAGATATACCTGCCCATCTTTGAATAGCTTACCAAGCGCCTGCCCACCGGGTACCAGGCCCTTCTCCAGGATGTCTGTGGCTGGCATGGCACTGTCAAGTGTTTCTTTCACCAGCTTGACAACCTGCTTATCATCTCCATCCTGCACTGCTTTGGATAGCGTGTCTAAATTAGTCATGCCTGTGAAACCTCCTTCTTTTTACATGTTGATTATTATACTCTGATTATGGAGGGAGTGTAAAGACACTGTGTCCTTCCTACAGCAAGTCTATGATTAGCATGAGATTGGTTAATTTTATGATAAAGGGACAGCCAAGCAATTTTGGAGCGAATTTAACTCCTTGTCCACTATGATTTAACATACACCTCTAACCTCTTATCAAGCAATATGATAGAATGGGGTATTCTGATATGAAACCTATCGCTTTACAGTCTGGTATCATTTATGGGCCCGTCAGGTCACGGAGATTAGGATGGTCCTTGGGCTTGAATTCTTCTCCCATGAAATACAAACTCTGCTCTTTTGATTGTACCTATTGTCAGTATGGCCATACCGATTTCTGCACTACTGATACCACCGGCAGGCTCGATGATTTTCCAACTCCGGATGATTTCGGGCGCGCGTTAGAAGCTGCCCTCCGCGGGAGTGAGGAAATCGATAATATCACCTTCTCAGGCAACGGTGAGCCAACGCTTCACCCTCACTTTGAAGAGCTGGTTAATATTGCCCAGCAGTTGAGAAACAGGTATTTCCCTAAGGCAAATTTGGGCATATTATCAAACTCATCAACAGTGCATATTACAAAGGTGAATCGGGCGTTGGCCAATTTGGATTTCAGGATAATGAAGCTCGATGCTGGCGACCCGAAGACCTTCAAAAAACTTAATCTACCTTGCAAGGAAGTAGATTACAGGACTATATTGGATGGCTTACAATCTTTGAAGAATGTTACCCTGCAGACGATGTTTGTAGATGGGAAAATTCAAAACGTTGAAGACCGGGAAATAGGAAGATGGATCGAGAGAGTCAGTGAAATAAAACCGGTGGCTGCCCAAATCTACTCTCTCCACCGGCCACCAGCCGAGTCGTTTTTACGTGAGGTGTCAGCAGAAAGACTACAGGAAATTGCTACCCAAACTGAAGAGGTTACTGGAGTTCCAGTCGAGGTGGTTGTGGCTACATCTCCCTATCACAATAAAAAGAGAAGATATTGGAAGTAGGGATTCGCAAAATCCATCCTAATACGAGAAAAATGCCAATATTTATTTAACCAACGATAATATCATCCAGAGAGCGCTTGAGCACGTGGCGCACACCCTCTTCATCCCACCATTGCTGGGTAGAGCCATCCTCACCAACAGTCTCGATTACCATTTCTTCTTTAGGTTCACCCAGAGCCAATACCAGCAAAATTTCATAGTGTGATGGTATATCGAGAGCCTTACGGAGTCCGTTCCTGTTTATATCGCCTATCATGCAACCACCAAGACCTTTCTCGACTGCACCTAAATGAATAGTCTGAGCAGCTATTCCGTAGTCACACTTCAGAATTAGCTTTATCCTCGTATCTTCAAGCATAATGATATACGCAGACGGCCTTTCTCCTTCACGCGGGTCATTATCTATACTAATATTCGGGAAAATCAGAGCATTCCTCTGAGGGTCATTAGAAAGCATGTATTTAATAGCCTGTCGATTAGCTGCAGATGGAGACAGCCTCGCCAGGTCAACAAGTTCCCTCAATGTCTCAAGTTCTATATTGGTATCCTGATAGAATCTTCGATAACTTCTGTTCTTTAGCACTAAATCCCTTATCATTGGCACCTCCCTAATATTTATACAGGCAATCGTAACACGTCGGTGGTGACTTTAAGTAGGTCTCATATTTCGATTTTAAACCCTACCACAATCAGTGACAGGTATCAACAGCCGAATTCTGCCACTTGCCACTCTCAACATCAATGCCATTACCAGGCCGAAGTTCAATCACTGACCATCCCGCAAATCTCCGTAAAAGGAGACCACTTCAATAGAGACAATCTACTGCCTCCTGAGGTAATAGTCCAGTACCTTCCTGGCTGTCCGGGCTGCTCGTCCCATAGTGGGATAAAAAGGAATACCCGCAGTAATAAGTTTGGTCCTCATTTCGCAAATCAGCTTCCAGGTCTCATCATCATAGTCACCGATACCAGGCCCCTTCTCTTCAACTACTGTTAGCAGCGGCTTGGAATATTCTTCCTTCACCTTAATATAGCCCTCGACCTGTCTGGGAAGACCGAAAGCCAGTCTTTCCTTTGGTGCCAGCGATATGATTACTGTCTCGTTCATATTAGCAATGAGAAGGTCAAAATTATCATTCTTAGCCATCATCTGCAGCATATCAGTATCAGTGAGACCGGAACCGCCCAGAATTGACACATCCGTGGGATTACTAATCCAGTCCCATATCGTGATACCTTTCTTCTTCATCTCCTGGCAGAGCTCTGAGGGTAGTGGGATAACATCTAGTCCTGCTTCCTCACAGGCTTCAGCGGCAAGTACACTAGGTCCTCCGCCTCCGCCAATGACCCCTACTCTCGGACCCCGGATTGGTGGCAGGAAATAGAAGGAAACTGCAAGGTCTGCCATTTCATCGAAGTCTCGGGCAGGAATAGCTCCAGCCTGGGTAATGGCAGCCTCCCACACTCTTATAGATCCGGCAAGAGAGGCAGTATGAGAGGCTATGGCTCTCGTTCCCGATTTCCCCCTACCGCCTTTGATAACTATGACCGGCTTGGCACTGGCTGCGTGGTGCAGAGAATCGAAGAACCTCTGGCCGCCCTTCACTCCCTCGATATATATCAGGATTATTCTTGTTTCTACGTCCTGGGCAAAGTAATCAAGATAATCGCATTCGTTCAAATCAAGGGCATTGCCGTAGCTTATAACCTTGCTGAAACGGATACCTCGCATCGAAGCCAGATGAACGAAACCTGACGCCCCACCACCGGTCTGGGATAGCATACCTACTGCACCCGACTCCTTAGGCAGGTTATAGCCAAAAGAAAGCCCTTGTTGGGGATAATAGACTCCCATGCAGTTAGGACCAATCAGGCGAATACCCGCTCTCTTTGCCTGCTTCAATATTTCCTGTTCATGCCTAGCAGCCTCCCGGCGCCCAGTTTCACTGAAGCGAGCGGTGTAAAGATGAACTGCCTTTACACTCTTGCTGGAGCAATTCTCAAGCATACTCAGAACCTCTGACGCCCGAACACACGAAATCACATAGTCAACAGAGCCAGGTATTTCTCTGAGGCTGGGATATGATTTCAAACCCAGAACCTCGTCATAGTTAGGGTTTACCGGGTAAATCTTCCCCTGGTAACCATAGTACAGAAGATGACGGGTATAGCTATAGCCCCAGGAAGAAGGATTATTAGAAGCTCCAACCACGGCGACTGACTGTGGATGTAAAATCTCTTCTAATGTTTCGACAACATCAATCGACATCTATGAACCTTTATACAGATAGAGAGTATGATTATGGAGAGGAAGTAAGGTTACTTCCTCCTTGTATAGTAATCTACCACCTTACTTGCAGCTCCAGCCGCCCGCCCGATGTCTGGAAAAAACGGAATCTTGGCTTCTATTAGTTTTGTTTTCATTTGAGCCATCACCTTGCGTATATAATTATCCCCGTCGCCCCAACCCCTATCATCCAGCACCACCAGCAATGGCTTGTTGTTCAGCTCCTTTAATCTATACCGTTCAAGGTGCTTATCGACCGAAATCCTCGGTCTTTTCTTACCCTGCCATCCACGAAAGGGTACACCCATAAAGGCAATGAGGAAATCAAATTTCGGATTCCTGGCCATCATCTCCAACATGTCACCGGTATCAAAATCTCTATCTGTCCTGATTGACATATCTGCGGGGTTACTAATCCAGTCCCATATTAGAACACCCTTACTCTTCAGTTCCTCTCGTATCTCATTCGGTAGAGGAATGACGTCAAGCCCAGCTTCCTCACATTGGTCAGCCGCAAGAACACTTCCTCCACCACTTCCTCCGGCTACGCCTACCCTCCAACCTGCAACTGGAGGTAGAAAATAGAATGCACAAGCAATGTCTACCAGCTCTTCAAGGTTTTGAGCAGAAATAGCTCCCGCCTGACTAACAAGCGTTTCAAACACCCTCATAGACCCGGCAAGAGATGCAGTGTGGGAGGCGGTCGCTCTCGTTCCTGATTCGCCTCTACCACCTTTGACAATGACGACAGGTTTAGTGGAAGTTGCCTTGCGTAGGGATTTAAAGAACCTTCTGCCATCCCTCACTCCCTCAATGTACATCAGAATTATCTTTGTCTCCGGGTCCTGCGTAAAGTACTCCAGATAATCACACTCATTGAAATCAAGAGCATTCCCATAACTTATCGCCTTGCTGAAACGAATACCTCTCTGGGCAGCTAATCCAACAATCTGTCCAACTGCCATCCCACTCTGGGATATTAATCCTGCCGGTCCAGACTCCTTGGGCATAATGTCACTGAAAGAAATTCCCTCAGCCGGATAATAGACACCCATACAGTTGGGACCAATGAGGCGAATACCTCCCTTCCTTGCCTGTCTCAATATTTCCTGTTCGAGTTCAGCAGCATCCTTACGCCCGGTCTCACTGAAGCGAGCTGTGAAGAGGTGAATGACCTTGACGTCTTTTTGAGAGCAATCTCCTATCATACTTAGAACCTGTGATGCTGGAATGGAGGAAATCACATAATCAACGACCCCGGGTATGTCTTTTACGCTAGGGTAAGTCTTCATACCCATAATCTCTGAGTACTTGGGGTTTACCGGATAGATTTTCCCCTTGTAGCCCAGGCCTTGAAGAGCAGCGACAAATCCTCCCCCCCGTCCGTCAGCAGCAGACGCTCCGACCACAGCAATGGACCTTGGATGGAGAAGTTCCTCCAATGGATGACTTGACATTAATTAGACCTCCTATAATACCTATTACCAACAGAAAATAACATTTACAACGCTTCTGTAATCAGGACACCAAATAGCGTTCGGCTGTACTGAATTGTGACATGCCCCACGCTAGTCCCATCTACAACTATCGCACAGAATTACATTCATTCCAAGGGTCTTCTTAATCTTCACAACAAACTTATGCTAGGTCGATTCTATCCCTATTCAAAATAATACACAATTCAGAGACCATCTTGCAACAAATATGATAGAATATAACCTGACTCCACATTGGGAGGATGATTTAATATGGCTATTCCTCAAATTAAAAAAGAAGGTCAGCTAAATCTGGAATCGCTCACTAAGAGCAACTTAACCTGGGTCAACATTGAGAATCCAACGGAACTGGAGACAGAATATCTGTCTCAAAACTATCCCTTCCATCCCCTGGATTTAGATGACTGCCTCAGCCGCATACAGCGACCAAAAATAGACGAGTATAAAGACTACCTGTTCTTGGTATTCCACTTTCCCGTGTTCAATCCTGAAGCACGGGTAACTACTCCCAGCCAATTATCGGTATTTATTGGTAAAGATTACCTGATTACTCTGCACAAGGGGGACTTAAAGCCACTGGTCAAGTTGTTCAGGGAATGCCAGATTGATGAAGAGTCACGTCAAGAGCATTTTAGCCAAGGCTCTGGTTACCTTCTCTACCATATCATTGACAGGCTAGTTGATTACTGCCTGCCAATCCTGAACAAGATTGGCGATAACATTGAGCGGGTTGAGGATGAGATTTTCGCTCAAAGGATGCCCCGGGCAATCAGGGAAATCTCAATACTCAGGCGCGATGTTATCGCCTTTCGCCGCACCATCTGGCCTATGCGCGCTGTTATTGGCAGTTTGCAACCAAAGGTTCGCCGCTTCACCAAGGCAGATATGGTGGCCTATTTTGACGATATGGTCGACCATGTGGACAAGATATGGGATGGACTGGATGAGTACAAGGAAATAATCGAAGGGCTAAACGATACCCATGATTCGCTGGCTACTAACCGTACCAATGAAGTCATGCGAATGCTGGCCATCATTGCTACTATCCTGCTACCGATTACTGTAGTGGCCAGCATCTTCGGAATGAACATCCCGCTAGGACCTTTTGGAGATTCCCCTTACTCCTTTCTCTATGTATTCCTCATCTGCCTGGTAATTATTGGCGGCATACTTTACTTCTTCCGTCGGCAACACTGGATTTAGTAATGAATGTTTCCCACCGATTTGTGGTTATTACCGCCATTTTTATTACCAGTTTAATCACCGCTAATATCATTGCCGTAAAGGTGGTAAGCTTCGGTTTTGTTATTCTACCGGCCGCCATATTCATTTTCCCCCTTAGTTATATCTTCGGCGATGTTCTCACCGAGGTCTATGGTTACCACCAGGCAAGAAGAGTAATCTGGCTGGGCTTCATCTGTAACCTAATCTTCGTCATCTTTGCCTGGGTGGGACAGATTCTGCCTCCAGCTCCTTTCTGGGAAGGGCAGGAGGCTTACGAGAGCATTCTGGGCTATACGCCGAGATTATTCATCGCCTCTTTCCTCGGCTACCTCGCTGGTGAGTTCGCTAACTCCTTTATCCTGGCAAAGATGAAGATTATGACCAGAGGACGGTGGCTCTGGACAAGGACTATTGGCTCCACCATAGTGGGGCAAGGGCTGGATACCCTGATATTTATTACATTAGCTTTCATCGGCACTCCCGTCTTTACGCCCGTAATGATTTTGTACCACTGGCTAGCCAAGATTGGCATCGAAGCCATTGCCACCCCACTCACTTATACAGTGGTGAACTTCCTGAAGAGAAAAGAAGCAACTGATACCTATGACTATGAAACAAACTTTAATCCCTTCTTTATCCGAGACCGCAAAAAGGGAGGTAGGGAATAGTGAATATCAAGCTCCTGGGGGCACACAACTGCGAATCCCAGAACACAAAATACACCTGCCTGTTAATTGACGATATTTTGGCCATAGATGCGGGTGGGCTTACTTCTAGCTTATCTTTTTCCGCTCAACAAAGGCTTAAGGCAATTCTGCTCACTCACCGACACTATGACCACATCAGGGACATCCCAGCTATAGCCATTAATTTATATCTCTCCGGGACAACTATCAACATCTACTCCACCTCACCTACCTGCGACGCCCTTAAGACTCACTTGCTAGATGGCAAGCTTTACCCTAATTTCCTGGAGCGCCCCCAAGAGAATCCGACACTCAAGGTCACCATAATAGAACCACATAAAACCGAGCAAATTGAAGGCTACAGCATCCTGCCCGTCCCAGTGACTCACGCAGTGCCGACTGTCGGCTACCAGGTTACCTCACCTGACGGTAAGACACTATTTTACACCGGGGATACCGGGCCAGGTTTGACTGAGTGCTGGAAATCCGTATCACCCCAGCTACTTATCACCGAGGTTACAGCCTCAAATAGATATGAAGAGCCTGTTAAAGGGGCGGGCCACCTCACTCCCAATTTGCTCAAGCAGGAACTAATTTCCTTTCAGAAGGTGAAGAATTATCTGCCACAGGTGGTCGTAGTTCATATAAGCCCTAATTTGGAAGAGGAGATAAAAACTGAAATAGAAGCCGTATCCAGAGCCTTGAATACTCCAATCACTCTCGGCTATGAGGGAATGCAAATTTGCTTGTGAAAACTCATCCTCGAGCAGAAGATAGGCAAAAGAAGACTGAGAGAGGTGAGTCCAATAAAGAATCTGAAATTTATA
>SDBT01012359.1_pt1 | contig 13711 bp, 22 predicted proteins | sample 2277101 | NCBI WGS metagenome assembly SDBT01 (sample SAMN10404973, study PRJNA504765) | marine sediment metagenome | isolation source: marine sediment core GS10_PC15, 103 cmbsf | place: Arctic Ocean: Southern Knipovich Ridge | collected 2010
GATAAATGCTACAGAGATGAGAAAGGGGATTTAGCAATCCAAGCAGCAGCAATAAAAGCAGCAATGAGATTAGCATCTTCTGAATTAGGCAAGAAAATGGAAGGAAAAAAGAATAGACAAGCAATAGCGGCTGGTCTGTTTATAAAACCAGATATGTTATCTCTAGGCAAAAAGAAATATGATGAAATTGCTGAAGATGTAGTGACAAGAAAAGGGACTGGAGACAAAGTAACAAGAGTTGTTTCGTACAGACCATTGATAAGAGAATGGGATGCTACTGGAACTTTTCACATTATCGGTTTACCACAAGGTTTTGTGAAACAAACATTAGAACTTGCTGGACTTAAATATGGCTTACTTGGGCATAGACCTGAGTTTGGCAGATTTGTAGTAACTGAATTTAAGGAGGTTAAGTAAATGGTTAAAAAAGTAATAGATCCATTAGACCAACAAGCAGATGATATGCAGGTTAAGGCATTCACAAGGATGCAGACCATATTAGACTCTGCCAGAGGTAGCATAGATAGTGAAGAACTTAATGATGAGCTAAAGACAATAAACTTAGCTGCAAAAATGGTTAACAACTATCAGCTTATGAAGAGAATATCTCAATCACATCAGATAAGGGTATTCACTTACATAACAAACAAGGATCCAGAACAGATGAAGAAGTACATAGAAATATCTATGCCACAAATGATTGCCGATAAATAGGCAATCTTTTTTTTATTTTTTCATATTTATTTAAGGTGTTGTCAGGTTTGGTACGGTGCAGTCAGGTGAGGTGGGGTATGGTTATTTTTCATAATCATTTACGGTAGGATTTGGTCGGGTGGGGTAAGGTTTGGTGTGGTTTGGTAAGTTAAGGTTATTTTTCATATTCATTTTATGGTGAGGTCTGGTACGGTGAGGTTTGGTAGGGTTATTTTATGATTATAATTTTGTTGTATGGTTAGGTATTGTATGGTTAGGTGCAGTATGTTGTGGTATGGTTGGGTAAGGTTTATTTTCATGTTCATTTAAGGTGCGGTGAGGTCTGGTACGTTCGGGTTGGTTCAGGTCAGGTGCGGTGCGGTAAGGTAACCATTTCAAAGTAGACACATGGAATACAAACAATTAAATATTAGCCCAGCAAACTCCAAGATTGGTGAATCGTATGAATTGTATCTTCTCTAAGGATGGGGAATGTTGCTTGGTTAGTTCTAAATTCCCTATTTGTTGTTATGGGGATAAAAAAGAAGCGTGTCCGTTCTGGAATACCAGGATGGTATGAGGTATCAAAAGTGTATCGTTTTTGATACTTGTGGGTTTTCTATTACAATAATGTTTATATATTAGTTAGTTATAACTAAATGGTAAGGTGATATCATGGAATATGAAAAAAAACTTATTGAGGTTGGCGGAAGCCAAGGCCTGATTCTTCCTTTAGATCTATGCAAATACTTAGGTTTAGAGATTGGAGATAAGATCGCAATCCAGGATGATGAAGGCAAGCATGGGAGGTTTATTAGTTTGTGGAGGAAGAAATGAAAGAAAATCTGTTAAATCATAGGGTCCCACTAGTGGATAAGATGATGGGGATTGAAAAGAAAAGCAACAAAGAACCAAAAGTAACTAAAGAAAAAATTGAATTTAGTAGACAAAGGGCAGAGGCTCTTTTGATATTTAGTGCATTAGGATTTAGTGGAGTTGTTGAAAATTATTTATCAGAAACTGCTTTTAATCCAAATAAAAAACTGCCTGGAAAAATCGTTAGTGATGTTATAGGGAATATTAGATTATTAAATAAGATGTGTGATAGTTTGGAGGGGAAATGAAAAAGAAAGAAAAACATAAGCCACAACAAGATATAACTATGCTTAGGGGCAACAAAGTGAGAAGATTAAAGCAACCATATACTCCTGAACAGGCTAAGAAGATTAGGGATTTAAGTTAAGAAAGTAAAAATCAGAGGTGTTTTTAGATGGATATTTATAAAGAATACTTCCCTTGGGAAGAATATAGACCACAACAAAAAACAGCAATAGAAAAAATATCCTTGGCTGTAAGTGAGAAAAAGAATATAATGTTTAGGGCCCCTTGTGGGTTCGGAAAATCTGTTACAACTATAAGTGCTGCATTATCAAATGATAAAAAGATAATTTTGATTACCCCGAATCATTCAACTAGATCTGCTTCTGCTAAAGAAGTTCTATCTATAAATCAGAATAGAAATAAAAAATATAAAATAGTAGATTTAAGAGCTAAAAAGGATATGTGCCATAAATTCCCAGGAGAATCTTTTTCTTATGAAAAATGTGATTACGCTAGAAAGTATGAAAAAGATTGTGAATATTATGACAATTTATATCCTGAAGATGCCCATAATTTGTCTGAAAATGGAAAGGATATGCTTGAAAAAATACAATATGAACAAACCAAAAAAATAAAACGGTTTCTAACAGATAAAGGTAATTGTAACCTATTTGAAACTTGTTCGGGATATTGTAAAGAAAGTTCTTTATGTTACTATTATCTTATGAATAGACAGATAAAAAATGTAGATGTAATCATACTAGATTATTTTTGGGTAACTACAGGTATATTTAACCAATTAAATAAAATGATCCCTGATTTGAGTGAGTATGTTCTTCTAATTGATGAAGCAGATATGTTTATTGATAGGATTAATGAAGGAAATACACTTAGCATATCCCAAATAAATAATCTTATAAAAAATATAGAGAAGAGAAAAGGAAAGATAACAGATATTGATAAAATACCAGAAAAAGCATTGGTTTTATTGAATAAATTAAAAGATAATTATCCTGCTTTAATAGAACGGTTTGATGAAAGGGATACTATTGAGATAATTAATTTTTCTAAGTTTATTGAAGAAATCTTATTTGATATAACAGAATTCACACAAATTACAACCCAAGTCTGTAATTTGATAAAAGATGATGAAAATACCTTATCAGTTAACGGAAGACCAGATCGTTTGTTTTCTAAAATTTATGATTTAATAGAAGATGATAGGACTGAAGGACATATATTATTTAGAAAAAAGGATAAGTGGGGTAATGAGGTATTCTCATTAAGACCTCTTCTTCTAAGATATGCTGTTTTAGGAAATCTTAAGATAGAACAATTATTTGATAAATTTAATAATGTGGTTTTGTTTTCTGCAACACTTAATGATAAATTAATAAATATGCATTTAGGTAACATAGCTTTCGATTTCCATGAAGTTTCCTATGAAAATGAAGATGTAAGTAAAGTTAAAAATATTATTTTTACTGGGGTAAGTAGTGGGTTTAGAAAAAGAACAGAAAGTAAGATGATTTACTTAAAATTAGCTAAAGAAATATCTAATATCAAGAAAGGAATTCTAATTGGAGTTCCAAACACTTCTTTATTTGATACTTATTCTGCTCTACCAAATGTAAAAAAATTAAAAGAAGAAAAGAAAAATGGATCTGAAATTCATTCAAACCATATTTATCTATTGGGTGTTCACCAAGGAGAATCTAGGGGAACTAATTTAGTTGGTGGGTTATCTACTGCCATCTGTGCTGGTTATCCTATGGTTCCAAATGACTTTCATTCAGATAATATACCTAATCTATACATAAAAAAACAAAAAGAAAAGTTAGTTCAATTATATGGACAGGAAGATGCGGATAGTTTTATGAATGTTAAAGTTATGGGTAGAGTTATCCAGTTCATAGGTAGGATAACTAGAAATATATGGCAACATAAAAGATTATTGATTCTAGCTGAAGAAAGATTCAGTAAAAATAGTTATTTATTACCTAAATATATCTTAGATAATACTTCTGAGGTTTTATACTTGAAAGATGTTATTAAACAAGCAAAGGAGTTTTGGAATTAATAATGGGCTATACTAACATTTGGGAAGATGAAAATGATACGGACTTAATAAATATCACTAAAGCTTTGTATGATTCAAAAAAGAGCCTATCAATTAGAGACCTTGCAGATAAAACTTACTTACCATCAATAAAGGAAGCCGTAAAGAACTCAGGTAATACTATAATAATAAATATTATTGAACGTAAACTATCAATATTAGAAGGGGCCTCTTATCTAAAAAAAGAGGAGAGATTCTATTCATTAACTAAAAAGGGTTCTAAGGCTTTTGAGTTTTATATTATTGATAATTTATATAAAAAAGAAGAAAATTATAAGGTGTCAAAAAATAAAAGTATAGATAATGGTAAAGTGGTTAAGTTGGTTAAGTTGTCCAATTCTATCGACAGTAAAACTAACTTAACCACTAACTTAACCAACTTAACCAAATGGTTCACCATATCAACCAACTTAACCAAGTTAACCAACTTAACCACACAAGATAAAATACTAATTGAGTTTATATTACCTAATACATTAAATTCTATTGCAGATAAGCTAAGTATATCTATCCAAAGTATTAGTGTTAATATCCAGAGGAAAGATCGTGGAACTGGATTATTATATGATAATTACATAGAACCAATAGAAAAGGAAGGTAATGTTACCAAGTATGTTATCACACAAAAAGGAATAGACTACCTTAAATCCATATATGATGCACATATGGAAAAGAATGCTAGAGAGATGCAAAAGGAGGATAATAAGCTCAAAATTGAAGAAAAACTAGATGATTGGGGCAAATTCTTCCAAAAGTACTACAATAGCATTATAGATTTTGATAAAAGGCACACATCAAGCATAACAATAGATTTCAATGAATTGATGCACTTCAACCCAAAATTAGCCAATGAACTATTGGATAATCCAGAAGAGATAATTAAGCTTGCTGAGTTAGAATTTGAGAAACTACATAAAAACTTCAAGATTAGGTTCAAAAACCTACCAAAAACAGAAGAAAGAAGCATTGCAGAAATCAGATATGGGGAAATAGGAAAATTCATTAAAGTAATCGGAACTGTTGTATCCTTATCAAAGGTTAAGCCACACTTATCTTGTGCCAAGTTTGAATGCCCTTCTTGTGGTAATATGGTTACGTTATTGCAGCAGAACAAGAACTTCAAAGAGCCAACTAAGTGCGGTTGTGGTAGGAAAGGTAAGTTCATACTTATGGATAAGGAGTTCAAAAGCGGCCAATTTATCAAGTTAGAGGAACTTAGTGAACACATGTCTGGTAGAACACAACAACAAACTATCATGGTAGTTCTTTCTTATGATCTAACTCATATAGAAAACCAGCCATTCTTTGAGAAAAGCGAGCCAATAATCATAAATGGCATAATAAAAGACATACAAATAGAATCAAAAGGGTTTAAGAGCAACATATTTGAGTTGGTTTTGGAAGCAAATTCAATAGAATTTGATAAAAACATAAAGAAAATCAATCTTACAACCAAAATAAAGGAAGAATGCAAGGAGTTGGCTTCCAAACCAGATGTTGAAGATATACTTGTAAAATCTTTTGCTCAGGACATATTTGACAAAGAAAATGAGAAGAAAGCATTGATCTATTCCTTAGTAAGTGGTGGTGACGAAACAGTTAAGTTTAGGGATGATAGCCATATATTGATGATTGGTGATGCTGGGGTTGGTAAGTCAAGCCTAGCGATAGAATGCCAGAAACTATCTGTTGGATGCAGGTGGATTTCTGGCAAAGGTTCAACTGGGGCTGGATTGATAGGTACCGTATCCAAAGATAATGATTTCAATGGGGAGATTGTATTGCAAAAGGGTGCTTTGCCTATGGCCAATCAATCAGTATGTATATGTGATGAACTAGATAAGATGGGTGAAAACAATACAGATGCTTTGCATGAAGCTTTAGAGAACCAGAAATGCAGCATTGATAAGTGGAACAAACACCAACAGTTTAGGACCGATTGTACATTTATCGGTGCAGCTAACCCAGTTCATGGGAAATTTGATCTACAATCACCATTAGTTGAACAAATTGCACTTCCAAAGCCACTCATAGATAGATTTGATTTGATAATCCCATTCATAGATACAGTTAGCAAAGATGATATGAAATTAGCAGAGAAGATAGGGGACAAGTTCCAAGGCAAGAATATAAAAGAAGAAGCAGTAGAATTTGAGCTATTAAGGAATTATTTGTTCTATGCTAGGTTATTCAAGCCAGTTCCTACTGACTCCGCATTAAAAGAGATCAATAAGTATTGGGTTTCATTGAGGGCCGCAAGTCTAAATAGTGATTCAAATATGGCGATATCAGCAAGACACCTTCATGGATTGAATAGATTAGCTAGGTCAAGTGCAAAATTAAGATTAAAGAATGTTGTAAATAAGAGTGATGCTATCAACGCAATAAAGATATATGATTATTTCATTAAGAAGATGGGGTTAGAGATAGTTGGTTATGAAATACAAGAAGAATCAATATCTGATGAAAAATGATATGCAGATGGTGCAAGCGTTGCGGTAAGAAGTTCCAACCACATAGCAGATTCAATAAAATCTGTGAAAACTGCAACAAACAGTACAAACACTTCAAAAAAGGCGATAAAAATGAACAAAGCAGATAAAAACTACGAGTATTTCAAAGAAGTAGACAAACTAACAACAGAAAAACTAGGGCTGGAGAATGCCGCACATAAGTATTACAACGAAGGTTGGAAGCTTATGAACAAGTATCGGTTCTCCATGAAGTTAGCAGCAGAAAAGGAGAAGAAGATCATAAAAGCAGTAACTGACTTCAAAAATATAGAATATACTAAGAAAACAGACGAAAATTCAAGAAAGAGAAGAAAAAATGCTGGGAATTGATAAAAAAGGCTTAAAATATGTGCTTTTGTATGTTTGCTTTGCAATACCTTTGATAGTTCCATTCTATTCAACAAAGTTTAGATACAAACTCCTAGCTTTGATATGGGGAACTTTAGGGTGGATTCTATCATTAAACCTAGGTAAAACCATTTTCAAAAGAAAACACCCACACACCCCTTAGAATCATCCTAGGCCAAACATACCTAAGAGAACATCCCCAGTTGAGCAAGCCCCACAGGCATTGGTAAGGGACATAATGAGACGAAACAGACCAAGGAGTCCGTTTGGTTAATGAGGAATTAGAATGAACTACAAAGGGTCATATATTATTGATGGTATGTTATCATTACAGGAAACAAAGTTTTGGAAGTATTCCCCAAAAAATACACTTCTTGCGGTGTTTGTTGCATTATTTTGGGTAATTGTGATGTTATTTGCTGCTTTAACATCATTCTTAATAGAAGCTCCAATAAGAATGCTAGTATGTAAGGGTAACTTAAAATATAAACTCTCATACCAGTTTGTATGTTTGAAAAGTTTTTACAATGGATGTAAGGGAAAAAAATGAGGTAACACAAATGCAACCAAAATGTTTTGAATGTAAATACTTAGCCAATGAATACTTCATAGATTTCAATATATACACTTGCAAAAAGAATGGTTACTCAACACTAAGGCAAACAGAACTTAGGGTATGTAGTGATTTTAGAAAGAAAGAGGGGATATTATAATCATTCTGTTACAGGGATGATTAACAGGCAGGTTTTTGATCACTTCTTCCTGCCTGTTATTTATTATGGAGGTAAAGAATGAAAACAATGAACACGATATATCTGTTGTTAGGAATTGGGTTGTTGCTAACTGTAATCCTATCACCATACGAAGCGTTATGGTTAGATCAAGAGCAGGATTATATGATGCTTTTAAACCTAAAGGAGTTTGGAATATTCGGTCTTGCAGCATTGTTTGGCATTACAATAGGGAAGAAATTAAATCAAAAAGATAAACAGGTGAAACAAATGAGAGATAAAGAAAACATTTTTGGTTCAGAACCAAATAAAGAAGAAGAGAAAGAAGAAGTTGAAGAACAAGAGAGGGGGTTGGAGAAAGAAGACGAAGAAAAGAAACCATTGGAATACCAACAACCAAATGGAGATTTAATCTATGGGATGACACAGAGCAAGAAAACAGCAGAGGGCATCATAGCACAGCAGAAGAAAAGCAATACTCTTGTAATCATGCTTATAACAATATTGTTATTGCTATTTGTAGTTATGGCTTATGTAGTGTACAGGTTCGAGAGTGGTAACATACTAGCAAATGTTGTGGCAAGGTGTGTTTGTTGAAATTTATTTTGTTTTTATTGTATTCTTTGATTACATTTGTAGTGCTTTCAATAATATTTAAGGCAGTTGTTTTTGCAATAGCATTAGTCAAGGCGGTGGTATAAAATGATAAACATAACTAAAGTAGTATCTAAGAATTTTATTATGGATTTTGTAGCTAAGTTTCAAAACTTAGTTGGTTGTAATTTAACAACCTACGAGAAGATGGTTAATAAAGCAGTGGAACAAATAAAGGCAGAGTTAAGCACTAGAAGGATTAAGTTGAAATGGTATAGATATGAAATAACACAACTAACTAATGGTGCAGTTGCAGTAATGATTTATGGTGATAAAAAATGACTCTTCTGAAAACATTGGTTTTAGTGATAGTTTTGATTGCGATGTTTGGTGTTGGTAGTATTCTTTATGAACATGATATAGAAGAGAATGGAAAACTCAATGATACATTTAGGTTTCAAATTGAATGGAATAGCACAGATTATCAACAATATATAGAAGAAAATACATATCCTGAAGAATATAACATCTCAAAAATAAACGGAATAAGATTAAGAAACGTTATTTATAAAACTATAGATTGGATGGGTTATATTCTTTTTGAATTAGCAAACTGGGGGGTTGAGTTCGGATATGTCCATGGAGAAGACATTAATTATAATACATTGATTGATTGGTTGCCACGCATAATTATTTTAATTATGGTTTTTGTAGCTTTTCCAGCAATAGTTCCATTGATAGCATTAATCTATCTATTGTGTGTTGGGATAAAGAAAGGCTATATTAAGATTAAAAATAGAGTTTGTAAATAAAATGCCAAGGTGCTATGTATGCAACGGAACCCATAACCGCAAAGGCAGGTTCTGTTCTAGGAAATGCAAATGGCATTACAAGAAGTATCTAAAGAAACGGAGGAAAAGAAAATGAGAATCTTGAAAGTTATGTTATTTGTTGGGTTATTATTGGCTGTAGGTATTTGGGTTTATCCGATGGACACTCATTGTATATGCGATGATGGTGATGTTATCTTTGGGCATCAGTGGGGTGGAATAAATTATCAACGGAATCATAATGTATGCGGTGATTGGTGTGAAGGTAATGGAACTCAATGTAATGGAATGGATATGGATTGTCAATTTGAAGCAATTGGAGGAAAAGAAAATGAACGAAGAAAATGAAAAAGTATTGAGAAAGATGATATTGATAAACAACAATCTTATCTGGGTTGCTATTGTGTTATCTGCGAATGCGTTTATATTTTCTATGTTTGATACATTCGTAGCAGCAGCAGCAGTTACATTAGTAACAGACTTATTGTTGTTGCTTTATTGGTGGGTTGCGTATAAGAAAATAAGGAGTTTGGTATGATGTTTAAGTTCAACTTAAAGAACATCTTTATCGTAGCATTCATCTTTTCTTTGTTGCTGGACATAGTTACAACAACGATAGTCAAGTTCAAGCATCCTATCTTTAATGAATCAAACCCCTTGTTTATATTTGGCGTAAGCTTTTGGTTCTTGATAGGTATGCTTATAGCATTGTCTGCTTACCTTGTTTGGATCTGTATATGGCGATACCATAAGATGAAGCATATGTGGGTAAGGTATGTTATCATATACTTCTTTGTTCTTATCTGCCTATTGAAGCTAGGCACAGGAGTTGTGAACATAGCGGTTATCAACACTCCTTCTGAAGATATAGTCAAGCTTCAAGATGATGTAAAGCTAGAGTTCTATATGGAACAGGTGGGTGATATGAAAGCAATAGAGAACTTAACCCCGCCGATAACAACAAAACAAGGATACAAGTTTAGATTTCCCTTTATGTTTACATTGGTTATTATGAACTTTTTGCAGTACTTTATATGGCAAAGCTTTGAGGTACATAATTGGAAAAAAGATGGTTAAAGAAATATATCTCCCTATAGCGATAATGTTTTGTTTTCTTTGTTATGGTTTCTACCGCAACAGAAAGTTTATGATACGGTGGTTCAAAGATTGGTGGGAACAGATGAAATGGGCTTGGAACGGAGGAAAAAAGAATGAATGATGAAGAAAACATAGAAGAAGAGGTTAACATACCAAAGATATCTTTTAAGGTAGCGGTTGTATTAGCTATGATCACTTTGTTCATACTTGGTTTTGGAGCAGGTAAGATAATGGGATATAGGGAAGCCTATGCCTATGTTGACAGTTGGTACATAGAACATATAGAACAAAATTGTTTTTGTGATGATATAGTCAGAGAAAATAAGTACATCAATACATCTGCTAATTTCTTAGGTGGTTTTGTTTTAGAGATAGAAAACTAGTTAAATCTAAAAAAGAAAAAAAAGATGTTTATTGTCTTCTAAACATCGCTACAAGCCCGATAAGTACAGCACCGATTACAGTAATCACTATTATCGCTAACCATCCAGGGATGTCCGACATAGCACTCTGCGTTTCTCCTGTTCCATTCCATGCGTGCGATAGCTTTGCTGCAGATTGATTGTCAGCATCAGTTCCTGATGTAAACACTGTGCTAATATTTTCAGCATTAATACAATCTGGTTCTCCTGCACTAACGCCAGTGTTATTACAACAACCACCTGTCGTGTAGTTAAGTGTGTGTCCTGCGATACATACGCTGGAATTGAAGCATATTGCTCCACCATCAGTTCGGTCTAATGACCAAGGCGTATAGTTTCTAGCGGTGGTATCTAAGACGCACCAATCACTACCTTGAATATCTACAACTTTTTCTTTGGCTTCACTCATTATCAAAAATCCAATTACCAAGACTATCCCTATCGCTATCAATGGAACTATTATAGACTGTAGCTGTTCTATAGCTTGTCCTTTTTTGTTCATCTAACTGACCTCTAACTCCTTCTAAACATACCTACAAGTCCTATCAGTATAGCTCCAATTACGGTAATCACAATTATCGGTAACCATCCAGGAATGTCTGCCATTGCATTGATAGTATCATTTGTACCGTTCATAGCAGCAGAATCATCAGCAACCCCTTGGGCTGTAAGCTGAGTCTTAGTTTCTGCCATGATAAGGAAACCAATAACTAGAACAATACCTATTCCTATCAAAGGAACAATTAGGCTCTGAAGCTGACTTATAGCTTGTCCTTTTTTGTTATTTTTCACTTGTTTACCTCTCAATTATACCTTTAAAAAAAGGGGGGGAGAAATCCCCTCCCCCATGGTGAATCGGCTCAAAGGGAAATAATTACGTTTCCGTAATCATGTCCTTCTGAAAAAAGATACTAATCCTATTAGCAAAGCTCCAATTATGGTGATCACAATTATCGGTAACCATCCAGGAATGTCTGCCATAGCGTTTGTAACCTCACTAACGCTTGCTGTTGCGTTAACATCCGCTGTAACCATAGAATTATTACCAACTTCTGATAGTATCAAGAACCCAACAACTAACATTATGCCGATAGAAACTAAAGCAATAACTACTGGCATCAGTTGATCTATAACGCCTTTCTTGTGCATCCTCATCTTGCTGTACCTCCTTTTGTTTTTTTAAATATTGGCCTAATTGAATAGACTCTTAATTGTGAATATTTATCTTTAGAATGCAGATTATTTGATACGAATATCATTTACTATGCTAACAAATTGTCCAATATATAAATGTTTGTAACAATTGTAACATCTGTAACACTTTCTAATCTGTTAGTCTCTTTGCATCAAGAAAGCGATAGAGAAAAGTACCATTGCCAAAGCAACATAGATTATATTATTTTCTATCAGTTCCATGCCTCTAAGCGGTATTGTGATCAGGAATGTTATAAAGCTACTAGTTGCAAATGCTCTTGTAGAGCTACCAGTAGAAGCCGTAATTGCCATAAAGCTTATTATAAACACTGCGATAAGTATGAGAGTTCCAAAGTAGCCATCCATAAGGTTAGTGTTGACTAGTTGTGTAAGCTCAACTATTCCAGAAGAATTGCCCATAAGCGATAAGTTGTGCGGCTTTGGTATTATAGTTGTTCCATCCCCATAACTTATTGGTTGGCAGCCAACAAATAAGAACAATGATAGCATTGCTAAGATTAATACATTCTTTCTATCAAGTAAAAACTCCCAAAAGGGTGTTTCCCTTTTCTTTTTTATTATGTCTATCTCTTCATCGTTCATCTTCTCACCTATTCTGAAACCTGAAAAACATATAAAGTATTGCAAATGCCACTAATATTAATATGCCTGTTGTTGCCATCTGTACTAATATCTTTGGAATTCCAATCAATGTTGCAATCTCACCCAACACAGTACCTGGTATGCTAATAACTTGCCACACTATATTTAAGAACTGTTTTCCTCCTTTTAATAGGAACTCAAATACATTATCTTCTTCAATTGAACCGTTTAGTTGGGACTGCATTTTTTTACTTTCATCAAAGAGTTGATCTGTTAGGTTTGTAAGTCTAGAGAACGTATCGTTATCGCTAAATGAATCATCATACAAGGCTTGGTCATTTATTACAGCAACACCTATAACTATAGTGGTTGTTATCAAAAGCAATGTTATAATGAATGAATCTATCCTCATTTCGCTTTCACCATTCTATAGATTAATATTCCTCCAATTACAACCAACCCAACAAATACTCCCCAATTCATATAGATTAATCCTAATGCTCTCATTAGGAAAAAGCCGAGCAGTCCTAATACTATAGCAACTGGTGCTGACCACAAACCAATAAATGCCATTACCAAGACAACCATAAAAGTAACAAAGTAACCCATATTCTTTCCTTTTTCATTATCAAAGAATAGAAAATTTGTTATATCTTGCACTGTTAATGAACCGAGATAAAAGTATTCTCCAGATATATAAGCAAATGCTGTTGCTATGAACATTTGTCCAGTGGTATTTCCACCAACATTAGTAAGCAGAGTGCCGCTTGTTGTTGATAAACAACTATCAGTACCACCAACAACAACATTCTTATTGCCAGTCTTGTTCTCTACTCTTAGGCATATCTGGTTTAGATTCAGGTTAGGATCATCCCAGGTTAAACCAAAGTTTTTGGTTATGTTGTTGTAGAATAAATCATAATTTATATCTCTGAAGTTCTCGTATTTATCATACCAATCCCCACCAACCAAATCAATCGTGAATGTTTTTGTAGCAGCTATTAACTTGCTTGGGCCTTCTATAAGCTTAGATACTCCATCTACTTTTATATTGAACCTATACCATGCAGTGAATAATATGGCTCTGCCTACTGCTTGGCCATCTATGTTTGTCCTAAGTATCTCAACTGTCTTGTAGCTGTTAGTTCCAACATCATATTTCTCTACAGTTATGTAAGCATCTTCAACAGGATTATCAAATGTATCCTTTACAGTATATGTGATTTGAGAAGTTCCAGTTGTTACAAACAAGTCCAAGGTCTTTGTTACATTACTGAGGTTTATCTGGAAGCCAGTATAAGTGAAATGAATATCATTATAGACATAATCAATCAGGAAGTCTGTTGTTACAGTTGTGTTTGGGTGGATACATATACTAAAGTTGGATAATGTTGTGTTAGTGAAGTTGAAAGAACGATAAGGCAACCCTTCACTATCATAGACTTGGTAAGTTTGATCTAGGTTA
>SDBT01012360.1_pt1 | contig 13710 bp, 9 predicted proteins | sample 2277101 | NCBI WGS metagenome assembly SDBT01 (sample SAMN10404973, study PRJNA504765) | marine sediment metagenome | isolation source: marine sediment core GS10_PC15, 103 cmbsf | place: Arctic Ocean: Southern Knipovich Ridge | collected 2010
AACAGCGCCGCTCGGGCTATATCCTCCGGTGTGCCGACTCGGCCTAGAGGCCGGCTTGCCGAGGCGGCAAGTACGTCGGCCTCGGCTTCGCCTAGTTGACGGGCCTCTTCTCGCAACATGTCGGTGTCGGTATCTCCCGGGCAAAGGCAATTCACTCGAATACCGTCGGAGCCAAAGTCAATGGCCATCGCTTTGGTCAGCAGCACCACGGCGCCCTTGCTGGCGCAGTAAACCGCGGCGTCGGGACCGCCCACCAATCCCCAGCCTGATGATGTGTTGATGATGCTGCCACCGCCGCCGGCGCGCATGATCGGTATGGCGAACTTGGACATCAGGTAGACGGACTTGACGTTCACATCCATCACCCGATCCCAATCCTTCTCATCCAGCTCCACCACCGAGCGACGCGCGATGATTCCTGCGTTATTTACCAGCAAATCCAACTTGCCGAAGGCTTCTGCAGTTTGCTGCACCGCTTTTCGGCAATCGTCGGCGCGGGTTACATCGCAGGCTACAAACACGGATGGGCGGCCTAGTTGCTCGATCTCCCGGGCAACGGATTTTCCCTTGGTGGTGTCGCGATCGGCTATCGCCACCGAAGCGCCTTCACCTGCAAAGGTGAGGGCGATCGCCCGCCCGATTCCAGACGCGGCGCCGGTGATCAACGCCGATTTTCCTTTCAACGAATTCATTGTCTGCTCCGAGATTTCAAGCTATAGGGAATATGAGGGTTCTCACCGTACCTATCCCTTCGCGGGTCTCGGTGGAGAGCTGAGCTTTCAAAAACTCCAGCGCCGGCTCGATGAAGCCGATCTCGATGGCGCCGAGGCGCCGGTCGAGCGGCCAGGCCAGGTATCGGGATGCTGCGCTCTTGGAAGCCAGGGCGGAGGCGTTGTCAAAGATCGTCATCTGGACGGTGGCTTCGGCTTCCATCGCCAAGATGCGGATGATGCCGCCGGTAGAGGTGCCGGCCAAGGAGCGACGGGCGTCTTCGATGAAGTGAGAGATGATGCTCCACAGGAGGAAGGGTTCGGCACGCAGTGGCGGAAGAGCGGATTTCACCTCGATCTGCAGCCGGATACCTTTCTCGTTCAGCGGTTCGCGGAACTCGTTCTCCACTTCTCGGAGAAGCTCTTCGAGCGACGTAGGGGTTTTCGGAGGCAGAAGCCCTGCCGCCAGCCCCGTGATCGATTGACGCATGGCCTTGAGCTTGAGGAGGTTGTTCTCGATCTGGAGCAAGTCTTCGGATAGCCAGCCCGGATTGTCGGACCGGCTGCGCAGCCGGGAGGTGGCGGACTCGATTTGAGCCAAGGGTTCTTCCGCCCAGTGGATCGCGTGTCGGGCGACCCTGCCGGTGAAAGCTCCCCTCAGAACCCTTTCCAGGCGATCGACCGCGACACGGTCGGCGGCGGCCTCGAGCGCCGTGGTCAACTGCACCGATGCCCGCTCCAGATACTTTGTGGAAGCGGGGTTGGGCACCGCAGCTTCCTGCGGCAGGTAGAACATGAGCAGGCCCAGTGGACCGGACGCGGTCTTGAGAGGCAAAGCCACTGCAGCAACGCATTCCGGACCGGCGCGCTCGATCACATCGTCGAGTGGCCCCGGCTCTCCTTTGATTTGTACGGTAAGCCTCCCGGATCTCAGTAGGGCCGGCCCCAGCGGTTGGCCACCCGGTGAGCGACTGCTTTGGAGAGGATCGGCGTCGAAACCGCACAAAACCACCGGTTCCAGCACGTTGTCCGGTCTGAGGATGGACAGCGAAGCGGTGGGAGTGCGGAAGTTCCGAGCCATTCGCTGGACCAGGGCTTGTATCGGAGCGTCGGACGAAGGATCGGTTGCGGTTAGCAAGTCCCGCACCAGATCGGCCACCGCGGAAAGATCCTCCAGCCACCGCATGGCTTGGTCCTTTTCTTCACGAATGAAGGTGATGTGATCACCCAGGCCGGAGGCCGCCTCGGCATAGCTTTCGAGCAGCGTTTGAGCCGCTTGCGGATCCTGGAGCGCCGCTGCCGCCGAAGGCACGGCCTTTTCGCTCGGGGATTTCGTCGAGGAGACGGTTTTTTCCGAAGGCGGTGCGGCGGGCGTAGTGAGCGAAATGCGCGGCTGGGAAGGAGTTTTGACTCTCACAACAGTCGGCGGCGCGGCCGGTTTCTCGGGGGCCGCCTTGGGCTCCGGCTCGAGCTCCCTGAGATTGCTGGGTTTCGTAATGTCGGTCACACCGAAAGTCTCCAGCATGGTTCGCTCCGTCCACTCACGGGCCGACCGAGGATTGGTCAGGCTTTCACCGATGTTGTAACGGGTGGAGAGCTCCGTCATGGTACGCCTTAGAGCGGCGGCAAAGGTGACCAGAATACCTTCTTCCCTGATGGCGATAGCGGGGAAACTTTCCGAGCGACGAGCATTCAAGCCGCGCTCCATGATTTCAACATTGGTTGTGTAAGGGAGATCCCGTTTGTTGTACTGAAAGATGACAGGGAGGGTAGAGGGATCCATGCCGTGACCCAAGAGGTACTCGGTCATCTCCTTCATGCTCTGGAGATTCTCCTCCCAGCGATCGGCGGCGGAGTTGGCGACAAAGACTACCGAGTCGGCGTTTTTGAGAAGCATTTTTCGGGTGGCGGCATACAAGCGCTGCCCGGGCACCGCCACCACCTGGAAGCGGAGCTCGTAGGTTCTGAAAGCGGGGACGGAAAGCGGCAGCAAGTCAAAGAGGATCGTGCGGTCTTGGGCGGTGTTGACCGACACGAGCTCGAGTCGCTTCTCTTTCAGTGCGCGCCGGTGGATGGCTTGAAGGTTAGTGGTTTTTCCGCCCGCCGCCGGGCCGTAATACAAAATCTTGGCCCTTATGAAATGCTCGCGGTGGTTGATCTCTACCACGGTGGCCTCCCTGATGGGTCATCCATATCGCTTTCTCCTCGTATCATCACTATATAGGCTGACAAGTCAAGGTTTACCGATCCCCAAAGTGTATACTATGAACATGAAACGGTGGTGTTTCACTTTATTGATAGCCCTGTGGTCGATGCCACTTTTTGCTTTCGAAGGACGAGTTGTTTCCAGAGAGGGAACCCCCTTCCCGAACGCCACCGTATCGGTTTTGGGCTATCCCGGATCCAGTCGCACCGACGAGAACGGGTTTTTTACCTGGCAGCCTGATCCTTCCCTGCCGTTTGAAGTGCTGGTGACATTGCCCGGAGGGCATTATATGGCACCGGTTCTCGTGGCGGAGTGGCCTTCTCAGGGACCGGTTACGATCCAAGTCGCGCCTCTGGTTGCGGAGTCGGTTACCGTCACCGGCTCGGCACCCCATATCGAGTCCCCGCCGGCGAGCGGCTTGAATTTGATTCCGGTGGAGGCGATCGCGCAGCATCATCCCGTTCGCTTGACCGACGCAATAGAGAACATCCCCGGCACCGGCCAGTTATCCGATCTGCATGCGGCGGTTCCTTCGATTCGAGGTCTGGCACGAGGGCGTACTTTGATATTGATTGACGGATCCCGAGTTACGACCGAGCGACGCGCCGGGGCCAGCGCGACCTACCTCGATCCGTATTTTCTCGAAGCCATTGAGGTCTCCAGAGGACCGGGCTCGGTGGCCTACGGTTCGGACGCCTTCGGGGGAGTCATCCACGCTCGCACGCGCCGGCCGGAGCCCGGAGCGCCTCTACGACTAAGGTTTCGAGGGAGCTTGGGGGCTGGGCTGCCGGAAAGAAGCGCCGGTGTCGAGGTTTCCCGGGGGTTCGATGAGGGCGGCGCTTTGTTCCAGGCACGGTACCGACATTTCGACGCCTATAACAGCCCGCAAGGGCAGGTGGTGAATTCTCAGGCCAGCGACAGAGGTTTTCTGGCTCGTCTGAGCCACAAGCTGGGATCGGGGTTCTTCTCAGCGGGTTGGCAAACCGATTTAGGCCGTGATGTGGGCCGTCCGGACAACCGCTCGGATGTCATCCTCACTACCTATCCCGTGGAAAACTCCCACCGGTTAACGATGTCGTATGACTTGAGCCCCAAGATGGGTTTTAGCCAGATCGGTCTGGAAGGATTTCTGGGCGCCTATCGGTTGGTCACCGACAGGGAGACCCTTGCCACGACAAACTCGCCCCGAAGCATTCTGCAGGCCGACGTTTCCGCGAAGGATTTTAGTTTCCGGGGACGAGCGGTTCGGCCGGTGGGCGGTGCCCAACTCGAGCTCGGATTGGACATCAACGGGCGGTACAACCTGGAGGCCCTGGATGGGGCCTTTCTCTATGATCCCTTCGACAATCTTGCCTTGTCGATCGAACAAGCCGCCATAGCCGACGCCAACCGAAACGACACCGCAGCCTATGCGAGCATCGAGTTCCTCATGGGAAGTCGACTCACCGGATCGGGAGGACTGCGATTCGACCATGTGACCACCGAAAATCGGGGCGGTGTCTTCGGAGACCGCGCCACCTCCAACAATGCGTTCTCCGGCTTTGGGTCTCTAAAGGCCGAATGGGCTACCGGTCTCAGTTTAACCGGGCAGGTTTCCCGCGGATTCCGAGATCCCACACTTTCGGATCGCTATTACCGCGGAATCAGCGGACGAGGATTGGTCACCGGCAACCCCAATCTCGAGCCCGAGACGGCGCTTCAATTCGATATGGCGCTTCGCTATCTTCGGGGAGGAATGATCTGGGCGGTCTACGCCTACCATTACACGATAGAGGACCTCATCGAGCGTCACGAGATGGGCGAAGATTTGTTCTTCTTCAGAAACCGAGGCCGGGCACGATTGCGAGGCCTCGAGCTGGAAGTCTCGGGTGAGATAGGCGAAGACCTTCGCTGGCAGGTTGGAGCTCAAGTGGCAAATGGTATAGCACTCGACGACAAAACGCCGCTGGATGATATCCCGGTAGAAAACGTTACGGTCCAGCTCGAGAAGAGTCTGGGACTCGGGCATTATGTGCGGGTGCGTGGCGCTTTGTTTGGGCGGGACGAGAAGCCGGGCCCCACCGAAAGGCCGACTCCCCGATACGGCGTGGTAGACGTGGGAGGCGGATGGAGAATGAGCCGCCCGTTGCAGTTGCGATTTCTGGTACGGAACCTTTTTAACCAGGACTATCCGATCAGTGCCGATCGGAGAGCCATTTCGGCCCCGGGCATCAACGCCGTGGTGACCCTCATCGCCGAGTTTTAAACATCCCACAATACCTCCTCAGGGTGCCGGCGGCATCGGCCTCGGGATAGGTCTTGACAGTCATTCTGAGTCGTTTCACCCAAGGTAGTGGGGCATCTAGCCCGCTCCTGGGGTTGCATTGGCGTTGCGCTCCAAAAGCTTGGCAATGGGGTGGCGCCGACGAGTATGAGGATATATTAGGTGTATATTATGGGAGTTCGTAGAAACCAGCAAGCTCCGACTTGCCGGGCGGTCGGTCTCTAGGTAAGTTATATTATGTTTTTTATGGGTCAAATGCCCCATCTCATTGATAGATATGTTCTTGTAATTATATAATATAAAAGCAGTTAACCTTTTTTCTGTGATTGGCACGTGGGTTGCGTACAGTTGGGTTTCGAGTGATGGAAAAGACCCGATGCATGCCGCCAAACATTGCTGTCATAGGTGAAAAGGAAAGGCGAAAGGGGATTACCATGATCGATCAGGACGCTCTTGACGTCTTGCTGGACACTGCGGACGGCGCTTTTGCCGTTGATACGGACGGACGGATTCTGCTTTGGAATCATTCTGCAGAAACCATAACCGGCTATAAGGCACCGGACGTGATTGGCAAATCCTGCTGCGATGTGACTCATGGCCGCGATCCCTCCGGCAACTTGGTTTGCTTCCAAGGGTGTCATGTGCGGACCATGGCCCTGCGCGGAGAGCAACCTTCCAGCTACGATCTGGTGATCTCGCACGCGAACGGAAAGAAACTCTGGTTGGATGTGAGCACCATGCTGGTTCGAGACAAAGAGGATAACCTTCACGCGCACGTGCATATTTTTCGGGACGTCACGTCGCGGCGTGAGCTCGAAACCTACCTCCGCAGAGCTTTGGGGGAGCGTTTCGAGACCCTGCGAGATCCCATCGAAGCGATGGAAAAACTGACCAATCGTGAGCGGGCGGTGTTGAAGCTCCTGGCGTCTGGTTTGCCTACCCACACCATCGCTCATCGGCTTTCCATCAGCCGTGCTACGGTTCGCAATCACACTCAAAATATTCTCAATAAGCTTGGCGTGCACAGCAAATTGGCTGCGGTCGCACTGGCTTATCAGCACGGCTTGGTCCAGTAACGCGCTCGCTATCAAAGGTTGAAGCAAACGACCTTGGGTTCGGTCATCTCTTGCAGGGCGAATTTGATGCCTTCCCTTCCCAGACCGCTGTTTTTCACGCCGCCGAACGGCATCAAGTCGATCCGATAATCTGTCGAGTCGTTGACGATGATGCCGCCCACGTCCATCTTCTGAATGGCGTAAAACGCGTTCGTCAAGTTCTGCGTGAAGATCGCCCCGTGCAGCCCGAAGTTAACGGCGTTCGATTTTTCGATCGCTTCTTCCAGGTCCGCCGCCGGATAGAGGCACACCACCGGACCGAAAACCTCGTCGCAATCGAGCTTCGCGCCCGCCGGCATGTTTTCCATGACCGTCGGCTGGACCAACGTGCCCTCCCGGGTGCCGCCTGTCAGCAGCGCCGCGCCTTGACCGACGGCTTCGTCCACCCATCCCACGACGCGTTTGGCCTCTGTCTCGGTGATCATCGGCCCCATGTCGGTGTCCTCGTCGAGTTGGTAACCGGTTTTGTAGCGTTTGGTGCGCTCGACGAACTTGTCTCTGAATTCCTGATAAATCGGTTGGTGGATGTAAATCCTTTGCACGCCGATGCAGTTTTGTCCTACCGCCCAGAATGCCCCGGAAACGCATGACTCCACGGCATCGTCGAGTTTGCAGTCGTCCAAAACGACAACGGGCGAGTTCGATCCCAACTCCATACTGATTTTTTTCAATCCAGCCTTTTGCACGATGCGTTCGCCGGCTTCCACTCCCCCGGTAAATGAGATCATCCGAATTCGCTTGTCGCTGACCAGCGCGTCCCCGATCTCTCCCCCGTGTCCGGTGACCGCCGACAGGATTTTCCCCGGTAGCCCCGCCTTCAGCAAACAATCGGCCAGCTTCAGACCGGAGAGCGGCGTCACCGTGGCCGGCTTGAGGACGACCGAGTTTCCCCCCGCGATCGCCGGTCCCAATTTGTGGGCGACGAGGTTCAGCGGGTCGTTGAACGGCGTGATGGCGGCGATCACGCCGATCGGGAAACGATAGTAGTAACCCAGACGGTTTTCCGAACCTTCCACGCTGTCGAACGGAATGGTTTCGCCGTTGATACGGCGCGCTTCCTCGGCTGATATAGTTATCGTGTTGATGGCCCGTCCGACTTCCTTGCGCGCTTCTTTAATCGTCTTGGAGCCTTCCGTCGCGATCGTCTTGGCCAACTCATCGTAACGCTGCCCCATGATATCCGCCGTCTTCTTTAGAATCGATATTCTCTTGTGCAGGGGAAGATTCCTGTTAACCTCATACCCTTCCACCGCCGCCGCGACCGCGCGGTCGACGTCCTCCGCCGTCCCGCGGGGAACGGTATCAATCACTTTTCCGTCGTAAGGATTGATGACGTCGATCTTCTCCTTTTTTTCGACCCATTCCCCGCCTATAATCATTTTCATCTTAGCTACTCCTTATTTGTTTCGATGGATGTCGAGAATATCGATGAGCATTGAAAAGCCGGTTTCTATTTTACCGGCGCCGGCACCGTTCACGGTAACGTTGCCCATCAAATCGGTCGTGAACGTTATGGCGTTGACGGCGCCGCTCACGCCTGCCAGGGGGTCCGTCAGATCGACCTTTTGGGGCGCGACCGACGCGCTGACTTTGCCGTTTTCGATTTTGACGGCGCCGATCAGCTTCCAGCGTTTTCCCTCGTTGCGGGCGCTCTCTATGTCGCCCAGAGTGATCTTTGTTATGCCGTTGCAGGGAATGTCGTCGGGGACGAGGCTTGCCCCCATGACGACGTTGGCGAGTATCGTCACTTTCGCCAGCGCGTCATACCCTTCGACGTCCGCCGTCGGGTCGGCTTCCGCGTAACCCAACTTCTGCGCTTCCGCCAAAACGTCCTCGTAAGGTTTACCCGCTTCCATGCTGGTGAGTATGAAGTTCGTCGTTCCGTTGAGGATGCCGCGAACCGCCGAAATCTGGTTGCCAGCGAGTTCGTTGCGCGCGAGATTCAGAACTGGGGTCCCCGACATAACGGTCCCTTCGATCAAGAACCGCACGCCGTTTTCCACCGCGAGCGTCGTCAGCTCTCTGTAATTCAGCGCGGCGGGTCCTTTGTTCGACGTCACCAGGTGCTTTCCGGTTTTGAGGGCCGCGCGGCAGTGACCGCTGGCAGGCTCGCCGGTTTTGATGTCCGTGTAGGTCATCTCACAAACGACGTCGGCGTTGGACTCTCGAATCGTCCTCAGCGCATCCCAACCCGTCTCGACGTTCTGGCCGCCATATGTCTCTAGCGATTTATCGGATTCCGCTAGATCGAGGAGCTGGCGCAGGTTGAGGCCGTCGGGCGCGTAAACGGAACCCTTTTGAAAGTCCGATACCGCTACAACCTTGCATTCAAAACCGTATTCGTTTCTCAGATGATCCGTCTTGGATAGCAGGATTTCACACAGCCCTTGTCCGACCGTGCCAAAACCGATGAGTGCGAGTTTTTGTGTCATGAGTGCCCCCTTTCAACCTTTGCATTTCGGCATAATTAAGACTCTGCCTGACAGATCGGACGGCGCGAGAACGGCCGGGCGGGATCCGGTCAGGTAATCGGGATTTTAATACTTATCTCATCGGTGGGCCTTAGTCAAGGAATGCAAAAGCCCCCATGTTCTTATCTTGGTGACATTTATGGCGTCTGTATAGCTGAAAAGCAAACCGTTATCCTGGTCGATGTAGAGCATGACGGTTAGCATGTTCGGATTGTTCTATAATATTCCCGTGAAGTGCAGATGGCTGCCCGATGGTCGGCAGTTATACCCGCATAGGAGACGACACGATGTATCCGCACAGAGCGATGGCCGACTTCCTGGGCGATCGTCTCACCTATCGTAACCTGGCTCCTGTCGATCCGGCCCTGCCCGGACTGGCCGACATCTGGTCGGAGATCGGGCTGGACACCTGTAGAGTGCCGCGCAAGACCGAGCCGGCTTACGCTGCAGCCATCTACCACTATCTCCGGGCGGCGCAGACACGGCGAGGCTCCCCCCCTTTGAAACGGCTCCTCTTCGTGGGCGACACGCCGATGAACGACGGGGCGGCGGCCAGGAACCTGGGTCGATACCTGCCGATGCGAGGCTTCATCGGGGCGGATCGGCCGGACGAGGGGAGACAGGTCGTGCTCGAAGACCGGCTAATGCTGGCCAACCGCTGGAGGGCTCTGACCGATTTTACCGACTGGGTGCAGCAGGATGGGTTCATCTTCGACGAAGAAACGGCCCTGCTGGTGGATCTGGACAAAACCGCCCTTGGGGCGCGGGGGCGCAACGACAGCGTCATCGATCGAGCCCGAGTCGACGCCATCCGCCTGACCGTCGAAGAATTGCTGGGTGGCGACTTCGATGAGGCCGCCTTCCGCACCGTGTACGACCGCCTCAATCAGCTGCAGTATCATCCCTTTACCGCCGATAACCAGGACTACCTAGCCTATATCAGCCTGATGGTGGTAGGCGGCATTTTCCCCGCCGATCGACTGTGGAGCGATGTAGTGAGCCTTCGCCTGACCCGGTTCGAGCAGTTCGTCGCCTCGTGCGACGAGCAGCAGGTTCGGATGAGCGAGGGGCTGCGGACGGCCCACCGGGAAGTCACCGGCCATATGGCCCGGAATGATCCCACGCCGTTCAAAAGTTTCCGCTTCAACGAGTATTACGCTACCGTTGCCCTGATGAATCGCCTGCCGGACGACGCTCCGGAGGGAGAGGTGCTGGCCGATGAGATCGTCCTCACCGGCGAAGTAGTCGATCTCAGCGAGGAACTGGTTGCCCGGGGCGTGCTCACTTTCGGTCTGAGCGACAAACCGGATGAAGCCTCCATCCCCACGGCCGCAGCGGCCGCCGCCGGCAGTCTTCCTCTGCACAGGGTGAGCATGAAGGTGGTCGGGGCGCTATATTGATATGGGGCATGACGCAGCGGCGGAGCTGGAACGCTATCCGCTTTGAACTGACCACGCCATGCCGATAACGCAGCGGCTTCATTTTACGGCGGCCTGCACCGGGGCATGAGCGGATCGCTCGAGCCATGGTCGAAGCCTGGGCCGACGCCGGGGTCGAGGCGAGCGATCTCACTCTGCCGGTGGCTGAACAAAGCATCCTCCGAGAGTAGACCGCGGCGGCTCGATCTTAGGGGCCGGTTACTTCGCCGCTCGTGCATTTTTCATTGCCGAGTCCACCCCTCGGGATTCATCGGCGGAAGGGGGATGGGTCTCCTCTTCTTTGTGGCCATAGAGATAGGTGTTGTCCCGAATCGATTCGATGGCCTCGAGGACATCCCGGCGAGAGATCTGTCCCACCAGATGTCCGTTTTTGTCGACCACCGGTAAGCGGCGAATGGGCTTGGCGAGGAATCGATCGACGATGTCGAGGATCCTCGATTCGGCTTTGATGGTTTGAGCTGGGGAGCTCATGTAATCGGCCACTTTGCCCTCCGGCAAGCCGTCGAAGGCTCCGCCGGTCATCACTCTGAGACAATCGTACTCCGAGAGCATCCCCTGCAAATTGCCGTTGATATCGACTACCGGTACTCCCGAGATCTTCTTTTTGAGCAACGTTTTGATGGCTTTATAGATATCGGTGTCCGGCGAAAGCGTTATGAGGGATTGGGTCATGATGTCTTCGGCGGTGCGATTAGGCATAGGAGTCCTCCTTTGACGATGCACGTCACAAGCGCAGGCGCTCACAAATTTTCTACGGGATAGCGTCCAAGGGCGCTGGCCAAAGCGTCGCGCTGATACCCGGAGTTTCCTCTAAAACGGAGGATTGGGCAAGAAATTTATTCGTATCGAGTTGCGTGTATGTGACCTCATCGGGTACCGGTTAGTTCCAGAATGGTAAGCGCAAGCACTTTCGTTGAGTGAATCAAATCTTCGATCAAACAGTACTCGTCGGCTTGGTGAGCCAGCTCGAGGATACCCGGGCCATAGGCCACGCAATGTTCGACCCCGGCAATTCCTTTGACGTGCTTGTGGTCATAGGTTCCGGGGCTGGCAATGAGCTCGGGTTTTCTTCCCAACACCTGATCGATGGATCGGGTGAGGGAGGCAATGAGCGGGGAATCATCCGGAGTCCGCACCGGATGGACCGTCATGAGATCCGTGAGCTCATAATGCCAATTCGGGTTGTTGCGCGACAGCTTATCCAATAGTTCGATGATCTCCCGGCGAGCCTGCTCGATGTCCTCCTCGACGAGCAAGCGTCGATCGAAGATGGCTTCACAGCGGTCGGCGACGCAGGGCGACTGGATGTCTTGCCCCGCTTGGCCGCCGCGAATGGCGTTGATGTTGATGGAGGCTCGCCGAGCTCGAGGCGGTACCACCGGCATTTCTGTAGTACGCTCAGCCAGAGCAGGGGCGAGCTCGTTTCGCACCGACTCGAGCACAGCGCCTATCTGCTCGATGGCGCTCACTCCCAAAAACGGCATGCTCCCGTGAGCCGCCTTGCCCTGAGCGCTTACCTTGAACCAGTAAACACCGCGATGGCCGATGCAAATGCGGTCGACATTGAGCGGCTCGGGGATGATGACGTAGTCGGTACGCCCGCGGGCGATTCTCTTTGTCTCGGCCAGCCAGGCCATCCCGGCAAAGCCGCCGCTTTCCTCATCCACCGTACCACTCACCTCGACGCTCCCCTCGAGCTGGACTCCGGCGCGACCGAGGGCTGCAGCCGCATAGACCGCCGCAGCAATACCCGCCTTCATGTCCGTACTGCCGCGCCCATAGAGGCGCCCGTCTCGTACCAGACCGCCAAAGGGGTCGACGGTCCAGCCTTGCCCGGCGGGAACGACGTCTGTATGGCCGTTGAGGTGTACCAGGGGATGATCGGAGCGCCCTCGCTGTAGGCCCAAAACGTTCATCCGCGGGTACTCCGGAGTGTGTTCTGGGCGGTCCTCAGCGGTCAGGTACTGGACCTCGAATCCGCATGGGCCCAGCTTGTTTCCAATGGCTTGAGCACATTCCCGGTAAAGCTCTCCGGGAGGGTTGACGGTTGGAATTCGCACCAGCTCGGCGGCGAAATCCACGATTTCGTCGCGGGTGTCATCGACTCGTCTCAAAACAGCTTCGCGATGATCTTTCATTTAGTCTCTCCGGCTTTAGCCGGGGGATTGTCAATGCAGAGACGGGTGGTTGTCAATCTTGCATTTCGGACCGCAGCTCATCAGAATCTCCGTCGAAGCAGATCCCGGATCGGAGAAAGGAAGGGATGATGAAAAAGATGTCACTCGGTCTTTCCATTTGGCTTTTTGCCGTGGTACTCAGTCTCGGGGAGTCAGGAGGTAGACAATCCGCGCGAAACCAAGCGTCCGACCCATCGAGCCTGACTGCGGTAGAAGGCATCACGGTCGGCCACTACACATTGGCGGAACGTCCCACCGGCTGCACGGTAGTTCTGTTCGAGGCGGGGGCGGTCGCCGGTGTCGATGTGCGCGGGTCGGCCCCCGGAACCCGTGAGACCGACTTGCTCAATCCCATCAACACGGTTGAAGAGGTGCATGCCATTGTCCTCGCCGGGGGCAGCGCTTTCGGGCTGGACACCGCTTCGGGTGTCGTGAGGTATCTCGAAGAAAAAGGCATTGGGTTCGATGTAGGTATTGCCAAAGTACCGATCGTGCCCGCAGCCATTCTTTTCGATCTAGGCGTAGGAGGGAAGCCGTCGGTGCGTCCCGGTGCCGATTGCGGGTATCGCGCTGCCAAAGCCGCCACCTCGGGGCAGGTGGTGGAAGGAAACGTGGGGGCGGGAGCGGGAGCCACGGTGGGTAAGGCGATGGGCGCGAGCCGAGCCATGAAATCGGGGATGGGTACCGCGGCCATCCATCTTCCCGACGGCTTGATCGTCGGCGCGTTGGTTGCCGTCAATGCCTGGGGAGACATCATCGATCCGGAAACCGGTGAAGTGGTTGCCGGCGTTCGGACCGAGGATGGCAGAGGCTTTGCGGAGGCCAGGAAACTCTTGCGCAGCGGTGCCCTGACGTCGGCCTCTAGAGGACGGAACACCACCATTGGGGTGGTGGCCACCAATGCCAAGCTCACCAAGACTCAAGCCACCAAAGTAGCCCAGATGGCCCACGATGGTCTGGCTCGTGCCGTCCAACCTGCCCACACGCCGGTGGATGGCGATACGCTTTTTGCCGTCGCCACCGGAACCTGGGACGGAAATCCCAACTTGCTGGTTATCGGTAGTCTGGCGGCTCAAGCTACCGCAATGGCAATCGTTCGGGCGGCGCGACACGCGGAAGGGATAGAAGGCTACCCTGCAGCACGAGATCTCACGGGGAAATAGAATTGAATCTTCACCTCGTTTTGCTCCTCGCCTACTCCGCCCTCCTGATCTTTCTCGGAGCCTGGATTGGACGCCGAGTCAAATCGACCGGTGCGTTTTTCGTGGCCGGCCGTCGCCTGGGGCCGGTGCTTTTGTTCTCTACTTTGCTGGCGGCGAATATCGGAGC